>OBLI01001440.1_pt1 | contig 23284 bp, 20 predicted proteins | sample 1519701 | NCBI WGS metagenome assembly OBLI01 (sample SAMEA3663005, study PRJEB22513) | pig gut metagenome | biome: pig gut; feature: pig-associated habitat; material: faeces | place: France | collected 2012
TTTGGCTTTGTGGAGCTGGACGATGCCTTTGCTACTGGCTCTTCCATGATGCCCCAAAAGAAAAACCCGGATATTTCCGAGCTGGTACGTGGCAAGACCGGTCGTGTCTATGGTCATTTGATGGCCATGCTGACCACTGCTAAGGGCCTGCCCCTGACCTATAACAAGGATTTGCAGGAGGACAAGGAGGGCTTCTTCGACGCCATCGATACCGTTAAGTTTACCTTGGCTGTTTATCGTGATATGATTCTCACGATGACGGTTAATGTGGACAAGATGGCGCAGGCTGTAGCGCACGACTTTTCCAATGCTACCGATTTGGCTGACTATTTGGTACGCAAGGGCTTGCCCTTCCGCCAAGCTCATGAGGTAGTTGGCAAATGTGTAGCCTACGCTATCGAAAAGGGTAAATTCCTGCTAGAGATTCCTATTGAGGAATACAAGCAGTTCTCTGATTTGTTCGAGAGTGATTTGCTGACAGCGCTAGACCCTGCTAACTGTGTAGAAGCTCGTCGTTCCTATGGTGGACCGGCCTTCTCTGAAAATGAGAAGCAGTTTGCTCTTGGCGACAAGGTTTTGGCAGCACAGGAGGCTAAGCTGGCTGAGCTGAAGGCGAAGATTTAAAGACTTGCAAAAAGTACATAATATGCTATAATAGAAATAGAAAGACAACCGCCCACAAGGTGGGTTGCCTTAGTGTGGAATAGTTAGAAAGCCACCCCAGCTACCGGCAAGTATGTAGGGGTGGTTTTTCTACGTAATGGCTACTTTTGATTGTTCAATTTGATGAACGTCAGCAATGCTAAAAGAAACATTCCAAAGGCCATAAGGTCTTGAAAGGAGTAGTTTTCCATAGACATCACCTCCATTCATAAGAAATGGAGGCAACGCCACCCTGCAACACGGTTGTCCAGTACATTATAGCATGTTTCTAAACATTTAGCAACATTTGTTCTAATAGAAGAAAGTTGGTATACCTTTGGAGTTGACTGAAAGTAAGGCTTGGCGCCAATATCAAGCCATATACGTACACATACCCTTTTGTAAGCAGAAGTGTTTGTACTGTGATTTTGCTTCCTATGCTTGCTTTGGCGAGAGGGAAATGCGCACCTATACGGACGCACTGTGCCATGAGATAGGGGTGCGAGCTGAGGAAGCGAGCAATGTAGCTTCCGGTGCAACAATATATTTTGGCGGTGGCACACCTAGCGTGTTGCCTACAGATTGCCTAGAAGGTATTGTGAGCACGCTGAAGTCCTGCGGCTTTTGGCAAAAGCCAGCTGAGGCTACCATTGAGGTGAATCCGGGCACAGCTGATGTGAATAAGCTCAAACGATTACGTGAAGCAGGCTTTGATCGCATTAGCTTTGGCGTTCAGTCCTTGCAGGATAAAGAATTGCGTACCATAGGGCGCATTCACAACGCTGAAGAAGCCTTGGAAGCTATAGATATGGCTCGCATTGCTGGCTTTCGTCGCATGAGCTGCGACCTTATCTACGGCTTGCCGGGGCAGAGTTTAGCTAGCTTAAAAGATACTATTTGCAGGCTCACTAAAACTGGCATTGAGCATATGTCCGTGTACGGTCTCATTGTAGAGGAGGGTACACCCCTAGAAAGTTTGGTAAACTCTGGCCGAATGGTGCTGCCAGACGAGGACATTGCTGCGGATATGTACGAGCTAGTCCAGCGATTACTTGCAGAAGCAGGCTTTGAGCGCTACGAAATTTCTAATTACGCTAAAAATGGACAATACTCCAGACATAACACTGTCTATTGGCAATACCACCCCTATATTGCTTTTGGTGCTGCAGGCTGTGGCTTTGATGTTAACGGCAAGTCCACAGCTGGCGTGGGTAACACATATTATTATGTTGGTGCTCAAGCAAAGAATTCTGCCGGCTTGGCTGAGGCGACAGCTTATCGTCGCACCGCAATATGCACTGTTCCTGAGTATATCGAAGTGGCGAAGTATTTGACCTCTAGGGACTGGCGCACTAGCGAGCTCTATTCTATAGAAGCGATTACACCGAGTCAGCAGTTGGAAGAGTTTATGTTCATGGGCTTAAGGCGTGTCGCCGGGGCCGATCTTGCGGAGGCGCAGGCACGCTTCGGTGTTGATGTGTGGCAGCGCTATGGCCTGCAGCTGGAGCCCATAATTAAGAAGGGCTTAGCGCGATACGATGGGGATAAACAGCGCTTATGGCTCACACCCAAGGGCATGGAGATAGGCAACCAAATATTCGCTATCTTTGTAGATGCTTAAATTATGACGGACGAGGAAGTAGCCTCGCCCGTTTTTATTTTGCCCAAGCGCTTTAGTATTTGAAATATTTGTGACGAGCCAGTTTTTTTAGAAAAAGCTGTTGACAATAAAGGATGGGAGTGCTATTCTTATACCAAGATGTTAGCACTCCAATGATATGAGTGCTAACAACTAAATGAGGTGGGAATATGTTAAATGATAGAAAGAAAAAAATTCTCCAGCTCATAATTGAGGATTATATTTCGACTGCTGAGCCGGTTGGCTCCCGTACCATAGCCCGCAAATATGATTTGGGCTTGAGCCCCGCCACCATCCGTAATGAGATGAGTGATTTGGAGCTTTTGGGTTATCTGGAACAGCCTCACACCTCGGCAGGACGTGTACCCTCGGCTCAAGCCTATCGGCTGTATGTGGATTCACTAATTGAGCCCGGTGCTTTGACGGATAACGAAAGGGCACTAATCAATGGATGGTTTAACGAAAGACGCAGAAGCCTAGACGAAATCTTCCAGTCCACAGCCAAGATACTCTCCCGCATGACCCAAAACGTTTCCATGGTTCTGGCTAATCGGGATGCAGGGGCCCGGTTCCGTTATATGAAGTTCTTGCCTCTGGATGAGCATCATGCCATCCTGTGCATCATTACCGATGATGGTAATGTGGATAACTGCGTAGTAGAAATCCCTCTAGGCATGCGACCTGAAGAGCTGGATTATCTAGCTGGCAAGGTAAGCCGACTATTGGAGGGCAGGGAGCTGGCAGATATTAGTGAAGAGCTGCTGGACGTGGTGCACAGCAATATCTCCGAGGATAAGCTACTCTTTACCTCTCTCGTCCAGTCCATTCGCCGTCTGCGCAATAAGCACATGGAGCAAAAGGTATTCCTGGGCGGCACCAAGCAGCTCTTGAATCAGCCTGAGTTTCGTGATGTGGAGCGTGTACGCAATCTGCTGGGTATCTTAGAGGAAGAGCGCGTGGTGCGCGATCTTTTGAAGTCCGGCGAGGATAGTGGCCTAAAGATTACAATCGGCAGTGAGAACAAGTTCTCCGGCATTCAGGATTGCAGTATGGTGCAGGCAACCTACCGTCTTAACGGTAAGATTGTTGGTACTATGGCAGTGCTAGGACCTACCCGAATGGAGTATGGTAAGGTAATTTCTGTTATGGATTACCTACATAAGTATTTGAAAACCATGTTTGAGCATGAAAATAGTAAATAGAAACAAAAGGAGGAAGTGCTTTGCAAGAGAATGATGTAAAAGACACCATGGCACAGGAAGAAGCGCAAGCTACTGAAAATGCCGAAGTAAAGCAGCAAGCCACCGCTGAGGAAGCTCAGCCCGAAGAACAGGCTGAAGCTAAGGAAGAAGCCAAGGAGGAGCCCGCACAAGAGGCGGAGCCAGATCCCAAGGATGTGAAGATTGAAGAATTAACCAACCGTCTGCTGCGTTTGCAGGCTGATTTTGAAAACTTCCGCCGCCGTACTGCTAGCGAAAAGGAACAGCTTTCCACCTTCGTTACTGCCGGTGTGGTGGGGAAATTCTTAAAGGTGCTTGATAATTTTGAGCGCGCTGAAGCCAGCGCAGCTAAGGCTACCGATATGGAGGGCGTTATCACTGGCATGCAAAAGATTCGCCGTCAATTTGAAGCTACCTTTAGTGAATTAAAGGTAGAAGAAATTCCAGCTCAGGACCAAAAGTTTGACCCGCAGCTGCATGAGGCTGTAATGCGTGGGCATAACCCCGAATTAGAGGACGAAATCATTGATATGGTCTTCGAAAAGGGCTACAAGCTGGGCGATAAGGTTATTCGTCATAGTAAGGTTAGAGTGAATAGTAACGAATAGTAGTTGCTAGAGCTCTTTGAATTAATTATAAAATAATATTATTCGAACAAGATTGATTAGAAGGTATTAGATACGAATAATACCGAGGAGTCGTACTGGAGGTACGTCGACGAGGGATTATGAAGTAGATGATGCCTTATAATCAATCGAATATAGGAGGAAAAACAAATGTCTAAAGTAATTGGTATTGACTTAGGTACTACTAACTCTGTTGTTGCTGTAATGGAAGGCGGCGAACCCACCGTTATTACTAACCAAGAGGGCTCCCGTCTGACCCCGTCCGTAGTTGGCTTCGCTAAAAATGGCGAGCGTCTGGTTGGTCAATTGGCAAAACGCCAAGCAGTTTCTAACCCTGATAGAACCATCAGCTCCATTAAACGTCATATGGGCGAAGGCAGCTATCGTGTAACCATCGATGATAAAAAATACTCTCCGGAAGAAATTTCCGCTATGATTCTGCAAAAGCTGAAGGCTGACGCTGAAGCTTATCTGGGTGAAAAGGTAACCCAAGCAGTAATTACCGTTCCTGCATACTTCAACGATAGCCAACGTCAAGCAACTAAGGACGCAGGCAAAATTGCCGGTCTGGAAGTACTGCGTATTATCAACGAGCCTACTGCTGCATCCCTGGCTTATGGCATTGACAAGACCGACGACCACACCATCATGGTATATGACCTGGGCGGCGGCACCTTCGATGTATCCATTCTGGATGTAGGCGATGGTGTATTCGAAGTAAAAGCAACCAATGGTGATACCCATCTGGGCGGCGATGACTTCGATAAGAAGATTATGGACTGGATGGTTGAAGAATTCAAGAAGGCTGAAGGCATTGACCTCTCCACCGACCGCATGGCTATGCAACGTCTGCGTGAGGCTGCCGAAAAAGCTAAAATCGAGCTGTCCGGTGTAATGAGTACCAATATCAACCTTCCCTTCATCACTGCAGGTGCTGATGGCCCGAAACACTTGGATATGGATTTGACTCGTGCTAAATTCGAAGCTATGACTGCTGATCTGGTAGAACGCACCATGGGCCCTGTTCGCCAAGCTATGAGCGACGCTGGCCTTTCCAACAGCGATATCTCCAAGGTTGTACTGGTAGGCGGTTCTTCTCGTATCCCCGCTGTACAAGCTGCTATTAAGAAATTCATGGGCAAGGAGCCCTATAAAGGTGTAAACCCGGACGAATGCGTTGCTGTAGGCGCTGCTATCCAAGCTGGCGTACTTTCAGGCGAAGAAGGCACTGGCTCCGTACTGCTGCTGGACGTAACTCCGCTGTCCCTGGGTATTGAAACTCTGGGTGGTGTCTTCACCAAGATTATCGACCGCAACACCACCATTCCGACATCTAAGAAGCAAGTATTCTCCACTGCAGCAGATAACCAACCCTCCGTTGATATCCATGTTCTGCAGGGTGAACGCGAAATGGCTGCTGACAACAAGACTCTGGGCCGCTTCGAGCTGAGCGGTATCCCCGCTGCTCCCCGTGGAGTACCGAAGATTGAGGTTGCCTTCGACATCGATGCTAACGGTATCGTTAACGTAAGCGCTAAGGATTTGGGCACTGGCAAGGAACAAAAGATTACCATTACTTCCTCCGGCACCTTGGACAAGGACGAAGTAGATAGAATGGTAAAAGAAGCTGAAGCTAATGCTGAAGCTGATAAGAAACGCAAGGAAGGCGTTGAGGTTAAAAACCAAGCCGACAATCTGATCTACCAAGCCGAAAAGACCATGAAGGACATGGAAGGCAAGGGCAAGGATGATCTGATCGCTAAGGTTAAGGCTGCTGTTGACACCCTGAAGGAATCTGTAAAGGGTGATGATTTGGCTAAGATTAAGGCTGATACTGAAGCTTTGACCAAACCGCTGTATGAGTTGAGCGCTGAGCTGTACAAGGAAACCGAAGCACAAAAGGGTGCTGAGGGTGCGCAAGGTGCAGGCGCTGGAGCACAAGGCGCAAAGCATGACGACGATGTGGTAGACGCCGAAGTCGTAGACGATAAGAAGTAATCAGTTCAATAGCGACCGCATATAATGCACCATCTACTTCGTTGCGACTCCTTGAAGTATTATTAATACGTCTGCGTCGCCGCGCCTCGTATCTGGCACATTCTATGCGGTACATAGAATTGATATTTACTATGATAGTGCCCAATGGCTCCCCAAAAGCTTTTGGGCACTAACTTAATATATAAATGGAGGCCAAGATTATGGCTAAACGAGACTACTATGACGTCCTAGGTGTGTCTAAAACTGCCACTGCGGACGAATTAAAAAAAGCATACCGTAAACTGGCCCTGAAATATCATCCTGACCGTAATAAAGGCAATGCGGAGGCCGAGGAGAAATTTAAAGAGGTCAACGAGGCCTACAGCGTGCTGTCCGATGAAACCAAGCGTACCCAATACGACCAATTGGGACCTGATGCCTTTGAGCAAGCCCAACAGGGCGGCGGCCCCGGTGGTAATCCCTTCGGCGGTGGCTTTGGCGGCTTTAGCGGCAGCGGTATGGAAGATATTTTTGATATGTTCTTTGGCGGTCAGGGAGGACGTGGAGGTCGTTCCAGCAATGCCGGCCCACAGCGTGGCTCTGACCTGCGCTTTGATTTGGAAATTACCTTTGAAGAGGCTGCCTTTGGCATTGAAAAGGAAATTAACCTTTATCGTGACGAAACCTGTGAGCATTGCCATGGCAATGGCGCTGAGCCCGGCTCCAAGGTAGAAACCTGTCCCGAATGTCACGGCAGCGGCTATGTACGCTTTACGCAAAATACGATGTTTGGCCAAATGGTCAACGAGCGTCCCTGCTCCAAATGCCATGGCGAGGGTAAGATTGTTTCCGAGCCCTGTAAGGAATGCCGTGGCAAGGGCACGGTGAAGAAGAATAAGCACCTAAAGGTAAAAATTCCTGCAGGCGTGGATAATGGCTCTAGACTGCGTGTAGCTGGAGAGGGCGAAGCAGGCGCTAAGGGCGGACCGAGCGGTGATTTGTACGTATTTTTATACGTGAAGCCGCATAAGTTCTTTGAACGCGATGGTACTACTGTACTGTGCGAGGTACCTATCAATATTGTCCAAGCAACGTTGGGCGCTGAGATTAAGGTGCCGACACTGGATGGCCAGGTAACCATGAAGGTGCCCGAGGGAACACAGCCCGGTAAGGTGCTGCGCTTGAAGGGTAAGGGTATTCCCAGCCTGCGCGGCGGTATGCGCGGTGACCAATTGGTACGCATTAAAGTGGTTGTTCCCACCAAGCTTAGTGATAAGCAAAAGGATGCCCTGCGTGCTTTTGAAAGCATTAGTAAGGATAATATAAACCCCGAAGAAAAGAGCTTCCTCAATAAAATCAAAAATCTATTTAAATAAGCATCAGCCTCCGACACCTTGTGGCGGAGGCTTTTTGCTGTCAAGCATGGGCAATGCGGGGACTAACATGAATGTTGCCAAAGCAACATAATTACATAACACTAACTTTAATTACAAAATATTTACAAGCAGGAAATGCTTTGGCATAATAATAATTAAGAAATATATGTGTATAAGGTTGGTGACCAAGATGACAGCAAGAATGTACGTACCCAATTATTTGGATATACCCTTGTTTCAAGGCTTGGAGAGAGAAGAAATCAGCGAGGTCCTGCAAAAGTTTCATGGACTTATTAAGCATTTTTCCAAATCAGATTATATTTATTTAGCAGGTGATTGTGTAGAAAATCTTTGTGTGGTGTTAGATGGCACTGTACAAATGATTAAAGAGGATATTTGGGGTGAAAAATCCATCATTGCCAATTTGGGTGCTGGTTCCGTCTTTGCTGAAAATTTTTTAGGTAAGCTGGGGGATCGCAGTGTGGTAAGCTATTTTGTGGCTAGCGATAGTGAGATTCTCATGCTGCCCTTGGGGAGGAGTCTATTTGATGTCAATACCAATAGTAAGGCTTCCCAAAGATTGATGTGCAATATTGTGTCCATTTTGGCGGATAACAATACTCGCCTGATTGAGAAAACGGAAATATTATGTAAAAAGACTTTACGTAGTAAGATTTTAGCTTATTTGGAGCAGGAGGAACGCAATAAACAAAGTCATCAGTTTACAATACCCTTTAATCGCACGGATTTAGCTAATTATCTTGATGCGGACCGCAGCGCTTTGACTCGGGAGCTGGCGCGCATGAAGGATGAGGGAATTATCGATTATACCAAGAATACATTTACTCTGTTAAAAAGCACTCATAGCGAAGCTTTGTAGCGAAAGTATTAACAAGAGGAGGACGCAGCTGTCCTCTTCTTTTTTTATGTCTAAGCTTGTGCTGGATTTTTAACTTAAATAAGTTACTTTAGTTTAAAAACAATTTAATAATTAAAGATATAGTACTAAATAGTTAAAAATATAGGTATTAAATGATTTATGTTGCTAAAGCAACAGCTATCTATGATAAAAATTGCTAAGATTATTCCAGATAGAGCGTTAAAGGAATGATTTGGATATAAAGAAGAATCTGACTTGAAAATATAAGCTATATGATGTCCAACAGGACATTGTATATAAAAATTTTTAAAGGAGGAAGTTTATATGTCCCCAGCAATTAAATGTTTAATTCTGTTGGCTGTAATTGCGTTATTTTTCGTAACTGAACTTATTCCCCTCGCAGTTACTGCTACCGCTGGCGCCATTGCCTGTGGTCTGTTAGGCTTGATTCCTACTAAGCAAGTGTTTAGTGGCTTGTCTAACTCCACCGTAGTGTTGTTCGCCGGCATGTTCGTAGTTGGTGCAGCCATGTTCTACACCGGTCTAGCTCAAGCTATTGGTAACACCGTTGTAAAAATGGTTGGTACCGGTGAAAACAGCCTGATGTTTGGCTTGATGGCCGTTGGCACCTGCTTATCCGCCGTATTGTCCAATACCGGTACTGCAGCTTGCTTACTGCCCGTAGCATTAGGTATCTGTGCTTCTGCTAAGATTCCTGCTTCCCGTCAGCTGATGCCCTTGGCCTTTGCTTGCGGTTGGGGCGGTATTATCACCATGGTTGGCACACCGCCTAACATCATTGCCACCGGTGCTTTGACTGCAGCTGGCTTGGAACCTTTTGGCTTTTTCGAGTTTGCTTGGATTGGTATCCCCGTATCCATCGCAGGTATGCTCTACATGATGTTCGTAGGCAAATATTTGCTGCCGAAAGAGGAATTATCTGCTGACCAAGAAATCGAGCAGGAAATTGAAGCTAACGAAACCTCTAAGAACAAGATGATTATTTCCGGTGTTATCCTCTTGGCCGTAGTTTTGGTTATGGCTTTAGGTATCAAGGGTGTTACTCTGGAAATGGCAGCAGTTGTTGGCGCTTTAATTTGCGTACTCACCGGTTGCTTAACCGAAAAGCAAGCTTATGCTTCTATCGACTGGGTAACCATTTTCCTATTCGCAGGCATGATGCCCGTCTCCTCCGCAATGGATAAGACTGGCGCCGGTAAACTCATCGCTCAGTGGACAGTGGGCTTGATGGGTGGTACTCCTTCTCCGCTGGTTGTAACCGCAGTGCTCTTTATCCTGTCCTGCGGCCTGACCCAATTTATGTCAAACACAGCTTCTGCAGCTTTGCTGTGCCCCATTGGCGTAGCTATTTCCAAGCAATTGGGCGCTGATCCCAAGGCAGTTCTGATGGCAATTGCGGTTGCAGCCTCCTGCGCTTTTGCAACTCCTGTTGGTACACCTCCTAATACATTGGTATTGGGCCCCGGCGGCTACAAATTCATGGACTATGTCAAGGCTGGTACTGGCTTGGTATTGGTAGCCTTTGTAGTATCTTTGGTGGTTATTCCTATGGTTTGGCCGTTCTTCCCCGGTAAGTAAATGAAGTAAATCTTGTCTAGCACGTCATCTACTTCGTTGCGGCTCCTAGGAGTACTAATATGTACGCCGTCGTCGCCGCGCCTCGTATCTGACGCACTATCCAAGATTTAGTAGTTAGTAGAGTTTTGAGCCTGTCACTTAAATGTGGCAGGCTTTTTACTTTTTTGTGAAAAGTCAAATTAAAAAAAGGATTTTAGCTACTAGTGCAAGAATAAAATATAGTTACAATTTAAGTTTACCTTAGTGAAGGAGGATGACCATGCTGATTGGCGTTGGTTGTGATGTGATAGAAATTGCACGAGTACAAAAGGCCATAGAGCGAGAAGCTTTTGTGGAGCGCGTTTATGCTCCTAGCGAAATTGCTTATTGCCGTAGTAGGGGCAAGCAGGCTGCTGCTAGCTTCGCTGCCCGCTTTGCGGCGAAGGAGGCTGTGCTCAAGGCCTTGGGCACTGGCCTAAGGGGTGGCGAGCTGCTGGAAATCGTTATTACTAACGATGCTTTGGGCAAGCCCAGGGTACAGCTTGTAGGCTATCATGCACAGCTTGCCGAGCGGCTGGGAGTAAAAAATATAGCTATTAGTATGAGCCACAGTCGGGAGATGGCCTTGGCATATGTGGTAATGGAGGGATAAGATGAAGCTTGTAACAGCGCAGGAAATGAAGGAAATAGATAAGCTAGCCATAGAAAAATATGGTGTACCGGGCCTTGTGCTCATGGATGCGGCAGCGAAGCAGGTTGCTGATGTGGTGGTTGACCAGTTGGCTAAAAAGTCGACCTTAGGCAAGGTTGTTGTGCTTTGTGGCGGTGGTAATAATGGCGGCGATGGGTTTGGTGCTGCTCGTTGGCTGCACGGCTATGGCATTCAAGTAAAAGTGTTTTTGCTGGGTACTGTTGTGGCAAAGCTTAGTGGTGACGCAGCTGCCGAAGCGGCTATGCTTAAGGCTGCTGGCGTTGCTGTCACAGAGGTAGTCAAGGAAGAGGACTGGTTTGCCGTGGAGCTGTCCCTTGAACGCGCTGCTGTAGTGGTGGACGCTATTTTGGGAACTGGCTTTAGCGGGGAGCTGCGCCCTGCAGCTAAACGTGCCTGCCAGCTGATTAATCGGCTCGCCCAGCATGTTGTGGCTGTGGATGTGCCCACAGGCGTGAATGCGGACGACGGCTCCGCCTGCGCGGAGGCCGTGCAGGCAGACGTGACCGTTACTATGGCGCTGCCGAAAACTGGCCTGTTGCTGCATCCAGCCAAGCGCTTGTGTGGGCGCATCATGGTGGCCGCTATTGGCATGCCGCCTAAGCTTTTGGAGGAGTATCCTAGCCACAAGTATCGCATCACAGCGCCCATGGTGCAGCGCCTGCTGCCCCTGCGCGCCGAGGACGCCCATAAGGGCGACGCAGGCCGCGTAGTTATTTGCGCCGGTAGCCCCGGCTTTACTGGTGCTGCGGCTTTGTGCAGCCATGCAGCTGTCAAAGCAGGTGCTGGACTCGTTTCCTTGCTCACACCCTTGGCCAGTCGTGAGGTTTTGGCTGTGAAGCTTACAGAGGTCATGGTGCATGGACTTTTGGAACGCATGCCCGGTGTGTTGGGCAGTGCTGCCGCCAGCGATGTGTTGGCGCGTGCTAATAAGGCTGATGTGCTGGCCATCGGGCCGGGGCTGGGCCTTAGCGACAGCACTCAGCAAGCTGTACGCGATATTTTGGCCAAGGCTGAGGTGCCTGTGGTTATCGACGCGGACGCTTTGACTGCTCTTAAGGATGATACAGAGCATTTAGCAAAAATGGCAGCGCCCAAGGTGCTCACACCGCATGCGGGAGAAATGGCGCGCTTAACCGGTCTTGCTGTTGAAGAAATCAATAATAATCGTATCGACATTGCCCAAAAATATGCTCAGGCATGGCAGGCTGTGCTGGTGCTCAAGGGCGCGCCCACGGTGGTGGCTTGTCCGGATGGAACTGTTTACGTTAACAGCACCGGCACTAAGGCCTTGGCTACTGGCGGCAGTGGGGATGTGCTGACTGGTATTATCGCTGGCTTGGCGGCGCAGGGAGTTTCTTTGGCTGAAGCAGCGGTGTGCGGTGTTTATTTGCACGGCTTGGCAGGAAGTTTGGCCTGCGACGATGTGGGTTTAGCTGCAGGGGAGATTGCCTCGCAGCTATCTGCTGCTAAAAGAATTATTGCCAAGGATGATGCAAACGTTTGCAATAGTAGCATAAAAATGTTAAAATAAAATATTAGGTTTCCTTGATTAGTATAATTTTCAAAGTTCTGAAATGGAAGAGGTGGCACTGTGCGTAAAATTTTTCTGTTAGCGCTGCTGATGTGTATGTTCCTGCTTGCGGCAGTGGCAGAAGCAGCGCAAATTACAGATGTAAAATGGGGCGTGGATAAAAGTAATGTGCTGCGTCTTGTAGTGGATATAACTGATTCGGCTGGCTATGATGTGAAGCTGGAGGGAGCTAAGCTCAAGCTGACCGTGAATGCTAAGGCAGCAGGGCAGGTGCCCAAGGTAAAAAAGATTAAAAGCGACTTGGCTGATGAGCTGCGAGTGGTGGACGGAGGCAGCTTTACGGAGGTTCATCTTCCCTTGAACCAGCCGATTACTGCTAGCGATTACAAGGCCTTTGTGCTAAAGCAGGATGCGAAAACGGGGCGTCCCTTTAGGGTTGTAGTTGATGTTTTGGCAGCTAAAAATACTACTCCAGCAAGCACCACTGCAGCGGCAGGCGCTAGTGTAGCAGCCAGTAAGCCAGTGGTCAGCAGCAAGCCTGTGGTGGGCTCACGGCCTGTTAAGAGTGCTGCTAGCGAGGTTTATCAGCCTACAAGCAAGCCAACTGCAGAGGTTAAAGCACCAGTGGTATCGACGCAAAAGCCTAGTACAAGTAAGTCGTCCGGTCCTAAGGTGATTGTTGTGCCTAAGTCTAGCAGTGAGTCTAGCAAGGCAACAAAACAAGCTACCAACCATGCTACCGACAAGGTTAGTAGCAAAGCAACAAGCAAGAATGATACTAAAGTAGCTACTAAACAAGAACAGGAAGAGCTGCCCTTAGCTATCAAGAGCAAGAAAAAGTTTCGCACTGGCGATGGAATTAAGGGTAAAATTATTACTCTTGACCCCGGTCATGGTGGTAGCGACCCTGGCGCTATTGGAGCTAGCGGCCTTAAAGAAAAGCAAATAACCTTGGAAATAGGTATGCGCTTAAAGGAGCTGCTGGAAAAAGAGGGTGCTAAGGTTTATATGACCCGCACCACGGATAAGGATGTTTATAGCGCTAATGCCAGCGACAGAGCAGAGCTGCAGGCTCGTGTTAATGTCGCAGAAAAGAATAATTCTGACCTTTTCATCAGCTTGCATATCAATTCTTCCGTGAATAAGAATGTGGGTGGTTTTTCCAGCTATTATTATCCTAAAACCGATTATGATTTGAAAATTGCTCAAGCTATTCAGAATAAATTTGCCAAGAATTTTGGTGTGGATAATTTAGGTGTGCGCCAAGCAAACTTTTATGTTGTTAAACGCTGCAGCATGCCTGCAACGCTGTTAGAGATGTGCTTTATTAGTAATCCGAAAGAGGAAAAGCTAATGAAGGGTAAATGGTTCCAAAAGAAAACCGCCCGCCTAATTGTGGAGGGTGTTAAGGATTATTTTGACTGAGCAAGGGAGGCGGTTTTATGAAAAAGCTAGTATTATTAATAATGCTGCTGTGTGTAGTGCTGCTACAGGGCTGTGATTTTGGCAAAAAGGAGCCTGCTCAGCCAGTACAACCACCCAAGCAGGAGATTAAGCAGCAAAGCTTTATTGTGTATCGAGCTAGTGCTGACGGTAGGGAGAAGTTACTGCCCGAAAAATTTACGATTAATGATAACGGCAAAAGTGTGGCCGAAAACGCTTTGATTGCCCTCGTGAGCACAAAACCTCAGGATGCACGGATGGAGGATGTCATTCCTATTGGCACTAAGGTTTTAAGCCTGAAGGTGGATGATAAGGGTACGGCCTATGCGGACTTTTCCAAGGAGCTGTGCAAGCATGGCCAGGGCTCCTATGGTGAAATGATGCTGTGCTATGCGATTACTAATACCTTGACGGAGTTTCCTGAAATCAAGAGGGTGCAAATTCTTATCGAAGGTAAAAAGGTGACCACTATTAGTGGGCATATGGATTTAGAGGAGCCGTTGCTTAGAAATAAGGATTTTTTGTGAGCCTGTAGTACTCAAGAATACCATACAAGTCTTTATAAAAGGTTTTTATGATGCCTTGCGCAGCAGGCTTGAATTTAGGTGATATTTGATGATTTGTTTAGAGAAGTATTTAGCGGATAGTGCTGCTACCGAAGCCTTAGGCAGCCTTGTGGGCCAGCATGTTAAGGATGGCGATGTGCTGTGTCTGAGTGGCGATTTGGGTGCTGGCAAAACGCTTTTTAGTCGTGGTGTGGCCATCGCCCTAGGTGTGCAGCCTGACGAGGTTACCAGTCCTACCTTTGCTATTATGAATGTGTACGAGGGTAGTGAGCTAGAGATACGCCATTTTGATTTATATCGCCTTAATCGTCCCGAGGAGTTGGAGGATATCGGCTTTGAGGAATATGCCGGCGGCGATGGCATAACTTTGATTGAATGGGCAGAGCTTTTTGCTGAGCAGCTTCCAGAGGAATATTTACAGGTGGAGCTGCGCCATGAGGGTGCTGGTCGCAGAGCGTTGCTTAAGGCGCGTGGAGAGCGTTATGAGCGTTTGCTCGAGGAGGTAGAAAAAGATGCTGACTTTGGCCATTGATACTGCAACCAAGGTGTGCACAGTTGCTCTGTGTCGCCAGCAGGAGCTTTTGGCAGAATATACGATTAATATGGGCTTGACTCATTCCGAAGGACTGTTGCCCCAGCTAGAGCAGCTTTTGGAGCGCTGTAACGTGGATAAAAAGGAAATTGGCCTGCTTGCCGTTAGTATGGGCCCGGGCTCCTTCACGGGCTTACGCATTGGGCTTGCTACTGTGGAGGCCATGGCTTATGCTTGGCAGTGCTGTTTACATGGAGTGGACACGCTTAAGGCGTTAGCTTATAACGTTCAGCTGGAGGGAATGGTGCTTTCGCCGGTGCTGGATGCGCAAAAGGGGAATTTTTACCAGGCCTTGTACGAATGGAAGCAGGGCCAGCTGGTGGAGCTAGCACCAGTGGCGGTGGTGAATGTGCAGCAGGCCTTGGAGCGTATTGCTTTGCAGGGTATGCCGGCTTTGCTTTTGGGTGAAAGCCAGCGCTTGGTAAAAAAATTGCCCGAGGGGCTGCCTGCCTGGCTCAAGCAGGCGCCGGAGGCGCTGCGTATGCCCAGGGCTAGCAGCGTGGCGTGGGCTGCTCTTAATGAGTTTGACCCCGAGGCCGATAAAAGAATTTTTGGCTTAGAGCCTTACTATATCAGAAGATCAGAGGCAGAGGAACTGTGGGAGAAGAAGCAACAACAGCAATAAGTTTTCGTGCCTTAACAGAGGCAGATATTCCGGCCATTGAGGCCATTGAGGCGACAGCCTTTTATGATGCGTGGAATGAAAATATGCTACGCAATGAGCTGGATAATGCGCTCACGACCTATGTGGTGATGGAGTCCGAGGGTAAAATCATTGGCTATGCAGGCTTTTGGCTGGTGGCCGGCGAAGCGCAGGTAACGCGCGTGGCCGTGCTGGAGGAGCTGCGTGGCCTGGGCCTGGGCACAAGGCTGACAGCAGCGCTGGTGAACAAGGCGTGGGAGCTGGGGGCCGAGGCGGTGACGCTCGAGGTACGCGAAAGCAATCTGGCGGCGCAAAAGGCCTATTTAACCTGCGGCTTTGCCAGCGAGGGCATTCGTCCCAACTATTACGAGGATAATCACGAGAACGCAGTTATTATGTGGCTATATAAAAATGGCCCTAGCATATAAACGAGGAATTATCAATGAGTCAAGAAAAAGATATTTATATCTTGGGCATCGAAAGCAGCTGTGACGAAACAGCCGCCGCCGTGGTGAAGAATGGTCGTGAGGTTTTGAGCAATATCATTTCCTCGCAGATTGTCATTCACCGTAAATTTGGCGGTGTCGTGCCCGAAATCGCTTCGCGTAAGCATATCGAAAATATTATGCCCGTTATTGACGCTGCCCTGCGGGAGGCAAACGTGAGCTTAGAGCAAATCGATGCTGTAGCTGTAACCTATGGCCCCGGCCTGGTGGGCGCACTGCTGGTGGGGCTTAGCGCTGCTAAATCGCTGGCTTGGGCTGCGGATAAGCCCCTTATCGGTGTCAACCATTTGGAAGGGCATGTCTTTGCCAATTTTTTGGCGGACGAGGATTTAAAGCCTCCCTTTATGGCACTGGTTGTGAGCGGCGGTCACACGGCTCTGTTAAAGGTAACTGGCTATAACAGCTTTGAGCTTTTGGGCCAAACACGTGATGACGCTGCCGGTGAAGCCTTTGACAAAATTGCGCGCGTCATGGGCCTGCCCTATCCTGGCGGTCCCGAAATCGAGCGTCTGGCCATGGGCGGCAACGACGAAGCCATGCATTTTCCGTTGGCTAAGCTGGATAAGCCCTATGAATTTAGCTTTAGCGGCTTAAAATCAGCCGTCATTAACTATTTGCACAATCAGGAGCAGGCTGGTCGCGAGGTGAACCGCAGCGATGTGGCAGCCTCCTTCCAAAGGGCTGTAGTGGATGCGCTCGTCAAGCAGGCTGTGCAGGCTATGCAGGCTACGGGTTATCAAAAAATTGTGTTGGCGGGTGGTGTATCGGCCAACAAAACACTGCAAAACACGCTGGCGCAAGCTATGGAGGGCATTGGCGCCCAGTTAGTGCACCCAACGCCAATACTTTGCACGGATAATGCCGTGATGATTGCTTGCCGTGGCTATTTTATGTATCAGGCAGGCATAAAAAGTCCACTGGACTTGAACGCTGTTCCATCACTTAAGCTGGGCTGAACATATATCCGAACAGTGGAAAAGCCTGTGGATAATGTGGATAATTGAGAAAAAAGACCATAAAAAAGCCATTTTGGCAGTGGATAAGACTGTGGATATTGTGGATAAATAAGTGGATTAATCCAATTTGCCTGTGGAAAGGACAAATTTGGAAAGAAGAGGGGAAACATGCTGAGCAATTTAACAGCAGAACAAAAAAATAGTTTACAAACCATGCAGGCCGTTTTGGGCTTGGCCGCCGATATGGCCCATGGCATGGTCACCATTTATCTTCCGTGTGAGGATAAAAAATTTGTGTACGTTTATAAGCAGGAGCAGCCTCGCACGCAAAGGGGTAGCGTGCGCCCGGATTTAACGGGACGTCGCATTCGTTTAGTGGAGGAGCCCTTGGTTGCTCGTTCACTGCAAAAAAATATGCCTGTGCAAGGTAAGCGTGAATGGGATTTGGGCGTTTTTAACACGATGAATGTCTTTCCCCTGCGTGATGGCAGAGGGCGCATCTATGGTGCCATTAGCTTTGAAACCTCCGCTCCCGACGAAATCATCATCGCGCAAAGCCTGGAGCTTTTAAGCAATATGCCGCAAAGCTTAGTGGGTAGCGAGCATTATCAACGCATGGAGCCATCTGACGGCATCATGGTGGTGGATCCCAACAAGCTGATTATCGCTGCCAATAATCGCGCTAAGCATATGTTTGATGTGATGGAAATACCTCAGCTTATCGGCTGCCGCACTAATGATGTAGCAATTAACTGGCCCTTGGTAGGCATGGTTATGGAAACTGGTACTGCCGAAAGCAAAGAGTTTAATATGCACGATTTGCTCCTATCCATGCGCGTGCTGCCGGTGGTGCCGCGTCCTAAGGGTGGCTGTGCCATCGTTATTTTGCAGGATATCACGGAGCTGCGCAAAAAGGACGAGGAGCTTTTAATTAAGTCCGTAGTTATTAAGGAGATTCACCATCGCGTTAAAAATAATTTGCAAACTATTGCCAGTCTCTTGCGCTTGCAGGAGCGGCGTGCGCAATGTGGTGAAACGCGTTTGGTGCTGCGCGACTGCATCAGCCGCGTCAACAGCATTGCTATTGTGCATGAATATTTATCACAGCAGGATTCGGGGCTGATTGATGTGGGCAAGGTAGCTAAGGGAATTTACCAAGCTATTATGAGCAGTATGCTCGATCCTGATTTTAAGCTAGATGCAGAGTTTAAGGCTGATGAGGTACAGCTGCCTTCGGACAAGGCTACGAGCATTGCCCTGATTTTAAATGAGCTTTTGCAAAATACTATTGAGCATGCTTTTGAAGACCGGAGCGCTGGCAAGCTGCAGGTGCGCTTTGCCGAGGAGGCTGAGGGTTATCTTTTATCCATTGCTGATGATGGTATAGGTCTCCCTGAGGGCTTCCAAATTACCGGCCATAAGAGCCTAGGCTTAAAAATTATAAAAACTATGGCAGAATCCGATTTGCAAGGCTCTTTTACCTTGACTAATAGGTCAGAAGGCGGTACACTTGCATTAGTGAAGATTCCAAAGGCAGGTGAAAAAAGATGATGAAGAAATTGAAAATCCTTCTGGCAGACGATGAAGCAATTTTGCGACTGGATTTGCGGGAGATGCTTACGGATGCAGGGCACGAGGTAATTGGTGAAGCTGCTAATGGTGAAGAGGCAGTGAAGCTGGCACGGGAGCTGAAGCCGGAGTTTGTGATTATGGATGTGAAGATGCCCATAATGGATGGCTTGACGGCAGCGAAGCTTATTGCTGCTGATAATATTGCACCGGTGCTGCTGTTGACGGCTTATAGCCAACAGGATATTGTGGAAAAGGCTTCTGAAGCCGGTGTTATCGCGTATTTGGTGAAGCCCATTCGCGAGGAGCAATTATTTCCCGCTATGGAAATTGCTCAAAAACGTTTTATGGAGATGCAAAAGCTCAATATGGAGCTGGCGCAGCTCAAGGATAGCTTGGAAACTCGCAAGCTTCTGGACCGTGCGAAGGGTATTTTGATGGCTGCTCATGGCATGACCGAGCAGGAGGCTTATCGTAAGATGCAGCAGTTTAGCATGGCTAAACGTATTTCTTTAAAGGCTTTGGCAGAGAGCATTATTGCTGCAGCTGCTAAAAGAGGTTAATATATATATGCATTACTAGCAGGTACGTTGCTTTTGTGGACGCGGGCCTGCTATATTTTTTTGCCTATTATTGAGAGCTCAGTAGTTTAGTGCTTGGAAAATTTGCAACAAAATTGTAAAAAAGTGAGGAAAATAAGCAAAAGTACTTGCATTTTTGCTATTTATGGCTATAATAATAATTGTAATTAGCACTCGGGCAAATTGAGTGCTAACAAAAATTAAGCTCTCACGCTAAAAGCAAAGCATAAAGAACTCGAAAGGGGTTATGAAAAATGTTAAAACCGTTAGGAAGTCATGTTGTTGTAGAACCCGTTGTACAAGAAGAAAGAACTGCTAGTGGCATTTATCTGCCGGACACCGCTGCGAAGGAAAAACCCCAGCAGGGCAAGGTTATCGCTGTTGGCAATGGCAAATATACCGACAATGGCACTCTGCTGAAACCGGAGGTAAAAGCTGGTGATGAGGTTGTTTTTGCTAAATACAGCGGCACCCCTATTAAGCATGATGGCAAGGATTATTTGATTTTGGAAGAACGTGACATTCTCGCAATCGTTGAATAATCTCTAGTAAGTTTAAAGTATAAGTAATTATCTAAGGAGCGATAAAAATGGCTAAAGAAATTCGTTTTAATGAAGAAGCTCGCCGCAGCTTAGAGCGTGGCGTTAATGCTTTGGCAGATGCTGTAAAAGTAACCCTTGGTCCCAAGGGCCGCAATGTTGTTTTGGAAAAGAAATTTGGTGCACCTACTATTACTAACGATGGTGTAACCATTGCTCGTGATATTGAGCTGGAAGACCCGTTTGAAAACATGGGTGCTCAGCTGGTGAAAGAGGTTGCTATTAAGACCAACGATGTGGCTGGCGATGGCACTACCACTGCAACCGTTTTGGCTCAGGCCATGATTAAGGAAGGCATGCGCAACGTTGCTGCTGGTGCTAACCCCATGGTACTGAAAAAGGGTATCAAAAAAGCAGTTGACGTTTTGGTTGACGAGCTGAAGGCTGTTTCCCAAAAGGTTGAAACCAAGGAAGCTAAAGCACAGGTTGCTTCTATATCCGCTGGTGACGAAGAGGTTGGCCAATTGATTGCTGACGCTATGGAAAAGGTTGGCGATGATGGCGTTATCACCATCGAAGAATCCAAGACCATGGATACCTGCGTAGAAACTGTAGAAGGTATGCAATTTGACCGCGGCTACATTTCTCCCTACATGGCTACCGATGCTGACAAAATGGAAGCAGTTTTAAGCAATCCTTTCGTTTTCATCACCGATAGAAAAATCAACATGATCCAAGACATTATGCCTGTTTTGGAAAAGGTTGTACAAAGCGGTAGCGAGCTGTTGATTATCGCCGAGGATATCGAAGGCGAAGCACTGGCTACTCTGGTTGTAAACAAGCTGCGTGGTACCTTCAAGGCTGTTGCTGTTAAGGCTCCTGGCTTTGGCGATCGTCGTAAAGCAATGCTGCAGGATATCGCAACCCTGACCGGCGCAACTGTTATCAGCGAAGAGGTTGGCCGCAAGCTGGATAGCGCTACCATTGCTGATTTGGGTCGTGCAGGCCAAGTACGCGTAACCAAGGAAATGACCACCATCGTTGATGGCCAAGGCGATAAGGACGCAATTGCTGCTCGTGTAGCACAAATTCGTGCTCAAATCCCCGAAACCACCTCCGAGTTCGATAAAGAAAAACTGCAAGAGCGCCTGGCTAAGATGGCTGGTGGCGTTGCAGTAATCAAGGTTGGCGCTGCTACCGAAGTAGAAATGAAGGACAAGAAGCTGCGCATTGAGGATGCTCTGAACGCAACTCGCGCTGCTGTTGCTGAAGGCATCGTTCCTGGCGGTGGCACTGCTCTGCTGCAGGTACAAGCTGCTTTGGCTAAGCTGAAGGTTACTGGCGACGAAAAGACTGGCGTTGATATCGTTAAACGCGCTATCGAAGAGCCTGTTCGCCAAATCGCTTACAATGCAGGCCTGGAGGGTGCTGTCATCGTTGACGCTATTAAACGCAGCCGCAAGGGCGTAGGCTTTAACGCTGCTACCGAAAAATATGTGGACATGATTGCTGAAGGCATCGTTGACCCGACTAAGGTTACCAGAAGCGCTCTGCAAAATGCTGCTTCCATCGCTGCCATGGTACTGACCACCGAATCCATCGTAGCCGACAAACCGGCTAAGGAAGGTGCTGCTCCGGCAATGCCTCCCATGGGTGGCGGCATGCCCGGCATGATGTAATCGGCCGTTAATTCAATAATATTTAGCTCTCTGCTCCATGTGGGCAGAGAGCTTTTAACATATTTGTGCCCAATGCTTAGGAAATGTTGCTTTTGTTACATATTCCCTGCTTGACTATAAGCAAGGGTAAGAATACAATAGTAATATGCATTTTAGCAGAATTCAAGACTGCATATTAAGGGAGGAAATCTAGAATGAATAAGTTTTTGAAATATGCACTAGTTGGCGTTTTAGCAGCCTTCACGCTGGTAGCAGCTGGCTGCGGCGGCGATAAAAAGGCAGAGCAAAAGGTGGATATGAATAAGCCGGTTATCGTAGGCGTTAACCCCGGCCCTCATGCCATTATTATGGAGAATGTAAAAAAGATTGCTGAGAAAAAGGGCTTGAAAATCGAAATCAAGGAATTCAGCGATTTCGTAACTCCTAACTCTGCTCTGGCAGCCGGTGAAATTTGGGCTAATAGCTTCCAGCACGAGCCCTTCTTAAAGGCAACCATGAAGAAGGAGCCCTCCTTCAAGCTGGCGAATGCTTTCAGCACTGCCCTGTTCCCCATCAATATTTATTCTAAAAAATTAAAGCCTGGCGACAAGATTCCTGATGGCGCAAAAATCGCTATTCCTAACGACCCCACCAACGGTGGTCGCAGCCTGTTGCTCTTAGCGGCCAATGGCCTGATCAAGGTTAAGAATCCGAAGGATATCACCACTACTGTAAACGATATCACCGAAAATCCGCATAAATTCCAAATTATCGAGCTGGAAGCAGCTGCTATTCCTCGTTCGCTGGATGATGTAACCTGCGCTGCTATCAACACTACCTATGCTTTGAACGCAGGCTTAAATCCGGCAACGGACCCCATTGTTAAGGAAACCGCCGATTCCCTGTATGTAAATATTGTCGCTGTACAGGAAAAGGATTTGAATGACCCTCGCTTGAAGATTTTCAAGGAAGCTTATCAATCCAAGGAAAATGGTGAGTTTATCAAGACTAAATTCCCTGGCTCTGTATATCTTGGCTGGAAGGAATAAACTAGCTTTAGCAGCAAAACGATTGTTATCGGAAGGGAAATGTGAATAATCATGGATCTAGAAGGTCATATCGCACATGTTTGGCCCCAGCTCCATGCCATGGCAGAGCCTGCCTTTAAAGAAGTCCGCACGGCTTCTTTTCTGGCAGGCTTTCTGCGTAAGCTGGGTTATAAGGTAGAGGAGGGCGTGGGCGGCACTACAGCCGTGGTGGCTACGCTGGATAGTGGTGTGCCGGGGCCGGTGGTGGCGCTGCGCACAGATATGGATTGCTTGCTTTTTAAACAGGATGATGGCACTGAAAAGCCTATTCATGCTTGTGGCCACGATGGGCACATGACCATAGCCTTAGGCGTAGCCCAGCTTTTAGCGGAGCAGGGCCTAAAGCAGGGCAAGGTTAAGATTTTGTGCCAACCCGCCGAAGAAATTGGCCGTGGCGCGCTGGAGCTGCTCAAGGCAGGGGCCTTGCAGGATGTAGATTACGCCTTAGGCTACCACCTGATGCCTAAGGATATGGCCCGCAGTGGTCAGATTATAGCCCAAATAAATTGGACCGCCTGCACCCTTATGGAGGGTGAAATCCGTGGCCTGGCAGCTCATGGCTCCCAGCCCCACCTTGGCGTGAACGCTATCGATGTAGGCGCTGCCATCGTGGGCGCGGTCAATGCTCTGCCAACTAATCCCTTGCTGGGTGGCAGCGTGAAAACAACGCGTTTTCTAGGCGGCGCCGGCTCCCTTAACGCTATTTGCGATAAGGTTAATATTGGCTTTGATTTACGTAGCACCTCGAACAGCGAGATGTTGGCGCTGCGTCAAAGGGTTAGCGAGATAGTTATCAATACGGCGAGGGTGTATGGCGCGGAGGCCCAGTGCCATATTGTGGGCACCTGTCCTGCGGCGGAGGCGGACCCGTCGCTGCAGGCGGTAACCTGCGAAACGATTGTGGAGGAGTTGGGCAGCGAAGGTCTGATCCCGGCTGCTTCCATCACTGTGGGCGAGGATTT
>OBLI01001441.1_pt1 | contig 23270 bp, 16 predicted proteins | sample 1519701 | NCBI WGS metagenome assembly OBLI01 (sample SAMEA3663005, study PRJEB22513) | pig gut metagenome | biome: pig gut; feature: pig-associated habitat; material: faeces | place: France | collected 2012
ATCTTCTCCGAAAGAATGTAAAAGATGAACGTGTAGTACAGTTGATAAAGCGCTAACCTTATCAAGATGGGAGTACCCAAAGACTTGGCAATACAAGTGGGTAATACCCGACGGGGACATTGGTTCACAACGCATACAGTTGCAGTAAACATGGCAATGACAAAAGAAAGACTGATAAACAAAACAGTGGCTTTTATGATTTAGCCACAGCCTATCAGTCTGTGCACGTCAACTATTGAAAGCGCCGTATACCGAACGGTACGTACGGTGCTGTGAGAGGACGGCGGTTAGTCACCGTCTCCTACTCGATGTTTATTGCATGATAATGCATGAATATATAGGAAAAGGGAAGAAAACATAACGGAGAAAAAATGAAGAAGATTACAAATTTATTTATTGTATGCTATGTAACATTATTTCCATTGTGGATGGGAACAGGTGGTTATTCCAATATACAGGAAGAAAAGAATGGATTTTTATGGATTTTTATAAGGCTTTTTTTAATGACATTCGGTTTGGAAGCGTGTATTATCATGGCATTGTATCGGGATGAATTAAAAGAAGTGATTATTGCAAGAAAGAATATTCTTATATTAACACTTGCTTTTGCTGTAAATATGATAGTTGCCTGGCTGATAAATGGTAAAGATACAAGTTTCTTATATGGAACAGATGGAAGAATGTTTGGAATGTTTTTATGGCTTTCCGTTCTTTTGTTGTTTGTGATTTTTATGAATACAGCAGAAAAATCATTTGAACTTGAAGTTATGATGATTCTTACACTTATCATCGTATCATTTATTGCTTATTTGAATTTCCTTGGATTTAATGTCTTTTATGCAAGTAGTATCGATATTAGAAGATCTGCACATATCAGTACGATAGGAAATATTGATCTTCTTGCTGGATATATTGGAATGACAGTTTCCTATGCGATTGGAAAATTAATATTTGATGCAAATAAAAATCACAAAATATTTTATTCTCTTGCAGTTTTTGCTGCATCATGTGCATTGATATCAAGTAATAGCGATACGGGGTATCTGATATTTGGAATAGTATTTCTAATACTCCCATTTTTTATAAAGGAAGGCATTCAGGTTGGCTGTTATTTGCTTTCGGTAATCATATTTGCTGTATCGGGGCTTTTTATGAAATGCAGTATGAAGATTATGGGGGAGGATAAATGCAGAATTTTATATGGGCTCTCAAAGATTCATGTAAATACAATTATTTGTTGCTGTACAATTGTTATCTGTCTTGTGGGAATGTGGTTCTTAACATTTAAAAATAGAAACTGCAAACCTATAAAGGCTATGATATATATTATGCGTGGAGCTGTTATTACCATTATGACAGGGATGGTTTCTGTTATAGGTAGCGCAAATGTGGCACCGTTTAAAACCAGTGTGCAGGAGCGATTGGGAATTTTGACCGAATATGTTGTTTTTACAAATTATTGGGGAACAGGCAGAGGAATATTGTGGAAAAGTGCTGTGGATATATTCAAAGGGCTCCCTGTTTTACAGAAATTTTTTGGATTTGGAGTGGCGGGGTATTATAAGGCGTCACAGGGGTATTTGTCACAGGAAATATATGAACAGTTGTGGAAGAACAGCAAGATAGTTGATCCTCATAATACCTTTTTACAGTCACTAATTAATTTTGGAATAATAGGAACGGTGCTATATATTGCAATTCTTGTATACTTCATAGTGATATTTGTGAGAAAGGCAAAAGAAGATAGAGAATTCTATGCATTTGTTCTTGTCATAATTGCATATATAGCGCAGGCATCTGTTAATTATTTTCACTTTTTTCAGGAACCATTATTTTTTATTGTTATGGCATATGGATTGGCACAGGTCAAAAAAATAGATGAGCATCTGTAATACAGTTTATTTTCAACTTATCTCTTTTTCCATTCACAGAATTTGCGCGTGTACTGTTTTGGTTTGAAATTTCTGCAACTGCTCCGGAGTTCCATCAGGTAAAGCTAATAGCAAAATAGTATCAAATTATTAAAACCTACATGAAATCAAAACCGGAGTTGATTTGCAGAAATTTCAAACCAAAATCATGTCCACCGCAAATTCGTCGTCTTGAGAAAACTTATATTTAAAACATTCTACCGCAAATTCGTCGAATTGAGAAACCCCTTTCATAAGTGTATAAAAAAACAAGACATGGGAATCCTTTATTATAAATCCACAATAACGGAGGGGAATCCCATGTCTACGTACAAAGTTGAAATCTGCGGGGTAAATACGGCCCAGCTGCCAATACTGAAAGAAGAAGAAAAAGATGAACTTTTCAAAAAGATAAAAGCCGGCGACAAGGCATCCAGAGAAACCTACATCAAGGGAAATCTCCGGCTGGTATTATCCGTGATCAAACGGTTTAATAATCATAATGAAAATGTGGACGATCTGTTTCAGATTGGCTGTATCGGGCTGATGAAGGCAATAGATAATTTTGATACGAGTGTCGGGGTGAAATTTTCCACCTATGCGGTTCCGATGATTATTGGTGAAATCCGCCGGTATCTGCGGGATAACAGCAGTTACCGCATTCCGCGTTCGCTGCGCGATATTGCATATAAAGCCATGCAGGCAAAGGAACGGCTGGCAAAAAATGCGCAGAAGGAACCGACTCTCGAAGAGATTGCAGCTGAATGTGGGATTCCGGTGGAGGATGTGGTGTATGCCCTGGATGCCATCCAGACACCTTTGAGTCTGTTTGATCCGGTTTATACGGATGGAGGGGACACCCTGTATGTGATGGATCAGATTTCGGACAAGAAAAACAAAGAAGAGCACTGGGTGGAGGATTTGTCACTTTCCGATGCCCTGTCACATCTGAATGAACGGGATGAGCATATCATCCGTCTGCGTTTTTTTGAGGGAAAGACACAGATTGAAGTCGCGGATGAAATTCATATTTCGCAGGCGCAGGTGTCGCGGCTGGAGAAAAATGCGTTAAAAAGTATGCAGGGGTATCTGCGTACATGATAGCGGCCTGTTGTAAAATGGTTTTGTTATTGCTATAATGTGGAATATACAAAACGGAGAGGAAAAGAAAAGCCATAAATGGGAAAAAAGGAGATATGTACATGGAAGAAAAGAAGCGTATAACACAGCCGCAGCAGGAAGAAACAAAAGGAAAAAAGGACGGACAAAAAAGTGACGAATGGGCAACGGAAGCCTTACAGGAAATGGATGATTTCATTGAGTCCCAGGGCATTTATATCCGGCAGTAGAAAATTGCATTCTTGCTTTTTGCGGTGTACTGTGCTATACTGTCAACCGTTGCAGAGCCTGTAAACAGGGGATTGCACGAAAAATTACCGAGTGTTCGAGACCTTCCACTCGTAAAACAAAACTAAAGGAGACAAATGGATATGAGAGACAAAAAGGTAACATTTATTGTTCAGGCTGCTGTGATTGCAGCACTTTATGTAGTGCTGACTTTTGTAGCCAACGCACTGGGACTTGCATCCCACACGATTCAGGTACGCTTTTCCGAAGCACTGTGTATCCTGCCTGTTTTTACGCCGGCAGCGATTCCGGGACTGTGGATTGGCTGTCTGCTTGCGAATCTGCTGACAGGTGCCGTGATTTATGATGTCATTTTCGGAAGCATTGCCACGCTGCTGGCAGCGGTATGTACTTATCTGCTGCGCAATCACAAGATTGCATGCACATTTCCACCGGTCATTTTTAATATGATTATTGTTCCGTTCGTGCTGGTCTATGCGTACGGTATTCCGGCGGTATATTTCCACGGTGTGAATGTAACCATCCCGTTTAATGCCATTACGGTCGGGATCGGAGAGGTGATTTCGGTATGCGTTCTCGGAAGCATTCTGATGCGTGTACTTGCAAAATACAGAAATGTCATGTTCCGTGCCACTGCACAATAAAAATTTATATCTGATAGAAGGTTCTGGAAGTCCCTGCGAGAGCAGGGGCTTTTTATTTTAAGAAATTCTGTAAATTAGTCAGACAATTTTAAGAAAACCTTAATGTCATTCCAAAATAACGTATGTTATCATAAATGACAGGAAATCGTAAAGAAAATTTATGGAAGGAGAAGATTATGAAAATAAGAAAAACAATCTGCAGTCTGCTTCTGGTATGTCTGACATTTTTAGGCATATTTGCCGGCAGAGTAAATGTATATGCAGATCAGAAACAGGCATTGTCGGCAACGGTGACACTGCTGAAACAGGAAAAAGACTGTGTCGTGCAGGTGGAGGCAAAAAATACAGGTGCGGATTTTACAGGGAAGGTGCGGCTGGTGTTTTCCGGTACAGACAATTCCAGCGGCTGTGCATTTGAACAGTGCCTGACATTGCCGCAGAACGGAAAAAAACAGTATACAATGACCATTCCGTATGCCGATGTCAGCCAGACGCGCGGAAACGGAATCGTGGCGTTTGTCGATGAAAAGGGAAAAGTTGTGGCAAGTGAAGCATTTGCCAGTATTTTTGGCAAAGAAAAGCGCGGCATTGGTGTGGGAGTGCTTTCGGATCATTATGATGCGCTTGACTGGATGAGCATGAGCGGTCAGACCTATTATCTTCACGGAAAAGACCAGAATGTATATCTGACACAGGTAGACGCGGATACACTGCAGACGCAGCTGGATGAGCTGTATTTTCTCGTGATTGATTCCTACGATGTGAGTTCACTTGGAAAAGAGAATATCAAAGCAATCGAGAAATGGGTGAAAAACGGTGGATGGCTGCTGATCGGAACCGGAGAGCGGGTCAAAGACACACTGGGTGGTTTTGATTCCTCTTTTACCCAGATCAGCTACGGAAATGTCAGCAAACCGGGAGAAGAAAACGATGCCCAGAAAGATATGCAGCTGCGCAAAGTTTATATGGGTTTTGAGGGCATGAATTTTACAAAGATGTCAGTTGCAACACTGCAGTGCAGTGATGCAAATGCCTATGCGAGTGATGTTTATCCGGGCTGGGTGCGCACGTGCGGAGACGGTGCGCTTGGCGTCTGTGCCATTTCTTTCGGGGAGAAGCAGCTGCAGAAAGCCTCGTCGGATCTGTGTTACGGAATCTATGATCAGGTAGCGGAATATTCCGTCAGTTATTCCCAGTATGTCAATGACGAGGAATGGGGCTGGAACGGAAAAAATACGTTTGGTGTGGTTGATCATGCCAACACAGCACTGGATTTTTCCTGGCTGAAAATTCTGATTGTGATCTATGTGATCGTTGTTGGACCGGTACTTTATCTGCTGCTTCGCAAGATGAAAAAAAGAGACTGGTACTGGCTGGGTGTGCCGGTACTCGGAATCCTGTTTATCGGTGTGGTATTTATCGGTGGACGGAATTTAAAGCTGCATGAGGCAAGGGTTTATTCGGTGACAGCACAGCCGGCGGACGGAAAAGACACCGCTGGTATCACCACCTATTACAATGCGTATCATTCCGGGGTAAAACCGTGGAAGGTACGATTAAATGACAATTACACATACGGCGGTACAGGACTCAGCGAGTCCTACAGTATGGCGTCTTCCGGCAGGGCATACGCAGACCGTTATCACTATGTTGCGGAATATGACAATGGTCTGTCCCTTGGGGGAAAACCGCAGAGCAATTTTGAAAATGCCTATCTGTTTGCGGCAGGAACTGCCAAAGGATGCGGGAGCATAGACACCAGTGATCTGGTGCTCACGCAGCAGAAACAGGGGGGAAGCATAACAAACAACACGTCCTATGATTTCCCTTATCTTGTCTGTGTGTCGGATGATACCGTCATGGTATTTTCGGATGTAAAAGCGAAAGAGACCATAACGATAGACGGGAAAAGTAAAAAACCGCTGTTGTCCCAGCAGATTTCTTATTTTGATGATGTCTACAACGTGTTATCGGAAGACAACATGAATGGAAATACATACTCGTATAAGCATAAGGATATGGCAGCCGCACTGTATCTGGGACTGTGCCAGATCCGGCGGCAGAACGATGTATCGGGTGCCGTTGTAGTGGAAGGAGTAACCGGAGACTACGGAAAAACCATAAAGAGCAGGTGCTCGGAAATTTCGTTTGGCTGTCTGTACACGATTGCCGGTCAGGAGGTGTCCAATGCTTCAAATTAGTCATTTATATAAAAATTACGGAAAATTTCAGGCGGTCAGGGATCTGAATCTGCATGTGCCAAAAGGGGATCTGTTTGGCTTTGTGGGACCAAACGGAGCCGGAAAGACAACAACGATCCGGATGGTATGCGGACTTATGCCGCCGACAGAGGGAACAATTACGATCCATGGCGTGGATGCCCTGCAGCATCCGAAGGAGATCAAAAAGCAGATCGGTTATGTGCCGGATTTCTTTGGTGTGTATGATAATTTAAAAGTCAGCGAATATATGGATTTTTACGGTTCCATGTACCGCATGACTTCCAGGGAGATCACCGCGGTATCCAATGATCTGCTGGAACTTGTCAATTTATCCGACAAAAAAGAGGTTTATGTGGATACGCTTTCCCGCGGAATGAAGCAGCGGCTGTGCGTGGCACGTGCACTCATTCACAATCCTTCCCTTTTGGTACTGGATGAACCGAATTCCGGTCTGGACCCGCGTGCGCGTGTGGAGATGAAAGAACTTTTGCAGAATCTGCGCAGCATGGGAAAAACCATTGTGATCAGTTCCCATATTTTGTCGGAGCTGGCAGAGATGTGCAACAGCATCGGCATTATGGATCACGGAAAACTCGTAGAAGCAGGAAACATCGAGGATGTCATGGAACATGTCTTCGGTGGAAACCGGATTGTGATTTCGGTTCACGGGGAAATGGAGCCTGCGGTGCGTATGCTTAAGGAACACCCGCAGATTCGTGTGGAATCGGTGGGAGAAAAGGAAATCCATATCTCGCATGCCATGAAAGAGGAAGAAATTGCGCAGATGATCGCACAGATGATTCAGAACGGAATTATCGTGACAGGATTTTATAAAGAAGAGGGAAATCTCGAATCCCTGTTTATGCAGCTGACAGGAGGGCAGGAAGATGAGAATTAATCCAATTGTAAAAAAAGATATTAAAGTACAGGCGCGCAGTATGCGGATCTGCTGGGAAATATTTGCTTATGAGGCGATTATGGCAGTTGTATTTTTCTTCGCCATGTTTTTGTTTTCCCAGCAGCTGACCTATTCGTCCACAAACATTTACAGCAGCATTGTCTGGCTGTATCCGGCACTTGCAATAACACAGATTATTATTCTGGGAGTGGTAGTACCGGTGCGTACGGCTTCTGCAATTTCAGGAGAGAAAGAGCGGCAGACCTTTGACATTATGATGACAACCAGTATGACCGGATTTTCTGTCATTATGGGAAAAGTGCTTACCGCGATGATCCAGAGCATGTTTTATGTAGTGGCAGGACTTCCGATCGTGGCACTGGCATTTGTCATCGGCGGACTGTCATGGAGCAATCTGTTCTGGTTTCTGGCGGTAGCAGTACTGGTTTCGTTCTTTTCCGCAAGTATCGGTATCATGTGTTCTTCCATCTGCAAAAAAACGATCAGTGCCGTGATTATGTCATACGGTATCTATGTCCTGTTGTTTGTCGGAAGTTTTCTCCCGTATCTGATCGCATCGGTTGTCAATCTGTCGGGAGGAACATTCAAAAATCCCAGCTGGCTGCTTTTGATCAATCCGGGAATGTATCTGCTTGAGTTTTTTTCATGGAGTATGACCGGAACATCCAGCGCCGAAGAGGTAATTACGAATTTTGGCAAAAAAATGTCCGTTTCAAGTGCTGTGGTGCATCATGGATGGATGATTGTTTCCACGCTTTTGCTTGTCGCACTGGCGTTTGTCTTTCTTCTGATTGCCACACGGCGGATCAATCCGATGGCGGGATATGGAAGAAAGCATGCGGGAGGAAAACAGCATGGATGAAAAAGCGTTTCTGCTGCAGGAAATCCGTTACAGTAAAAGAAAACAGAACGTAAAAAAATTCCTGCGCTACGAAAGCGCAGGGATTGCCGCAGGCGGGATCATAGCCATTGTGCTCGAAGGACTTTCTGTATTTGTCCCTTTTTATACCGTACATGTGTGTGCTGTCCTTGCGATTTTGTGTGGTGCGGCCGCCGGGGGAATCTATACGGTAAAAAAGAGGTGTACGATGGCACAGGCAGCACAGCAGATCGACCGCTTCGGATTTCAGGAGCGGATACTGACTGCTTATGAGCGTATCGGAAAAGAGGGCGATTTTGACCGGATGCAGCGCAGCGATGCCGTGCACATGTTACAAGAGAACCGTGCGTGGCAAAAAGTGCGGGTATGTCCGGACCGCCGGAAACTGGCGGCACTTGGACTTTCCCTTGGTCTGGCACTGGTGCTTTCATTTGTGCCGTCCCCGGCGCGCGAACAGGCGCAGCAGCGGCATGCCATCCGGCAGGAAGCCCGGGAAAAGGAAAAAGAAATCCAGGATGTGATGGATGCCTTAAAACAGACCGACACCTCTTCCATGACCAAAGAGCAGAAGAAAGCTCTGCAGGAGCTTATACAATCGCTGGCCTTATCGCAAATAGAAATGCAGCAGGCGGATACGAAGCAGTCACTGGCCTCTGCCGAGCAGAAGCTTTCCTACAAATATGAGCAGGCGGCACAGACTTCCGGGGCGGATGTTCTTGCATCGGCACTTAAAAATGTCCAGGCAAACGCAAATGCCGGAAACCAGCTCGCAAAGGAAGGCGATGGTGGAAAGAATCAGGCACAGGGTGGCGCACAAAGCGGTACGCAGCGTGGGGAATCCACGCAGTCTTCGGAAACCAGTTCCCAGGATTCCGGGGATGGGGAAGATTCGGGCAGTGGAAAGGACGGAAGTGGAAGTGGCAATGGAAGTGGAAGCGGAAACGGCAAGGGGACAGGAAGCGGAAACGGAAGTGGAACAGGAAACGGAACAGGCGGCGGACGCGGGACTGGTTCCGGCGGGGGAACACATGATTATGTGAGTGTTCCAAATAAAATCGGAAACGACAGCAGTATCGCAAAGGACAAGGGGGATTCGAAGAATTCCGATTATTACAAGGCGAAGAATGGTCTGGCATGGAAAGGCGAACACGTGGATTTAGATTCCGTGGTCGGCGATTACACGAAAGAGGCCTACGAAGGCATTGCCAATGGAAAATACCCGGCCGGCATGGAAGATGTCATCCGGAATTATTTTGAAAATCTGAACTGATGGAGAGGAGATCTTATGACAGAATATGAAGTATGCCAGCAGAACACCATGGCATGTGAACAGGAAATTGCAAAGGGAATTATCGGACAAAAAGACGTCATCCGCCAGGTCATGCTGGCACTTCTGGCGGGCGGAAATGTACTCTTAGAAGGTATGCCGGGACTGGGAAAGACCATGCTGGTGCGCACGATCAGCCAGGTGTGTGATCTGAGTTTCCAGAGAATCCAGTTTACCCCGGATCTGATGCCGAGTGACGTGACCGGTACCAACATCATCGTAAAAGAAGAGCAAAAAAGTGCATTCCGGTTTGAAAAAGGACCGATTTTTGCCAATCTGGTGCTGGCGGATGAGATCAACCGTGCCACGCCAAAGACACAGTCAGCTCTCTTAGAGGCCATGCAGGAACACACCGTGACGATCGGAACGACCAGCCATCAGCTGCCGGAGCCGTTTCTGGTGCTTGCTACACAAAATCCGATCGAAAACGAGGGAACTTATCCGCTGCCGGAAGCCCAGCTGGACCGTTTTTTGTTTAAAGTGCTGGTAAAATTTCCGGACCGGCAGGAACTGCGGGAAATCGTGGAACTGACGGAGGGAAACCATCCGCCAAAGATCGCAAAGGTCATGGATCGGGAAAGCCTGCTTGCAGCGCGCGCATGCGTTGCACAGATTCCGATTGCGGATGCCGTCATGGATTATATTCTGGATCTGGTTATGGCAACTCATGCAGACAATCCGTATATCCGGGAGGGGGCAAGCCCACGTGCGGCACAGGCACTGATCCGCACAGCCAGGGCACGCGCATTTATGGAAAACCGCCTGAATGTCTCGTTTGAGGATGTCAAATGTGTCGCACTTCCGGTATTGCGGCACAGGATTCTGCTCAGTTTTGATGCGGTATCGGAGGGGATTACGGAAGATGCGGTGATTGGGCAGATCTTAACAGAAAAGGAACAGGGACTGTATGCTTGATGCGGGAATTTATGAACAGCTGTCGCGGCTTGAGATCGCGATGAAACAGAAAAGCAGCCAGAATATGGCAGGAAACCGCAGATCCGTACAGAAAGGGACTTCTGCGGAATTTTCCGATTTCCGGGAGTATATGCCGGGAGATGATCTGCGCAGGCTGGACTGGAATGTCTATGCGCGGTCGGAGCGCATGTATATCCGGGAATATTTCGAAGAAAAGGAAGCAGTGGTATCGGTTATTTTAGATACCAGTGCATCAATGCACTATGGAAAAAAGAGCAAGGCAGAACTGGCACAGGATCTGTGCGCGGTGATTGCCTTTCTGACTTTGCACCATATGGACAGGCTGGTGCTGTATGACAGCAGCCAGATGGAAACCCCGCTTGTGGTTTCCGGGGGAAAGAATGCACTGCCAAAAGTACTTGGATGGCTGCAGGCACGTACATTTTCGGGGACAGAGACGGATTCTTTTTCCGCCGTGCGCCAGATGCAGAGGCGTGGGGCGGGAGTTACCGTGATCGTCAGTGATTTCCTGACCGAAGCAGCGACAGATCCCACGCAGGATCGTCTGGAAAAAACGATGCAGTATCTGGACTTTACGAAACAAAGACCCGTGTTGCTTCAGACACTGTGTGCGGAAGAACTGCGTGTGACAATGGACGGTACGCGCAATCTGATAGATATGGAGTCCAAAGAAAAACTGCGCGTGACGATGCGTGCAGATGTGATTGCGCGCTATGAACAGGAACTGCAAAAGCTTTCTGTGCGGCTGAAAAAAAGTGCATCGGCTGCCGGAGGCACCTATATACTCTGTGATTCCGAAAAAGAGAGACGCGCGCTTATTTTAGAAGATTTAAGACCTTTGTTTGTCTGAGAAAAATTTGAGGATGGATTATGATATTTGAGAGTTTGTGGCCGCTGGCATTTTTGCTGGCAGTTCCGGTTGTTGTGATTTTATATCTGCTTGTGCCAAAGGGGACAGACACGCCAGTGTCTTCGAATCTGCTGTGGAAGAAGCTTTTTTATAATGAACAGTCTAAAACGTTCTGGGAAAAGTTTTTGCACAATCTGCTGATGTATCTGCAGATCGTGATCCTTTTGCTGCTTATTCTGGCACTGATGGCACCGTTTATACAGCGTAAGGGCACAGGCAGTACGGACGTTGTGTATCTGATTGACACCAGCGGAAGTATGAAGCATCTCACCAAAGGGGGCAATACCCGCTTAGGGGAAGCCATAAGTGAGATCAAAGAGCAGATTGCCGCTTCGGATGGGGCAAAAATATCCATTGTTACCTGTGACGGCACGGGAACCAATCTGCTTGCCGTCCATACTTCCGAGAAAAAAGCACTGTATCGGACGCTGGCAGACATCAAGGGCACGGACACAGCCGGATCGCTTTCCGATGCACTGGCAACCGTACAGACCGTGCAGAAAAAAGACAAAAAGAACGATCTGGCAGATGTCATCGTCTATACCGACGACATAGGGGCAAAACAGACGAAAAATCTCAAAAGTCAGCTTCAGGCAACCATCCGCGTGGTGGGAAGTCCCGTTTCTAACGTGGCGAATACGTTTCTGTCCTGCACCAAAGACAGCAGCGGGGACACGTATACGGTTGCATCAGGCGTGACAAATTACAGCGATCATGCGGCAAATATGGAGATTACGCTGTATGAGGGAAAGAAAATTCTTGAAGTGCGTACACTTTCCCTTGCCGCAGACGAGACGTATACCTGCCTGTTTAAACAGGTGAACTGGGGAAAACAGCCGCTGCATACCGAGCTTTCCGCAGTGACATTTGCCGGCAGCAGCCAGAAGGATTCCTTACATGAGGATAACTGTGCCTATGCACTCAAAGACCGGGTTTCCACGAGCAAAGCCACACTGATCGGGGAAGGAAATACCTATATCGAAAAAGCGTATCTTGCCGTGACCGGAGAGAATCTTTCCAAGGCAAAAACAACGGATGCACTTGACAGTGACGATCCGGGAGTCTGTATTTTTGATGCGGATACGGCAGTGCAGGAATCTAATCAGCAGAAGGCGCAGATGATTTTTGCCAAAAAGGGAAAGAACGAGGAAAAAAATGTCAGCCTGTCCGCCGGCGATACCGAACTGACTTCCGGAATCCGGGACTTTGCGCTCGGGGTAAATCAGACGTATGTGTATGATCTGCCGGTCTGGGCCACGGGCTTTCTGTGGAACGGAAAGCAGTGCGCTGCATACTACGGGGAGCATGACGGAATCCGGGAGGTCGTACTCGGATTTGATCTGCGGGAATCGGATTTTGCCCTGCAGCCGGAGTTTCCGGTATTTATGAACCATGCGCTGCACTATCTTGAGGATAGTTCCCTTCTTTCCCAAAACGTCTATGATGCCGGAGATACCGTGCAGTTTCATGTATTAAACGGTGTGGACGTGCAGCAGATTGCAGCACCTACCGATCAGGCAGGACTGTTTACCGTAAAAACGGGCGACAGAAAGGAATCCTATATTGTAAAATTTGCATGCAGCAGCCAGTCGGATGGACGGATCACGGCAGGCGATTCCGGCAGCCGCAACACGATGCAGCGGCAGCTTGTGCGAAAGCAGATGCGCAATGTCATCCTTATCCTTGTGCTTCTTCTTATGATACTGGAGTGGATCTGTTATGTCCGGCAGATGCGTTACCGTGGGCGGTTTTATCTTGCGGTGCGTCTGGTGGGGCTTGCCCTTTTGGTGCTGGCTGTCTGTGGAATTTCGGTGCCGCTTTCCCATGCGAAAGACACAACCGTTTTTCTGGTTGATCTGTCGGAGAGCAATGCCGCAAATCTCACGCAGATGGAGCAGTATATGAGCCGGCAGGTTAAAGACATGCCAAAGAACAATCAGTATGCCATCGTAACGTTTGGAGCCAATGCGGTTGTGGAACAGTTTCTGACCAGTGAGAAACACAGTTTTCAGATTCTCTCGGCACCGGAGGCGGATGCAACCAACCTTGAGGAAGCCGTTTCCACAGGACTTTCCATGATCCCGGACAATGCGGCAGGACGGCTTGTGGTGCTTACGGATGGAAAGCAGACAAAGGGAAACATCGAGCATACGGCATCGGCACTGACGGCAAAAAACGTGCAGCTGTATTCGGTTCTCTATGAAGATACAAAGCAGGGGAGCGATGCCTATATCGAAAACGTGGAAATGCCGGAGTATCTTTATCCGGGTGATTCCTATTCCATGACGGTAACTGTGGAAAGCAACTATGAGACCGATGCGAAGCTGCAGCTTTTGCAGGGAACGGAGATGGTCAGTCAGACAGGCGTGCATTTAAACAAAGGCAGCAACCGTTTTGTTTTGAAACAGAAGGTAGTCGGTACCGATGCGCAGCAGTATACCGTGCGCGTGAAGGCACCGAAGGACACCTGTGAAAAAAACAATGATTATGGTACGTATGCAACGGTGGATTCCCTGCCAAAGATTCTGCTTGTATCCGGAATGGGAGAGGACAGCACACCGTTTTTAGGACTTTTGGATGCTGCCGGATGCAATTACCGGCAGGTATCCGCAGTCAGTGCACCGGATACTTTAAAAGAGATGCTGCAGTACAAGAGCATCATTCTGGAAAATGTGTACCGGACAGATCTGCCGGAGGGCTTTCTAAAAAATCTGAAAACTTATGTGAAAGACTACGGATGCGGTCTGGTGGCATGCGGCGGTGAGGACAGTTTTGCACTGGGCGGATATCGGGATACGGAACTGGAGAAACTTCTTCCGGTCGATATGCAGCTGCGCGGGGTGAATGAGAAACAGAATCTGGCAATGGTCATGGTGATTGATCATTCGGGCAGTATGTCGGAACAGACGGAAGGAGGCACCAATCTGGATCTGGCGATCGCGGCTGCCAAAGCGGCTGTGGATCAGCTGGATACGAAAGATGAAGTCGGAGTGGTAACCTTTGATGATGGTTACACCTGGCAGGTGCCGCTGGAAAAAGTGAAGGATAAAGACAAGATCCATCAAAGCATCGAGACGATCAGCGAAGGCGGTGGAACGGCCATCAAACCGGCCGTGCGTGCGGCACTAAATGAAATTAAGAAGAGCAAGGCGCAGCTAAAGCATATTGTCCTTCTGACGGATGGACAGGGGGAAACCGGAAATTTCGAAGATATCATCAAGGACTGCAAGGATGCCGATGTAACTCTTTCCACGGTAGCGGTTGGAGAGTCGTCTGACAGACAGCTTCTGGAACGACTGGCAACGCAGTGTAACGGCCGCTATTATTATTCCGATATCTCAACCGATATCCCGAAAATCTTTGCACAGGAAGTATTTTTAAATGGAGATACCTATTTGCAGAACGGACAGTTTTCACTGAAAGGAAACAGCAGCAATGCCATCACGAAAAATCTCTTTGCCGATGGCTGGCCGCAGATCAAAGGGTACGTGAGTGCCTCTCCGAAAACCGGAGCCAATGTGCTGCTGGCATCTGCCGAAAAGGATGACCCGATTTTGTCTGTCATGCAGTATGGACTGGGGCATACGGTTGCGTGGAATACCGATGTGACAAACCGCTGGACTGCCGGGCTGGCACAGCAGAATGATTACGTGCAGCTGTGGAAGCGGATCATCGATTACAGTGCGGGAAATACAGCACTCGGCGAAGACCGTGTGGATGTAACTACCGTAAACGGAACAACAAAAGTTACCTATTATGCCAAAGACTACGCAGAGCAGACACAGGTGGAGGCTGTGTACACGGATCCGGATGGAAAAACGCATCAGGCGAAACTGACCGCAAGTGCGCCGGGAACTTATGAGGCACAGCTGGATACGACAGTCTCCGGTGTCTACAATCTGAGCGTACAGCGGAAAAACGGCAAAAAAATCGAAAATGCCCTGACCACCGCAGCCGTGGTACAGTATTCGCAGGAGTACAAATTTGCGCTGACAAACGACAGCTTTTGTGCGTTCATCAAACAGTATGGAAAGATGCTTTCCCCAAAGAAGAATGTATGGAAGAAGTTAAAAGCTTCCGGGCGGGCACGGGTTTGTCTGACCAATCCGCTTTTAATCCTTTTGCTTTTCGTATTTCTGGCAGATATCGCCATGCGGCGGTTTGCCTATGTTCCGCCAATGCCACACTGGACGAAGCCGGCAAAAAAAGCTATAATGACAAAAGAAAAAACAGCAGAAGACGGGCAGCCGGAGCCGGAAGCTGAAAAACCAAAGGAAAAGACAAAGAAAGCAAAACCGGAGGAAACGGTTTCCCAGGCACTCGATACTTCTGCGCTGTTAAAGAAAAAAGAAAAGCGGAACCATTCCGTTTAAAAGAAAACAGGAGTCATTATGCAATCAGACAGCAATTTACGAGAAACGTTACGGAGTATCGATCATAAAAGTTATCCGGCATACAAATCCCTGCGGGGAAGTTACCGGTTTGCAGACTATGTGTTATCCATCGATCATGTGCAGGGAGATCCCTTTGCGGCACCTTCCCATGTGCGCGTGACCGTGGATGCAAAGGCAGCGGCATTTCCGGAATATGCCATGAAAAATACACGGACGCGCACAGCACTGGCAGATGAACTGCTGCGCACGTTTGCCGCACAGATCAACCACTTTACATTTAAGGCGAAGGGATCGGGCAAGAGCGGCCTGATCTCGGTAACCCACTGCGGACAGGAGATTCTGACCCGGACAGCCTGTGAAGTGAACGAAAAAGAAATCACCGCGCGTTTTGCGGTAGGATTTCCGGCAAACGGACGGACGATCAATGCCAGGGAACTGGAGAAAATTCTGTTTACCTATCTGCCGGAATGTGTAAAGCACTCATTTTATTATAAAAATCTCGATGCCAGCAGAATCCGGGATGCCGTGGAACTGGCAGAAGACCAGCAGGCAGTCCGTGACCAGCTGAAAGAACAGGGGCTGGTTGCTTTTGTTGCCGATGATGCGGTACTGCCGCGGGAGAGCGGGATTTCCTCCCGGCCGATGAAACAGTCCGTAGCCTTTACCTCCCCGGAATCCCTTAGGGTGACGATGCAGCTTCCGCACAGGGGTGCGGTCACCGGTATGGGAATCCCGAAAGGAATCACACTGATCGTCGGTGGCGGCTATCATGGAAAATCCACACTTCTGACTGCACTCGAACTGGGCGTTTATAACCATATCGCAGGAGATGGCAGAGAGTTTGTGATCACGGATGAGACCGCCTTAAAACTTCGTTCGGAGGACGGACGGTTTATCAAAGATGTCGATATTTCCATGTTTATCAATGACCTGCCAAACGGAAAAGATACCCATCATTTTTCAACGGAAGATGCCAGCGGAAGCACATCGCAGGCAGCCGGGATCGTGGAAGGCATGGAGGCGGGAAGCCGCCTGTTTCTGCTGGATGAGGATACGTCTGCGACGAACTTTATGGTAAGGGATGCATTTATGCAGAAAGTAGTCAGCCCGGATAAAGAGCCGATCACACCGTTTCTTTCCCGTGCGCGCGATCTGTATGAGCAGGCAGGAATTTCTACCATCCTGGTAGCGGGCAGTTCCGGTGCCTTTTTCCATATTACGGATACCGTGATCCAGATGGACCGCTACAAGCCGGTTGACATCACAAAAAAGGCGAAGGCATTGTGCAAAGAATTTCCGATTTCAGAAGAAAAGCCACATCCGTTCGCCCTGCCACACAGTCACCGGATCATGGAAAAAGATAAAAACGGTGCCACAAAACGCAGGGATTACCGGAGCGGAGCCGTGCGCAAAAATGAGCCGGAGCGGTTAAAATTAAAAACCATGGGAACGGATGGATTTGCCATCGGAAAGCAGACCGTGGATCTGCGGTATTTAGAACAGCTGATCGACAGCGAACAGACCGCGTGCCTTGGCATGCTCTTAAAATATGCGGTTGAACACCTGGTGGACGGCAAACGGACAATTGCCGAAGTCGTTGTACAGTTACAGAAAGAACTCGAAACGTCCGGCATGCGTTTTCTGGCAGAAAACGGTATCGTTTCCGGCGGTTATGCCATGCCGCGGGTGCAGGAGATGTATTCCTGTTTTAACCGTTATCGTGTATAGAAAAAGGGAAGCACAGGAGAGACTATGAAAAGAATATTAGTTGTCGTTGACATGCAAAACGATTTTACGACCGGACCGCTGGGCAATGCAGAGTGTGTAGCAGTCATTCCGAAGGTCGTGGAAGTGATAAAAACAGGCGTGTATGACAGAATCATTTTTACCCAAGACACGCACCAGAGTAATTATCTGGATACGCAGGAAGGAAAGCGGCTGCCCGTCGTGCACTGCATCGAAGGAACCGAAGGCTGGGAGATTGCGCCTGTGATCCGTAAGGCAGCATCCTTTTATTCCAAAGAACAGATCGAGACGATCTGTAAGCCGGCATTTGGCAGTGTGCAGCTTGGTGAGTGCTTAAAGCAGTACTGCGGTGATGCAGAGGCACAGATTGATTTCTGTGGCGTGTGCACGGGTATCTGTGTCATCAGCAATGTCATGATTGCCAAAGCCTTTGTTCCGGAAGCGCGCGTGTGCGTGATTGAAAAAGCATGCGCCTGCGTGACACCGGAGTCGCACCGCACGGCGATCGAAGCGATGAAAACCTGTCAGGTGGATATACAGTAATTGTATCTTATTTAAGTAAGAAGAAAAGAGAAGAATTATGAAGTTAAATCAGATCATCACCAGTCTGCTGGAAACAGACATGTACAAATTCAGTATGGGAGAGGCCATCTATCACCAGTTCTCCGACTATAAAACTACATGGACATTCAAGTGCCGCAATACCGATGTGCACTTTACGGCAGAGATGGTGCAGGAGATCAAAGAGCAGATTAAGGCATACTGCAGTCTGCGTTTTACGGAACAAGAGCTGGACTATCTGAACCGCATTACATGGATCAAGGGAAGCTATATTGATTTCCTGCGCCTGTGGCAGCCGCGCTATGAGGATTTTAAGATTTCGGATGAGGCGGAATGCGGACTTTCCATCGAGACATTCGGTACCTGGCTGAATACGTCCTTGTATGAGATCCCGACACTGGCGATTGTCAACGAAGTGTATTTCCGTATGGCGTACGATTATGACAGGCTTTATGCCAGTTTCCGGGAACGTCTGGAGCAGAAGATCAAAGATGCCAGCGGCAGATATGAGATCGGTTCGTTCAGTGAATTCGGACTGCGCCGCCGTCTTTCCGCAGAGGCACAGGAGCTTGCTGTCCGCAAGCTGAAAGAAGCAGAATTTCACGGGTCAGAATTTGTCGGAACGTCCAACGTCTATCTGGCAAAGAAATACAATCTGACACCGGTCGGAACCATGGCACATGAGTGGATCATGTGTGTCGGACAGGGAAATCACAAACATAACCCGGCATACTCCAACTGGTACGCGCTTGATGCCTGGGTACGCGAGTATGGCGTGTTAAACGGTATTGCACTGACCGATGCGATTACGACCGACTGTTTCCTGCGGGATTTCCAGCTGACCTATGCAACGTTATTCTCCGGCGTGCGTCATGACAGCGGAGATCCGGTGGAGTGGGGCGAAAAAATGATCGCACACTACCAGAAACTGGGGATCAATCCGGCAGGCAAGACTTTATTGTTCAGTGATTCTCTTGATTTTGCACGGGCACACGAACTGTACGAACATTTCCGGAACCGCACAAAGGTGGCTTTTGGAATCGGCACCTATATCTCGAATGATACGGAGGTACCGGCACTGAATATCGTCATGAAAACCACGCTGTGCAACGGTATGGATGTCGCAAAGATTTCCGATACACCGGGCAAGGGAATGTGCAAGAACCCGGATTATGTGCATTATCTGAAACGATGCATCGACTGGCGTATGAATCATGACAGATAAAAGAATGTTTTTTTGTAGATAATTATTAAGGAGAGAGCAGATGGGAAAAATTGAGGGTGTTCGAATCAAAAATTTTGGACCGTTGAAAGACATTGTGATGGGGAAGACGCTTTCTAATCAAAAGGGAATGGCTCTTGGAAATTTAACCGCCATTATAGGACCTAGCGGGAATGGAAAAAGTACTCTGGCAGATGCATTTGGCTTTTTGGCAGATTGTCTGGAAATAGGGGTTGAAGCTGCCTGTGATACAAAAAATAGAGGTGGTTTTCAACAAATTCGATCACAGGGAGTTGAAGATCCAATAAAATTTGAATTATATTACCGGGAAACAAGTACGACACGCCCAATCACGTATGAATTGGAGATTGATGAAGATGGTATGGGAAGACCTTATGTGAAAGAAGAACGGCTTCGTCAACGTGTGGAAAAAAGAGGATGGCCATTATCCTTTTTGTTTTTACAGAGTGGAAAAGGTTATGCTTATGAGGGAAAAGAAGGTGGAGCGGATGACAACGGGCGTAGTGTAAAAGGAGAAAAGGTAGATGTTGAATTAGCAGATATCCGAAAGCTTGGAATTGTGACTTTAGGAGCTATGAAACAGTATGAACGTATTGAAAAGTTCTTAAATTTCTTAAAGAGCTGGTATCTTTGTTATTTTTCTCCGGATGCAGCACGGTCTCTGCAGACAGCAGCCCCACAGCCATATCTGAATCGAACGGGTAGTAATATTAATAATGTTGCGCAGTATATGTATCGGGAAAATAAAAAAGAATTTACAAAAGTACTAAAAGAAATTCAGACGAAACTTCCGAATATAGAAAAAATCGAGCCTGTGAAATTTGATAACGGTCAGATGATGCTCAAGTTTTGGGAACATGGATTTGAAAAAGCATTTTATTCACCAAAGATGTCGGATGGTACTTTGAAGTTATTTGCATATTATTTGTTATTGCATGAAAAGAATCCACGGCAGCTGGTATTTATAGAAGAACCGGAAAATGGTTTATATCATCAGTATTTAAGCATGCTTGCAGAAGAAATGTTAAAAAGCGTTGGTACGGGATTTTCCAAACAATTATTTGTTACTACACACAGTCCTTTTTTTGTCAATGCATTGTCGCCGGATCATGTATGGGTGCTGACAAAGGGAGAAAATGGTTTTTCAAGTATTAAACGTGCATCAGAATATGATTTTGTCAAAGAACTTTCCGAAGAGGGTGTTCCTTTGGGGGATATGTGGTACAGTCGCTATTTTGGATAATGTGGAGGGAGTATGTACTTTCAATTTTTAATAGAAGACCAGTCAACTGAAATATTAGTTGGACATGTAATGGAAAAACTAAAAGAAAAATACCCGGATAAAGAGATTTTTTATGACAGTAAGCCATTTAAAGGAATTGGGCATTTACCAACAAAGGGTAATCTTATGGAGCGCAAGGGAGGCAATTTACTGAATAATCTTCATATATATTTGCGTGGATTTGATAAAAAGCTGGCAGGCATGGAACATGCGACTATTGTTGTTGTGTTGGACAATGACAAACGTGACTATAATATTTTTCAGCAAAATCTCAACCAGGTAGCAAAGGATGTTGTGATGTTAACGGACTATGCCTTTTGTATTGCGGTAAAAGAGATGGAGGCGTGGTTATTAGGAGATGAGGATGCCATTTATGGTGCGTATCCGGAAGCAAAGAAGAAATTCCTGAAAAATTATAAGCAGGACGAGATTGTTGACACATGGGAAGTGTTGGCAAATATGGTATATCCCGGAGGATTAGCAAAATTACATAAGGTGTCTAAAAATAGTTATAAGGAAACGGGAAAAGCAAAATGTGAGTGGGCTGATAAAATAGGTCAAAAACTTGTTTTAGAAAAGAATGTCTCTCCAAGTTTTCAAAAATTTTTATTTGAACTTTGTTCAAGGATTGAAGCAGCGTAAGAAGAGTGTTTTTGGAATGATTTAAAAACCAAGGAAGAAGGAACAGACCTATGAATTATACAGAGTGTGTCGAACAGGCGAGAGGCCGTATCGGATCTTACTGTAAGGCGTGCTGGGAATGTAACGGCAGAGCCTGTAAAAACCAGATGCCGGGGCCGGGAGCCAAAGGCATCGGCGATACCGCCATCCGCAACTATGACAAATGGAAAGAAATCCGTGTCCAGATGGACACGCTGGTCGAAAACCGTCCATGTGATACGACACTGGAACTGTTTGGCAGAACGTTTCAGTATCCGTTTTTTGCAGGTCCGGTAGGTGCCGTGCAGCTGCACTACGGAGACTGCTTGAATGATATTTCCTACAACGATATTCTCGTTTCCGCCTGTGCAGCATCCGGCATCGCTGCTTTTACCGGAGACGGAACCGACAGCAATGTCATGGTCGCAGCGACAAAAGCAATCAAAAATGCCGGCGGACTGGGAATTCCGACTGTAAAGCCGTGGAACATCGAAGTGATCCGGGAGAAAATGGCGATGGTAAAGGATTCCGGTGCCTTTGCCGTGGCAATGGATATCGATGCGGCCGGACTGCCGTTTTTAAAAAATCTGACCCCACCGGCCGGAAGCAAATCGGTGGAGGATCTGCGTGAAGTGAAACAGGCGGCAGGGCTGCCGTTTATCGTTAAAGGAATCATGACCGTCAAGGGTGCCATGAAGGCAAAAGAAGCCGGGGCCGATGCGATCGTTGTGTCAAACCACGGCGGGCGTGTTCTGGATCAGTGTCCTGCCACCGCAGAGGTGCTCGAAGAGATCGCAAATGCAGTCGATGGCTCCATGAAGATTTTTGTCGACGGAGGCATCCGTTCCGGTGTGGATGTGTTTAAGGCACTGGCACTGGGAGCCGATGCGGTGATCATTGCCCGTCCGTTTGTGACTGCTGTGTATGGCGGAGCGCAGGAAGGCGTCGAGGCTTATGTCAATAAGATCGGAAGTGAGTTGAAAGATACGATGGCAATGTGCGGTGTGGCTTCGCTGAAGGAGATCACACGGGATTGTGTCAGAGTGTGAGAATTACATATTTTCTGAACGAAAAAGACAATAGAAATAGGAAATTCCAAAGTTATAAACTATTAGGAAGTTCCTATTTTTATTACCATTTAGGAATTTATCTGTATTTTTCCATTGTTTCACACATATAGATTTGATGGTGAAAAGTTGAGTTATATATTAAGTGTAAATTTACATTTTGGGAATGAAGAACATCCGTAAAATTGTTTTCCTGCATTTGCTCCCTTTTGTGCAGTTCGAATAACTAGTTTCGCACCACATTTTGGACATAGTGGGACAGAGACATTTGAAGCATTTTCTGTTGAAGATACAGATGCTTTAGTCTCTTTTAGAAGTCTTTCATATTTAAGGGTATAATCCTTGCGAGTGTCATTATTCATGTTGAGTAAACTTTGAGCAATAGCTATCAATTCTTTTTTAGAAGAAGGTAATTCTTTTGAGTGAGCAACCATATCTTTTATGGTTGCTACTAATTGATCTGCACGTATAACTTGTTGTTTGATCTCTTTTTTGGCATAACGATCATTTACAATTGTTTTAGGATTAGCAAGGACAACTAGCGGCTTATAGAATGAAGAAAAATTATATTTTATAGAGATACCTTTTAACCAATTCGAGGTTTCAATTCGAGCTTCTTTTAATACCTCATAATGCCGTTGACTTTGTGTGATAGGTGAATAAATTCCTTCTTTTTGTTTGGTATGACCATAGAAAATTGTACGGATAAAGGCACCGTTAGAATCAATTTCAATATTTCCTACAAGATTTTTACATTCAATTAGGAAAATAATCTTAGCAGTAATAACAATAAAATCTATTTGTGCACCAAGACCGGAATGTGTTTCAATGTATATATCATGAAGTACTATCATATCCATGTTGCTGTGCTTAAGCTCAAATAGAATATTTTCCTCTCCTATAATTCCAGCTTGGGTAAGGGCAATTTCTTTTTGAATTTGGTTCTGCAAATCACCAGAAGCAAGTTGTTGCAAAGACTTTAATTTATCTAAATATGTTTGTGCATCGTTTGATTCTTTTAAGATAATAATTTCTGGTTTTGAAAATAATCCCATATAATGAACCTCCTTTATGTAAATATAGGTTAATAGTATCATTTGATAATCAATATTTCAAGAAATAGGTAACTAAAATATAGTTTTATTCGTATCAGGTAAATAACTCGCATCTTGAGTAAACACCTCTCGGTTGAGATAATTGA
>OBLI01001442.1_pt1 | contig 23226 bp, 24 predicted proteins | sample 1519701 | NCBI WGS metagenome assembly OBLI01 (sample SAMEA3663005, study PRJEB22513) | pig gut metagenome | biome: pig gut; feature: pig-associated habitat; material: faeces | place: France | collected 2012
AAAGGGAATGTGCAGCTGCTGCCCCAGGGTTTTTACGATGGTTCCAATCAAAAGGGAGCAAAACAGTCCCTGGGCCATGGCGCCCATGGCGTCGATTCCATACCGCCGGGCAGAGAATACAATGTTTTTCCGTTTCAGAAATGCGTTCATGAGCGCGTTCCTCTTTCCTACTGTCTTGTCAGTTGACTTTACATATTATAATCAAAACCAGCTTTCTGTCAAGAATGATTTGACAAGGGTATGGAATTATGGTACAAAAAAGAAAAGAATGCTGGGAGGCGGTGCTTTTTATGACCGGTGAGGAACGCAGGAATCGAATTCTTCAGATGCTCCAAACACAAACGGCTCCCTTGTCCGGTACGGCGCTGGCAGAGTGCTTCCATGTCAGCCGCCAGGTGATTGTCCAGGACATTGCCTTGATGCGGGCAGAGAACCACCCCATTCTCTCCACAAACCGAGGCTATCTATACCGCCGGAGGGAGACAGCCGCCCCCGTTCCCAAGCGGGTCTTCTTCGTGCGCCACACAACCGGGCAGGTTCTGGAGGAATTTGAGACCATACTGGAGCTGGGCGGGAAGATACTGGATGTGGTGGTGGAGCACGAGCTGTACGGTCAGATTCGGGTGGATCTGCTGATTGAAACCAAACAGGATGCTCAGGAGTTTTATGCCAAGCTCCTGAAATCCCACGACAAAGCCCTGAAAGTCCTCACCGACGACTGCCATTACCACACCGTCGCCGCCCCCACAAAGACGCTCCTGGACCTTATCGAGCAGGCGCTTCAGCAAAAAGGTTTTTTGCAGAAAGGGAATCACCTTGACACAAAAGACGGATAAAGATTCATTATGGTCATCGGCTTTATGCAGCTTTATTGTGCTTTTGCTAACGAACGATTCGTAGGGAATGCATTTATGCATTCCGCCTGGGTAATGGTTTTGCGCCGGTGCGTTGAATGGTAAAACGTCGATAATATGTTCCCCCAAATGCCACTAAACGAACTGCGGTGATCATCGAACCTTTCGGAAGGTCTGAATCCGTTCCCTACGCAAACACCGGAAAGTGTACCATTCAACGTACCACCCCAAAATCGTAACCTTTTGGAACGGATAAATCCGTTCCCTACGCACACGACTGGCTGATATCTTATATCTCGTATCTTATATCTTAATTAACTTAACGCTCCTTTGGCCGCGTCAAGTCAATGAAGAATCGTATTTATGCAAGAAACATCGAGAATTAATTCTACCGATGTGATAAAATAGCCGCATAAGGAGGCGAACAGTATGAAAGAGCAAATTCTGGCTGTTCAGAAGATGCAGGACTACATTGGGGCGCATTTGGAGAAAGAGATTCGGCTGTCCGATCTGGCCCAATCCTCCCTCTTCTCCCCCTGGTATTCCTACCGGCTGTTCCGAGAGCAGCTGGGGCTGAGCCCTGCGGAATACATCCGCAAGCTGCGGCTTTCCCGGGCGGCGGAGGCACTGCGGGAGCGGAAAGGCAAGGTGATCGACATCGCCTTTGACCTGGGCTTTTCCAATGTGGATACCTTCACCCGGGCCTTTTTTCGGGAGTTCGGCATGAATCCCAGCGACTACGCCAAAAACCCGGTGCCCATCCCGCTGTTCATTCCCTATGGCGTCAAGTACAGAGAACTGAGAAAGGAGCCCATGGATATGACCAATCTGCAAACTGTTTTTGTCAGGCCCATTGTAAAACCGGAGCGGCTGTGCATCATCAAGCGCGGCGTCCAGGCGGAGGATTATTTTCCCTACTGTCAGGAGGTCAGCTGCGATGTATGGGGCATTTTGATGAGCATGCACTCTCTCTGCGGTGAACCGGTGTGCATGTGGCTGCCGCCGCAGTACAAAAAGCCCAATACCTCCACCTATGTGCAGGGTGTAGAGGTGGAGACGGATTATCTGGGTGCTGTGCCGGAGGGCTTCGATGTCATCCATCTGCCGGAGGCGGAATACCTGCTGTTCCAGGGTCAGCCTTTCCAGGAGGAGGACTACTGTGAAGCAATCCAAAGGGTGCGTCAGGCCATCGCGCAATTTGACCCCACCCCTATCGGTTACACCTGGGACGATGGCAGTCCCCGCATCCAGCTGGAGCCCCGGGGTGAACGGGGTTACATGGAGCTGAGGGCGGTAAAAAGGAACACATAATTAAGTAAGGCTGCGAGGTTTTCGCTCGCAGCCTTTTTTACCCTTTCCGATTGGGTCTTCTTTTGATTTTCAGCATGTTCAAAATGTCCCCAAAGGATGTCTGGGTATCCAGGGGAATCCAAAGCCACTTGCCGTCGTGGTAGGACACCGTATCGTCATACAGGCGCCGAATTCCCTCCGAGAAGTCTCCCGCTGGGCCTCGAACTTCTCTCGCTCCGCTTTGCCCAAGACGATCAGCAGGCACAGGGTATCCTGCTTGAAATAAAAGGTACAAAGGGTTTTGCCGCCCCGGCGGTATTTGTATTCGTAAACCCAGTCGCCGAAGCCCTTGTTCCAGATTCTGTCCACATCATAGAGCCGGTCAATCTGCTCTGCCAGATTCCGCCAGAGCCGCTCCTGTTCAGAGGTGAGAAGTGTTTCCATTATGGGTGTTTCCATGGCGTGATTCATCCTGTTCCTTTCTCACAGCAGCAGTTCATACAGATAGAAATCCGTCCAGCCCACGTTGTCGGCAAACCAATGGGCCGTCCCCCGGCGCTGGAAGCCCAGGGATTCATACAGCCGTTGGGCCGGGGTGTTGCAGGCCAAGGCATCCAGCCGAATGGCCTTTTTCCCCATTTTCCGGGCCAGGTCTACGGCAAGCTCCATGGCCTGATGCCCAATTCCCTGATGCTGGAATCGGGGATTGACGCAGAGAAGATGGACCACCGCCACCTCGTCGTCCGCCAGCGCGCGTCCCCAGCAGGTATCGTGATAGTCGCTTCCCTGGCTGGGCGTGAGGGCAAAGGCGCAGAGAAGCTCCCCCTTATCCTCAACGGTGAACATGGAAGCGGACCGGATATAGTCCAGAATCATCCCGTCCGTAGGATGCAGGCCATAAATCCACCGCCCGAACCGTTCCATTTCCGGGGTATGGTCAATGGCATCCCGATAGAATTGGGTCAGTTGTTCAAACTGTTCGGGCAGAACCTGCATCGGTTTCAAAGAGGCGATCTGGATTTGGGAAATCATGGTGGATGCTCCTTTCACGTTCTAAAACATCGTTGCAAATCATTATACCACAATTTCTGTTTCAATGCAAGAAAAAAAGCAGCCCTCGATGTCTCTTCTCAACACCGAGGGCTGCTATTCACTTTTATTATCCAGCATCATCGATTTGACCTCTCTTTCTTCGGTTTGGGAGCTTACATGATCATTGGACTCACTCCTTTTCTGTATCTAAATGATAACTGAAAAATACGATTTTTGCAAGATGGTAACATCACCATATTTATTTTGATTTTTTCATGCAACTGGTAGAAATCAAAACTTTTTAGAACATTTTTATTGACTGCTGAACATCGATATGGTATGATAAATTTGTTAAGCGGCCTGTAAAAAGGCCGTTTTTTGCAATATACCCACGGCGGGCAGCAGCCGGACTGATTTTGGCATTTTCAACAGCTGGCATCCCAAAATCCGGTTTTCCCAAGGGGACCTGCGCCATCAGCGCTCAGATGAAGAATTATCGTTCACAGCATCTTCACATTCTCTTTTCATTTTGGCAAAGGTTATCCTCCTACAATAGAGGAATCAAACTGCAGGAGGCACACCATGTCCTGGAAATATTCCAATTTGAACCCCACAACCAATTCTACCCAGTTCCTTGACCCCTACCAGGACAGGAGGGGCACAGGACCGGTGCGTCCAAGAGAGCCCCTGCCCCAGGAAAAGCCCGATTTATGGGATTTGGGGGACGGCCTGGCGATGGCCTGGCTGGGGCATAGCTCGATCTTTCTGAGAATGAATGGGAAAAACATCCTCATCGACCCCATTTTCAGCCGCTACTCTTCCCCGGTTCCCTTTGTGGGCCCGAAACGCTTTCCCGGGAACGCGATCACCCCGGCTCAGCTTCCCGAAATTGACCTGGTGCTCATTACCCACAACCATTATGACCATCTGGACAGAGCCACCATCCGCGCCCTGGACGGCCAGGTGGGGCAGTATATTGCCCCCTCCGGTGTGGGTGGAAATCTGCGGCGGTTCGGCATCCAGTCTTCCAAAATCACAGAGCTGGGCTGGTATGAAGAGACCAGTGTGGATGGGCTAACCGTCATCTGCACCCCCTCCCAGCACAATTCCTCCCGTACCATACTGGACTGGAATCGGACGCTTTGGGGCTCCTACGTTTTAAAAGACGGCGCCCACACGGTTTTCGACTCCGGAGACGGAGGCTTCGGCAATCATTTTTCGGAAATCCGGGAGCGTTACGGTGCGCCGGATCTGGCCATTATGGAGTGCGGGCAGTATGGGGAAAAATGGCACACCACCCATATGTTCCCGGAGGAATCCGTCCAGGCCTGCCGGATGCTGGAGGCAAAGCTGGCTGTCCCCGTCCACTGGGGGGCCTATGTCCTCTCCAACCACCCCTGGGACGATCCGCCCCGCCGGTTCCGTCAACGGGCTGAGGAACTGAACCAGCGCTTCCGCATCCCGGTTTTGAATCAGGTGATTCCGGTTCCCTGATTGGCTGCCGTAGCATTGAGAGTATTTTGATTTTCGACAAAGCAGCAAATTGGAATTTGATGAGTTCGCCCAACGGAAAATGTTCCAATGTGTGCGTAGGGAACGGATTTATCCGTTCCGAAAGGTTCATAAACCACCAGGGTTCGACGAATCGTAAAACGATGATTTTTGCGTAGGGAATGCATTTATGCATTCCGCATCGGTAATGTTTTCATCGGGGGCATGATGAATGAAGAAATGTTAAAAAATGAACCCGTTGCCATTCAACGGACCATGGATGTTAACCGACGTTTCGGAACGCATGAATGCGTTCCCTTGTACACGTTGGCACATATCCCGTTGGGCGAACTCGCCAAACGCCATCTATATTCTTTCGCAGTCACGCAATCCGTGCTGCCCTTTCATGCTACCATTTTACTTTATTTTTTAAAATCCCGCAACCTGATTTTGACAGTCAGGCCATACTCTTCCTGATTTTTCGACTTTTTCAGCGGTTACAATCCGTCCTGCGCGGCATATTAATGGTGCAGGAAACGGAGGGCTGAAAATGAAACGAATGGTAATTTCTTCCGCGCTGGCATTTCTTTTGGTGGTAATTTCTCCCATTTCGCTGGCAGAGCCGCTGCTGGTGCCGGTGGGGCAGACCATCGGGCTCCAGCTTCAGGATAACACGGTCACCATCGCCGCCTTTGATGACAAGCTGGGCACCGAGGCAAAAAACGCCGGGCTGAAAATCGGCGATTGGATCGTAAAGGTGAATGGACAAACCGTCCATAACATCCAGGAGCTTCGCTCCGGCCTGGATTCCTCCGGCCCGGTGGCCTCCCTGCTGGTTCGCCGGGGTGCCAAGGAGCTGGAAATTCCGGTGAAAATCAACCATACCGACAGCGGCGCCAAGCTGGGGGTGTATTTAAAGCAGGGCATCTCCGGCATCGGCACCGTCACCTGGTACGACCCCGCCACGGGCAAATTCGGTGCGCTGGGGCATGGTGTCAACGGCAGCGGCGGGGTGCTGCTGAAAATGGCCCAGGGAACCACCTACCCCGCCCAGGTACAATCCGTCACCAAGGGGAAAAGCGGCCACCCGGGCCAGCTCAAGGGCAGCTGCGACAACGCGGACGCCTGCGGTGAGCTGCTTCGCAACACCCCCCAGGGTGTTTTTGGAAAGAGTCGCCAGGGCTGGCTGGGAGAGCCCATTCCCATTGCCCAAACCTCCCAGATTCATACTGGACAGGCCACCATCCGCTCCACCGTCACCGGTTTTGCCACCGGGGACTACTCCGCCGAAATCCTCAAGCTCTATCCCGCCTCCCGGTCGGACGGACGGAATCTGCTGCTGAAAATCACGGACCCTGCCCTGCTGGAAGCCACCGGCGGCATCGTCCAGGGCATGTCCGGCAGCCCCATCATCCAGGATGGCCGCCTGGTGGGGGCGGTGACCCATGTGCTCGTCAACGACCCCACTGTGGGCTATGGCATCTATATTCAAAACATGCTGGACGCGGCAGGATAAAGGAGGGAAACAACATGGATTCCGGCAACGTACTCATCGGCTTTGGCCTGGCCCTGGCCATGAATGAATCCGCAATGGAGGTCTACGCCGCCATGACCGAAACCCAAAAACAGGCAATTCTAAGCAGGGCCCATCAGGTCAAAAGTAAAAAGGAAATGCAGGAGTTGGTGGCAGGCATTGCCAACGACCAGGCACTGTAGGGCAGGCGATTAGCCTTTCCTTACAGTACAAGCCCTCAGGAGACAACAATGCTGGGCAAATTCGTATCAATGTCCAGCATTTTCCCATTCAAACGAGCACTCAGAAATCGGAAGCTAGCGGGAGGCTGATAGCCTCCCCTACAGTTATCCGGGCTAAAATCTGCTCTGCAAATTCCAATTGAACGGTATACAGACGAAATCCAACAAGCACTTGATCGGGGGAAAAATGGTAGGCTTATCGAAGCTGCGTAACCGATTGCTGAAATTTTAGCGCTTCGGGATATGCAAGGAGTTTGAATAGCTGTTCTTCACTCTGATTGTAAAATACAACATAGGGGATTCCCAGGTCCATTGTCCTGGGACCACGGAGCTTTATGGAATAAGGTCGAATCAGCTTGGCGTGATGGATTTGCGCGTATTCAATCCTTTTCACAGATTTTCGCCCGAGGGGATACTCTGTAACAATGATTCCCTCGTCCGAAATATCAACGTGTGCCTTCGATAGATTTTTCTGATTCCAAAGAAACCAAAGGAGAAACAATATTGGTAAAAGCGCAACCGTCAAACCGCCTGCAACGTGCCCGGAATAGAAAATGACCACAAATGCCATCAACGCAAAAAAGCTGTACATCAACAAAAACATTCCAATGAGCATCCATTTCTCCCACGTGGGTATTTTTGAGGCAGGGGTACGATCGTGGATATTCAGTGTCATTTTCTTTATTCCTCCCATCCATATACCCGGATTATAAATCAGGAAGTAGCGTATTTCAACCTTTTGTGTTTCAGGAATCCGGTTTCCCGCCACGGATCACTCCGTTTTCTCAGTTGACGCAACGGAATCATTCTGTTATCATCAAAGAAACTGTTCAAGGAAAGGGGCAAAAACGATGAATCCGCCGATTTTTACCAATGTGGATTGCGTATCCCTATGAAAACCACGGGATACACCCGTGGTTATATTAATAGATGTAGCTTTTTAGGTGTTTTCGTTCCTCGTTCAAATGCTGAAAGGTCATGGAGTAATCCTCCAGATAGCGGTACCCCGCCTTTTCGATCACTCTGCGAGAGGGTACATTTTCCACAAAATGATCCGCCACGCAGTAATCGAACCGCTCCTTGAGGTAAGCGGTGACGGTTTTCAGCATTTCCGTTCCGTAGCCCTGATTCTGATAGGGCTTTCCAATGACAAAACCCAGGCTGACCAGCTTCTTGTCCGCATATTCCGGCTGCTCCAGCTGCTCCTTGTTCACCCGGCAGTAGCCAATTACCGTATCTCCCGCCAGGATGGCCATGCCGGTATGGTAAGCCGTCAGGCCGGAGAAAAAGCTTTCAAATTCTTCCTCGGTTTCAATGGGCAGAAAGCCCGCGGGCTTTGTCACCTCCGGGTCACAGAGGATCTCCCACAGCGCCTGGGCATCCCCGGGTGCTATGAGACGGAGGGTGAGACGCTCCGAATGAAGCTCCCGATTTTCCATTCCAATCATTCCGGTCTTCCTTTCTCAGCAGAGCTTTCGGCGGATGTGTTCAATCTCTAAATCCGTCAGGCCAATGGAATGCAGATAATTTTCCGCCGTGGTGTATTTCTCTTTCCACAGTTGGAGGAAGCCCTTGATGTGGCGCTCCGATGGGATAACAATGTTCATATCCAATTCCGGGAACCGCTGGTGCACCAATTCCAGACGATTTTGGAGGCAATCCCTGGTAAGCAGGTAATCCTTGATGACGGTTTCCTCCGGCACCTCCGCCAGGGTAAGCAGGATCGCGGACAGGGTGCCGGTGCGATCCTTTCCGGCGCTGCAATGGAAGAGCACCCCGCCGGGGGCATCCGCCATGATTTTGAATGCTGTTGCCGCACCGGTGCTCTCAGCGATTTGAAAATAGCTTCCCGGCACCGCCTCCACGGATTCCGGGATGCCGCTGCCCTCCTGAATGGGGCAGTGGTGCCAGGAAAAACCGGGGTGATTATTGAATGGATTCTCCTGGCGGTTCACAGCAGCTTCCTCCCGCAGGTCGATGATTGTGGTGATGCCATGGGACAGGAGGAAGTGGAAATCAGACTTGCTGGGGCAGCCCGGCTTGTCGCTTCTCAGGAACTGATCACAGCGGGTCTTCTCCCCGTTTTTTCTGGTGTAGCCTCCCAAATCCCGGGTATTTTCCGTGGTTTCCAACAGGCTTTTCATCTGATTTACCCCAATTTCTTAAACAGTCTGGCGTTCCAGAATTCCATATCCAGTTCCTCGATGTAAAAGTGGAAGATGGCCTTCCAGTTTTTGGTGGCGGTGGACAGGAGAATATACGCTGCCTCCGGCCTGACCTGTTCCTCGGCATAGCGAAACAGGGCGCCACCCAGCCCCCGGGAGCGCCGGTCCGGGACGATGTAGAGTTCCTCCACCTCAAAGAATGGGGTATCCGCCGCCATGACCGTAGAGCTGCGTTCCGCCCGGGATATGTGGCCCAGCAGGTAGCCTAGCGGTGTCTCCCCCTCCAGGGCCAGGAAGATACGGTTGCCCTGAATGTCCGAAAGCTCATTGGGGTAATACCCCCGGCAGCTGTTCTCGGCGGCCCAGTCAGCGGACATTTTCAGAAGACTTTCCAGCACCGCCGGGGTCAATTCGGTTTCTATGTATTTCATGGATGTGCAGCCTCCCAGTCCTCCCGATAGAGGATATTGGTGATGTCCTTTTCTGTTTTTCCAAAGCTGGTCTCATAGCTGCCCACCGCAAAGGGCCGGAAGCCGCATTTCTGCTGCACCCGAGCGGACTGAGTGTTCCAGTCGAAATGGGCGCAGAGGATGGCATCCAGCTTCTGCTGTTCAAAGAGCCAGCGAATCACCTCGTTCACCGCCTCCGGCATCAGTCCCCTACCCCAGTAATTCTTGGACAGCACGAAGCCCAGCGCCCGGCAGCGCAGGTTCAGCAGCGCGGGAAACTGCTCCTCGTCGTATTCCTCAACGCCCAAAGAGCCGATGACCTTTCCCTGGTAATCCAGGGCAAAGGTTTTCTTTTTTGTAATGAAGCTGTCCAGGATTTTTTGGCTGTCCTGAATATCCCTGTGGGGCAGCCAGCCCGCCATCTGACCCACGCCCTCCACGGAGGCGTATTCAAAAAAGTCCTCCAGATCACTCTGCCGCCAGGGCCGCAGAGTCAGGCGCTGGGTGTGCAGCTGCACACCGGAGACATCAATGGGTGCGTTCATTGGGATTCCTCCTTTTTGATTTCATAGTACAGGCAGTGATGGAGAGCACCCCGGTATTCGATTTCATCCGTTTTGGAAATCGGTTGCATGCCGCTTTTCTCCATGACCCTGCCGCTGGCGGGGTTTTCCTCGAAGTATCCAGCTTGAACTGCTCGATATCCCCTTTGAAACAACTCCCAGATGGAAGCCTTCAGTGCCTCGGTGGCATAGCCCTGATTTTGATCATCCGGGTGAATCACATAGCCCAGCTCCACGGTGCCATCCTTAATCTCCACATCGTTGAGGAATCCAATCAAGCGGTTTTCCAGGCAGATGGCCCGGACAAAATGATGCTCCTGTTGGGACAGGCTCAGAAGATGCCGGAACACCGATTCTGCGGCGGAATCATCTTCAAATTCCGGCAGCATATAGGTTTTGCTGATTTCATCGTTACGCAGAAGCCGGATAGCCTGCTCCCGGTCCGCCTCCCCAAAGGGGCGCAATACCAGCCGGTCTGTTTCCAGTGGTTCAAACATGGAAGAATCCTCCTATCCTCAAAATAAGGTGCCGCGTTTACAAATTGTTGTTTGGCGAGATGTTTCGTAGGGAATGCATTCATGCATTCCGCCCTGGTCGTAAACCACCGGAGTTATTGAATCGAAAAAAGTTGTGTTTTGCGTAGGGAACGGATTTATCCGTTCCGCCCGTTCCGATAAACACTCAGGTTCGTCCAATGGTAACACGCCAGACTTTGCGTAGGGAATGCATTTATGCATTCCGCTTGCGTATTGTTTCAAAACCGGTTGGATAAATGGTGAAATGCCAGTAATATGTTCCCCAAAATGCCATTCAACGAACTGCGGTGATCATCGGGGGCTTCGGAACGGATAAATCCGTTCCCTACGAATCACCTCGACAAACACCAATTTGACAATAAGCTGAGTGAACAGTCGATAAGCATAAAATGAAATTTCCTCTTTACAAATGGAGAATTTTCTGTTATAATCAAGCCACTGTTCTGAATCTGGCCCGGTGGTGCAGTCGGTTAGCACGCCAGCCTGTCACGCTGGAGGTCGACGGTTCGAGTCCGTTCCGGGTCGCCAAAACGCATCTGCTTTTGCAGGTGCGTTTTCTTTTTCTAAAAAATCTCCCCTCTGAATGCTTCAGAGGGGAGAAATATTAGGTGGGATCGTAGTTGACGATGATGCTGTGTTGGGTCAGAGCGGAAACGTCGGAGATGGAGTTGCCGTAGACGTTGACCTGCACCAAGCTGATGCAATTGGCCAGATTGCTGATGTCCGTCAGACTGTTATAGTCCATGGAGACATAGGTCAGATTCGGCATGCCGCCCAGCGCATAGAGGCTGTTCACCTGGTTGTGGGCGCCCTGAATCACCCGGAGGGCACAGTTCTGAGGCCAGGAGGGGAGGGCGCTGATGTTGTTGTAGGAGAAGTCGAATACTTCCAGATTGGTCAGAGAGGCGAGGGTGGAAATATCGTAGATCGTGTTGTTGGTGAAGCTCAGCTCTTTCAGCTGGATGCAGGCTCCCAGGGGGGAAACATCGGACAGCTGGTTGTAGTCCAGCTTCAGGGTTTCCAGCAGCTGCAGGTTGGCGATGCCGTTTACACTGGAAATGGTGTTGTTGGAGGCATCCAGCCAGTTCAGCTTTCCGCAGACACCCAAGGGAATCAGGGAACTGACGGAGTTGAAAGAGATATCCAGCTTTTCAAGCTCATACATGGAGGTCAAAGCCTCCAGATTGGTGATGGCATTCAGCTGCATATGCAGCTCCCTCATGCCGGTCATGCCCATGAGGGGCTCCAGATTGCGGATGGTATTGTTGCTGATGTCCAGATAGGTCAGACCGGTGAGATTCTCCAAATCGGCAATGGTGCTCAGGGCACAGTTGGACAGAACCAGCTTTTGCAGGTTGGGCAGCTTTTCCAGAACCCGCAGCTCCGAGGGGGAGAACCGGCAGCCGGTGAGGTCCAGGGATTTCAGCTCTGTCAGGGAAGCCAGATCGGCCAGGCTGCCGTTGGGCAGATTGGAAATGGTCAGGCTCTCCAGATGGGTCAGCTTGGATAGATCCTCCAGGGTCCAAACCTGCTCGGGGACTGTGAACTCTGTAATGGCCCACAGATCGTTGGTATACAGGCTTTCGGTGCGGGTGATGCCCAAGGCATCCCGGATGGCAAATTCCATATCCGCGTCCATAAAGATGGCAGGCTCCACTACACCGCCCACGGTATAGCTCAGCACACTCACGGGGCTGACCAGACCGCTGTCGTCCACGCTGATGCAGTAGAGAATGGTTTCGCCCAGGGGAAGCTTGATGGGCTCGGTGTAGGGCTGGCTTTGAGCGGAGGGGTATTCCCCGTTGGTGGTGTAATAAATGGTGCCGGAGGAGGAAGTGAGCTCCACGCTGATATAGCTGTTGTAGAAGCCCGGGTCCTGGACGGCAGTGGGGGCAGAGGGGCGCTGCTGCTCCAGCTGTGCGCGGATGTTTTCATCGGGCACATTGGCCAGCAGAGCCACCGCATCCATCAGCTTGTCCTGGTCCACGTAGGTGTCACACAGGGCGGTGTACAGCGCCGCGCTGGGAGAGGATTTGATGGCCTGGGAAAGGGAGACCTCCGCCTTGGTATAGTTTCCGTCGGATTTGTATTGCTGGGCAAGCTCCAGGGCCACGTCCTCATCGTTGCCGGAGTGGGAGTAGGCCATTCGATAGAACCAGGCGGACAGGGCGGAATTGCCCCGGGCATCGTTCACCCGGGCCTCTTTCAGCAGAATATCCCGGGTAAAGGCTCTGTCGTAAATGAACAGATACCAGAAAATGCTGGCAATGACCAACGCCGCCAGTAAGAGCGGGACCACGAATCGCAGAATCTTACGCATAGAAAAAACTCCAATCATGGATTTACTGACTAAAGTATACAACAGGTTACGAAATATGTCAAGTGTTACGGAAAATGTAACCAATTTTGGCGGCAAAAATCAGACGGCTTTGGTCTTGCCGGCCTGCTTCATGCTCAGGCTGATGCGGTGCCGCTTTTCATCCACACTCAGCACCACCACCTTTACCAGATCGCCAACCTGAACGGCCTCACTGGGATGACGCAGGCGGCGGTTGGCCACCTCGGAGATGTGCACCAGGCCGTCCTGGTGGACACCGATATCCACAAAAACGCCGAAGTCAATCACATTTCGCACAGTGCCCGTCAGCTCCATTCCGGGCTTCAAATCCTTCATGTCCAGAACATCTTTCCGGAGGATGGGGGCGGGCAGCTCGTCTCTGGGGTCCCGGCCGGGCTTGGCAAGCTCCTTGGCGATGTCCACCAGGGTGGGCTCTCCCACGCCGCAGCTTTCGGCTGCCTTCTGGGGGCCGAAATCCTGCAGCTTTTCGGGGAGCTGACTCCGGTCATCACAGTTCAGCAGCTTCAGCAGGGCCTTGGCAGCGGGGTAGGACTCGGGATGCACACCGGTGTTGTCCAGTACCTCCTTGCTCTCCGGCACCCGGAGGAAACCAGCGCACTGCTCAAAGGCCTTGGGTCCCAGCTTGGGCACTTTTTTCAGTTGGCTTCTGCTGGTAAAGGGACCGTTTTCCTCCCGGAATGCCACAATGTTCTTTGCGGTGGTGCTGTTCAGGCCGGAAACCTGCTCCAAAAGACTCCGAGAGGCGGTGTTTACATCCACACCCACGGCGTTGACGCAGTCCTCCACCACGGCGCCCAGGGCGGCATCCAGCTCTTTCTGGGGGCAGTCATGCTGGTACTGTCCCACGCCAATGGCCTTGGGATCGATTTTCACCAGCTCTGCCAGGGGGTCCTGGAGGCGGCGGGCAATGGAGACGGCGGAACGCAGGTTTACGTCATATTCCGGGAATTCTTCCGCGGCCAGGGGAGAGGCGGAGTACACCGAGGCACCGGCTTCGTTTACAATGGCATAGCTGGCGTCCGGGAAAGACCGGAGCATCTCCACGGCCATGGCCTCCGTCTCCCGGGAGGCGGTGCCGTTGCCGATGGCAATGTGGCGCACCTGGTGCTTGCGAATCATGGCGGACAATGTGGCAATGGCCTCCTGCTTTTTCCGTTCGCTAAAGGTGGGATAGACCACACCGGTGTCCAGCACCTTGCCGGTGGCATCCACCACGGCAACCTTGCAGCCGTTGCGGTAGCCGGGGTCCAGGCCCATGGTCACAAAGCCCTTTACCGGCGGCTGCATCAAAAGCGGCTTCAGGTTCAGGGCGAAATTGTGGATGGCGCCCTGGCTGGCCCGGTCGGTGAGCTCGCTGCGGATATCCCGCTGGATGGAGGGGAAAATCAGCCGGTCATAGGCATCCTCCGCAGCGGCGCGCACAAAGGCGGAGACGTTCATCTGGGGCTTCAGCGCCCACCGGCACACCAGGGCCGCACCTTCGTTGCCGGGGAGGGTTACGGTGCATTTCAGGATTCCCTCCTTCTCGCCCCGGTTGATGGCTAGAATCTGGTGATCCAGAAGCCGGGAAATGGGCTGGGAGAAATCGTAGTAGAGGGTATAAACGCTTTCCGCCTCCGGGTCCTCGGCCTTGCAGGTCAGATTTCCCCGGCGCATGGTCAGCTCCCGCAGGGCCTTGCGAATATCGGCATTGTCGGAAAGGTCCTCCGCAATGATGTCGTTGGCACCGGCCAGGGCATCCTCGATGGTGTTAACCCCCAATTCTTCATTGATGTAATCCTGAGCCAGCAGGGCGGGATCAGCGCCGTCCTGGGCGAAAATCGCTTCTGCCAGAGGGGCAAGACCTTTCTCCCGGGCCATGGACCCACGGGTGCGGCGCTTTTGCTTGTAGGGCCGATAGAGGTCCTCCACCTCGGTCATGGTTTGGGCCTGATCGATGGCATCGGACAGCTCCTGGGTCAGCTTGCCCTGGTTTTCAATGGCTTTTTTTACTTCATCCCGACGCTGCTGCAAATTTCGAAGATAGGTCAGGCGGGTTTCCAAATTCCGCAGGGTGGTGTCGTCCATGGTGCCGTGCATCTCTTTCCGATAGCGGGCAATAAAGGGAATGGTGTTTCCCTCGTCAATCAGCTGAATGACATTTTCCACATATTCCTGCTTCTGTTTCAGCTCCTGAGACAGAATTTCCGCAATTGACTGCATTTTTTCAATCCTCCAATGGTTATTCGATGGCTATTATATCACATTTTTCTGAAAATGGAAGTGGGGTTTCGGCAGGACTTTTTTGTTGAAAAACCATGGAATCATGCTATAATAGACAAAAAGAAGGGGGGGCATTCCATGGGAATCGTGGTCATCGGCGCGGTATTTGTGGATATCAAGGGCTATCCCGAATCCGCCTTTATCCCCACCGGGCGCAATGTGGGCCGGGTGGAGCAGATTCATGGAGGTGTGGGCCGGAACGTAGCTGAGGACGTGGCCAATTGTGAGCTTCGGCCTACCTTTGTCAGCCTGGTGGATGAAACCGGCACCGGCGAGGATGTGATTCGGAAGCTGAAAAGCCATAAGGTGAACACCGATTACATCCGGAAAACCCCCGACGGAATCGGAACCTGGCTGGCGGTGTTCGGCAGTGACGGGGATGTGGCCGCCTCCATTTCCAAGCGGCCCAATCTGCTGCCCATTGCGGACATTCTGGACAGCCAGGGGGATGAGATTTTCAGCCAGGCGGACAGTATCATTCTGGAAATTGACATCGACAAGGAGATTGTCAAGCGGGTGTTCCGGCTGGCGGAGCGCTATGGCAAAAAGGTATTTGCCGTGGTTTCCAATATGAGCATTGCCCTGGAGCGGCGGGATTTTCTCATGCGGGTAAATTGCTTTGTATGTAATTTACAGGAAGCGGGAATTCTATTTTCAGAGGATTACTCCGACAAAAATCCGGAACAGATGGCGAATATCATCTCCCGAAAGGTCCAGGCAGCGGGAATTAACAGCCTGATCGTCACCATGGGAGCCGACGGCGCCGTGTATGCCGACCGATTTGGAAGCAGGGGGCATTGCCCGGCCAGAAAGGTGCAGGTCAAGGACACCACCGGCGCCGGGGACGCGTTCTGTGCGGGAGCCGCCATCGGTCTGACCTATGGAAAGAGTTTGCCGGAGGCCTGCGAAATTGGCGCCCTTTTGGCGGCTTCGGTCATTGTTACGGCGGAGAGTGTTTGCCCCCGATTTCAGCCGAAAGAGCTTGGCTTGGAGATATCCATCTGCTGAACGAAAAGGAGAGTTGGCGGTTTGTACAATTGCCGCTCTCTTTTTTTGGCGCGGAAAAAGGAAAACCCCCTTGCTATTTTGCCGAAACATAGAGTATAGTTATGTTAACTTCGGAGGGGTGCACAAATGAGACGAGATAACGCCGGAAGCAAATCCGGTAAGATTTGGCTGGTGATTCTGGCAGTGCTGCTGCCTGTGATTATGCTCAGCGCGGCGGCATATCTGCTGCTGTTTGGATATAACCGTTTCTCCCTGGAGCTGGAGCTTCTGGGCGGGGAACAGCTCACCTTGGAATATGGGGAGCATTATTCGGAGCCGGGCTGCCGGGTCCTGCTGCGGGGCAGTGTATTTTTTACCTCCGGGGTGGAGCTGAATTCCCCGGTGGAGATTTCCGGAATGGTCAATGAGGATAAGCTGGGGAAATACGCGCTGGACTATCAGGCCTCTTATATGGGCCTGGAAGCCAACAAAATCAGGCTTGTCCGGGTGGCGGATACCAGCTGCCCGGTGATCACCCTGGTGCCGGATGCCCCGGGTTTGCAGCCCGCGCCGGTGTATCAGGAAGCCGGTTTCTCCGCATGGGATAATTACGACGGCGATATCACCGCCCGGGTTGTCCGAACCGAGGAAGAGGGAAAAATTTTGTATTCCGTTGTGGACTCCTCGGGCAATTCCACCTCTGTGCAGCGGGAAATCCCGGTTTTCGATCAGTATCCTCCGGAGCTGACGCTTTTGGGCGGCGAGGAGCTGCGGCTGCCTCTGGGGATGGACTTTGTTGACCCGGGCTATACAGCCTACGACAAAAAGGATGGCGACCTGACTGGCCAGGTTACTGTGGAAATCGACCATCCCTTTGTGCGTTATTCGGCGGACACCTATCAATTGACCTACCGGGTCTGCGACAGCGAGGGCAATGAGACCGCAGCCAGCCGCACCCTGACGACGGTGCCCAGCACCAGACCGGTCATCATTTACCCGAAAAGCAAGACGATTTACCTGACCTTTGACGACGGCCCCTGCCCGGACACCGGCCGGCTGCTGGACCTGTTGAAGCGATACAATGTCCGGGCCACGTTTTTTGTGGTGGATACCGGCTATCCGGAATTAATGCGCCGGATTGTAAACGAGGGCCACAGCATCGGCATCCACAGCTGCTCTCATGAGTATGCCCATATCTATTCCGGCGCGGATGCCTTTTTTGAGGAAGTGTTTGCGCTGCAGCAGCTGATTCTGGATACTACCGGGGTGGAAACCTGGCTGCTCCGGTTTCCCGGGGGCAGCTCCAACACCATCAGCCGCCGGAATCACGGCATTATGACCGAACTGACTCAGGCGGTGGAGGCCTGCGGTTTCTCCTATTTCGACTGGAATGTGGACAGCGACGATGCAGGAGAAGCCAAAACCGCCGGGACGGTCTTTCGGAATGTGGTGGATGGGGTGCAGGAAAACACCTATTCCGTGGTTTTGCAGCACGATATTCACAGCTACAGTGTGGATGCAGTGGAACGGATTATTCTCTGGGGGCAGAGTAATGGCTATCAGTTCCTGCCTCTGGAAACGGACAGTCCGGTGATGCACCACCGGGTTTTGAATTGAGAAAGGAGCCGGAAATGGCAAGAGAGATTATGATCAAAACAAAACGTCTGATCATCACACCAATGCCCACGGATGAGCTGGAAAAGAGGATCCTGGAAATGCCCCAGGGAGAGCTGCGCCAGGCCTATGGTCAAATGCTGGAGGGCTGCCGCAGGGAGCCGGAAAACCGGCTGTGGTATACCCCGTGGAAAATCCAGCTGAAAAAGGACGGCAGCATGATTGGCGACCTGTGCTTCAAAGGAGCGCCCGTCAAGGGCACGGTGGAATGGGGCTATGGTTTGGAGGAGCCCTTTTGGGGCCAGGGCTATATGACCGAGGCGGCCAGGGTGATGCTGGACTGGGCCTTTTCTCAGAAGGACGTTTATGCAGTGGAGGCGGAAACCCTTTCGGATAATACCGCCTCCCAGCGGGTGTTGGAAAAGCTGGACTTTCAGCCCATGGGAATTGTGGGAGAAGAGGGACCCCGCTTCCGGCGGGAAAAGCAGGCGGCACAGATGTCGATGGTTTACATGATGCTGGGAATGTGCTGTGGGATGTCGCTGGGTGTGTCTGCCGGAAATATGGCTATTGGCATGGTGCTGGGAATCGCGGTGGGCTTCGCTCTGGGCAGCGTAGTAGATGCCAGCGAAAAAAAGCACCGCCGTCAGGTGACCCTTGGGGACAAAGAGAAATAAAATGACTTGAAAAGTTTACAATCATAGGATAAAATGGTTTTATCAAAGAGAACCGGAGGAAAAACCAATGGATTATGATGTCATCATTGTGGGCGCAGGGCCCGGCGGCATTTTTGCGGCCTATGAGCTGAAAAAGCAGCGGCCGGAGATGAAGGTGGCTGTGTTTGAGGCGGGGTTTGCCCTGTCCAAGCGGCGCTGCCCCATCGATGGGGAGAAAATCAAAAGCTGCATCGGCTGCAAGACCTGCTCCATTATGAGCGGCTTCGGCGGAGCGGGCGCTTTTTCGGATGGAAAATATAACATCACCAACGATTTTGGCGGCACCCTCTATGAGCACATCGGCCGGAAGCAGGCCATTGCGCTGATGCAGTATGTGGATGAAATCAACATGTCCCATGGCGGCGCGGGGACAAAGCTCTATTCCACCACCGGCACCGCACTGAAGAAAAAGTGCATGCAGAACAAGCTGAAGCTTCTGGATGCCTCCGTTCGCCACCTGGGCACCGACATTAATCTGGTGGTGCTGGGGCAGCTGTACGACGAATTGAAAGACAAGGTGGAATTCCACTTTGAGTCCCCGGTGACCAGCATCCAAAAGCTGCCGGAGGGCTTTTCCGTCCAGGTAGGGGAGAAGAGCTACTCCTGCCGCAATTGCATTGCCTCGGTGGGCCGCAGCGGCAGCAAATGGATGGAAAAGGTGTGCAAGGATTTGAACATTGCCACCAGCTCCAACCGTGTGGATTTGGGTGTCCGGGTGGAGCTTCCGGCGGTGATTTTCTCCCACTTAACCGATGAACTGTATGAGAGCAAGATTGTCTACCGCACCGAAAAATTCGAGGACAATGTGCGAACCTTCTGCATGAATCCCCATGGCATTGTGGTCAACGAGAATACCAATGGCATCATCACCGTCAACGGCCACAGCTATGAGGACCCCGCCCGGCAGACGGAGAATACCAATTTTGCCCTTTTGGTGGCCAAGCATTTCTCCCAGCCCTTTAAGGACAGCAACGGCTACGGCGAGAGCATTGCCCGCCTTTCCAATATGCTGGGCGGCGGCGTGATTGTCCAGCGCTTCGGCGATTTGGTCCGGGGCCGGCGGAGCACTGAAAAGCGCATCGAAGAGGGCCTCGTTACCCCCACTTTGGCGGCTACCCCCGGCGATTTGAGCCTGGTGCTGCCCAAGCGCATCCTGGACGGCATCATTGAGATGATTTATGCCCTGGATAAAATCGCTCCGGGCACCGCCAATGACGATACCCTGCTCTATGGCGTGGAGGTCAAGTTCTACAACATGGAGGTGGAGCTGGATGAAAATCTGGAAAGCTGCCACAAGGGGCTCTACGTCATCGGCGACGGCTCCGGCGTGACCCACTCCCTGTCCCATGCCTCCGCCAGCGGTGTCCACGTGGCCAGAAGAATTGCTAAGACCATTTAGGCGTTTTTCGGGAGGCAATGGATGGTACTCTCTTTTATACAAGCATCGGCCGAAGATATAGAGCCACTCTATGAACTGAACAAGCAGTTAATACTCTCATATGAGAACGTGGAGAATATTGATTTGGATAGGGTGCTGAGCTGGGTCCATAATAAGCTTGAAAGTTGTATCGGTGAATATACCGTTATCCGTGCCGACGGAAAGAAAGCCGGGTACTATCATTTCTGCCGGAATGAGGACGGAGAAATGGAACTGGATGACCTCTATGTTTTCCCGGAATTTCAAAACAGAGGCATCGGCTCTGACGTTATCAAAAGATGCTGTTCATCGGTCTGGGAACCGGTGATGCTGTATGTCTTCGTCAGAAACCAGGGTGCGGTTTCTCTTTATCAGCGGAAAGGCTTTAAAATCGTCAAGACAATCAAGGACAGCCGCTATATTATGAAATGGTATCCGTCCGAAATGGAAATATCTCCCCTATAGAAAAAACGGAGGTGGGCAATCCCACCTCCGAAAAAGCAGCCCAAAGGCCGCCGAACATTATTATTTTATCACAGGGGGCTATTATCGTCAACAGTATTCCAAAGAAAATCAGGTTTTCTCCCTGTTGCATAGTTTAAAACCTGATTTTTTATAGAGAATTGCCTCTTGAAAAACGGGTTTCCAGGGGGTAAGATATAACCAGAAAGAGAAAGAAATTTCTCCAAACCCACAAAAAAACTGGGCATAGAAGACGCCCTTTGTTGCAGTAATCCTCCGATGAAATAAAAGAAAAAGAATCATATCAGAAAGCATATGAATTGAGAGCGGAGGCAATTCAGGGAAGCGAAGAGCGTCGCCATTCTGCAGAAAGCGAGGTTTAAAGGCTGATGTTAGATACGAAGAGCGAAAGATAGCCCTCGGTGCGGTTCAGGCATCGAGGGCTGTTTTTTTATTGGATTTCGTTCATCAGCAGCGAACCATCCATGCCGCTTTGCAGCAGGGAGTAGGTTTTGGTAACGCCGGTGTCATCGGTGCAGCGGAAGCCAAAATTGGGAATGGAGCAGCCGAACTCCAGCTGAATCACCAGGGGTTCACCCTCCTCCAGGGTGGGGATGGTTTCCAAAACCATCTGCTTGAATTTCGCGTTTCCCTGCTGATCCACATCCTCCAATTCCAGTGAGAGCAGTTGCAAATCCGTTACCGCCCCCTGGTAAGCCACCAGCACAATCTGAGTGCTGTATTCCTTGTCGGACAGTATGATGCAGTTTTCCACATCCTCATAGGGGTTCCAGTAGGCCTGCACCAAAGAGGGGTGCTCCTCCATCAGGTAGAAGGCAAAGGCGGTCATGGCGATGAGCTGGGTGTCCTCCGTCATGATTTCGCTGAAGCGCTGGAAGTCCAGGTCAACCGGTTCGCTTGCTTCATCCTCCGGGTCCCAAACGCCGTTGGAATTGTGGTAGCTGACCACTTGCCCGTTTTCTTCCCAGGTGAAGAAATAGTCCAGGCAGCGCAGCTCTGCTTCTCCCGGAGCCAGCTGGTATTGCCCAAGGCAGGAATAGGCGGCGCCGCCGGAGCCTTGATTTATAAGGCTTCCATCCGGCAGAAGATAGTAACGGTTTCTGGCCCAGCCCTCCAAAACCAGACTGGGGCTGCCCTGTAAGCAGCTATAGACGGCAAGAATCTGCCTCCCATAGCTGATATTCGCCTCCTGGCTGTCCACCTGGCCGATGATTAGCTCCGGAATTCCGTCGCCGCTCAGGTCCTGGAGGGCATAGCCCACATCCCATGGGGCATCCTCCAGGGCGGCAGCCATACGAAGCTCCATAACGCCGGTCTCTCCCGGCCCGGCAATGTATTCCTCCGGATATTCCTGGGAGAGCAGGTGGGCGATGCTGGCCAGGACAGGCGCGTAGACGGCTTCATAGTCCGTTTCCTCTGCCAAAGCAGGGCACAGGAGGCAAGAAATAAGGGCGGCCAGGGTAAAAAGTGCGGTCAATCGTTTCATACGTTCTCATCCTTTCACCAATTAACTTCGTAGGCGGTGTATTCGTGACTGAATGTGTAGCCCAGCTTTTCCGCCAGGGCAACGGACCAGAGATTTGCTGCATCCCAGCTGGGGTATAAACCTCTGTCCAGGCATTCCAGAATCAACCCGGCGGCTGCGGCTGAGGCAAGACCAAGCCGGCGGAAATCCTCCCGGGTGTCGATTTGAATCTCAATTCCGCCCCGGTAAACCGAGTAGGAGGATGCTCCGGAGACCGGAATGCCGTCCTTTTTCACAACCATTCCCAGACCGCGCTGCCGGAAATCCTCGAAGGAATCAAACTGGGATACCCAGTCCCGGCACCAGTCCTTATCACGGCAGTAGTCATAAACATCCCTGTCCAGCAGTTCCATGGTATAGCCCTCCGGCAGCTGGGATTTCAGGGCCTCCAAGTGCCTCTGGTCAAACACGGTATCCTTGCGAATGGCATACCGCGTTACCTTTTTTGCCCGCTCGCCGTAAATCTTTTCCAAGAGAGGTTCCCATTGCTCATTTCCTGGCACCATAATGATAAATTTGCTTTCCGGATTTGGCTTAAACCGCAGCAGCGTTTCCGAGGGGGTTCCGGCATAGAAGGCAAGGTCCCCCAAATAGGCAGCGACTGCATCGCCCTCTACATATACAGAGCCCATCACACCCTGCAGGCAGGAAGTAATCAAGGTCTCGTTCCAGCCGGAAAAGAGGGCTGCCGCTTTTTCCATTCGTTTTTCGTTTGCTTTTAAGATTGCCATCATGGTTTCCCCCTGACGATTATCTTCTATTATCATATCCGGCATCTTCCAGTTTGTCAATCCGGGGAATGGAAACGGCAATGGATTAAAAAATTCTTAAATTCTTGAAAAAATCTCTTGACTCTCACCTAACGTCATGGATTATAATCCAAGCATCACGGGGGGATGAACATGAAAACAGTGAAACAAGTCAGTCAGGTGTCCGGTGTCAGTGTGCGCGCGCTGCACCACTACGATGCCATCGGTCTGCTGAAGCCCACCCGGGTGACGGAAGCAGGCTACCGGCTGTATGACGATACAGCCCTGGAACGACTGCAAAACATTCTGCTGTTTCGGGAGCTTCAATTCCCACTCAAGGAGATTGGGCGGATTCTGGATACCCCCGGCTTTGACCGGGAGGCAGCCTTAAATGATCAGATACGCCTCCTGGAGCTCCAGCGGGCGCACATCGACCGCCTTCTGTCCGCCGCCCGTGAAATGCAAAAAAACGGAGGTAAAATCATGAGCTTTTCAGTATTTGATAAAAAGCAGCAGCAGGCTTTTGCCGCCGAGGCGAAGCAGCGCTGGGGCAATACGGAAGCGTTCCGGGAATCCCAGAAAAAAACGGCGGAGAAGACCGATGATCAGCTGCAGCGCGACGGCAGCGCCCTGATGGCCTTTTTCACCCGGCTGGGCGGGCTGAAGTCCGGCAACCCCGATGGGGAAGAGGCACAGTCCCTGGTCGCGGAATTGCAGCAGTTTATCACGGAGCACTATTACAATTGCACCAAGCAGATTCTTTCCGGCCTGGGTCAGATGTATGTGGCGGACGAACGCTTCAAAGCCAACATCGACAGCGCCGGGGGAGCAGGCACTGCGGAATTTGCCGCAAAGGCCATTGAAATTTTCTGCCAGCGCTAACAAAAATGTCATTGCGGCGAACCCGCAATGACATTTTTTAATCCAGCCATTGAATAAAGGCGGTTTTATCATTTTTATTATATCCTGCACGCTCATA
>OBLI01001447.1_pt1 | contig 23181 bp, 22 predicted proteins | sample 1519701 | NCBI WGS metagenome assembly OBLI01 (sample SAMEA3663005, study PRJEB22513) | pig gut metagenome | biome: pig gut; feature: pig-associated habitat; material: faeces | place: France | collected 2012
TATTTTTTGACAAAGGGGGCTTGTCCATGATAAGCCGAAAGCCACACTTCTGTCTCTCGGAAAGTTAGGGGTGTAGTCTTAGGGGTTAGCGGACAGTAATAATTTCGGATGGTTGTCGGCATGGACTGGCTCCTCGGACGGGGGGAATGAGACACCTTGTCGCGTGTATGCAAAAGGACCGCCTCGCGATGTGCGGGCGGTCCTGATGCATTTGTGTTAACCTATGGGCAGCTTGAGGCGTACCCTTGGGCGTGTGCTTACTGAATACGGAAACGGATGGGAAGACGGAACCATACGGGCACGGGCTTACCATTCTGCTTGGCGGGGGTGAATCGCTTGAGCTTCTTCACCACATCGACTGCAGCCTGGTCGCACTCACGCGAGAGGCTCTTCTGTATGCGTACATCTCCTACGCTACCGTCCTGCTTCACCACGAAGCGAACGATTACCGTACCCTGGAGTTCTTGCTCCTGAGCGATGGAGGGATATACGAGGTTCTGAGAGACGAAAGCCAGCAGGGCTGCTTCGCCACCGGGGTAGTGCGCTTCCTGCTCAACGAGGGCGTTATCGGCGATTTCGGGCTCCTTGGCGGGGACGGTGGTACCGCCTGCTCGCTGGTTTTCCTTAAGGTCGTCGATGTTGATACCACCGGCACCGTTCTCATTGACGTAGTCCTGTGATGCCACAGCAAATTTGCTCTTCATCACTTCTTCCTGTGTTTTGAGTTCCTTGGCGTGGTCAACCTTGTCGTCGTCCACGATTTTGGGCACTGTAAACTGGATAGAGGACTTCACCTTCACCTGTTCGACTTTGGGTTCGTCGTACTTGAGTTCGGGTTCCTTCTTCTTTTCTTCTTTCTTGGGTTCGTCCTTTTTCAGGGTAGCGAGTTCGGTGACTTCATCGCCTTCGAGCGACTTTTGTGCATCGAGTGCCTTCTGCACGGCCACCTTGGCGAAAACGCCGACGAGGATGATGGCGAGTGCGATGAGCACGATGATGATGGCACGGAGCTGGAACTTACCCTTATTGGCGCGGTTACGATAAGCTCCGTACTCCTTGTTACGCCCCTCGAACACCAGTTCGCACCAATCTTTTGATGCCAGATCGATTTTAGACATAATTGTTCGTTACTTCACTTATTGTTATTACTGCGCGCCGGGATTCTGCTTGTAGGCATCAATCTTAGCCTGGTCGCCCCCAGCGAATTTATCAATCACATAGCGTCCGATGTTGCAGAGTTGCATTTCATCGAGTACTTGTATAAGGTTGTCGTAGGTAGCCTTGTCAGAAGCCTTGATAACGACGCTGGGCGTGTAGTCGGCATTCTTGATGTCGCTCAGACGCTTTTTATACTCTTCCTTGATGACTTGCTCTTTCTGCACATTGGCAGTAGCCTTGTTGGCGAACTCCTCCTTGAGTTTCTGGACTTCAGCGACGGCCTTGGGGTTGCTCTGGAGGAGCACCTTGCGGATGCCGTCCTTGCCGTAGGTAGTGGCAAAGAGTTTACCTTCGTCGGGCACGTCGGTGCCGCCGGTGGGCTTACCCTTGAAGTAGTAGATGGTGTTGTTCTCGTCCAGCAGGATGGTGATAGCCTTTGAGGCCGCTACCTGGCTACGGTTCTCGTCCTGAATATTGTCCTTATCCGAAGGCATGGAGATTTCCATGGTCTGGGGCTTGAGGAGTGTTGTACAGAGCATAAAGAACGTAACCAGAAGCATGATCATATCCACCATGGGCGTGAAGTCCACGCGGGAGTTCATCTTCTTTTGTTTACTTCCACCTTTCTTAGCCATAATTGTCAGTGTGTTTTATTGCTCTGCTCCCTTGAGGGAGGTGATGAGATTGTAACGGTTTTCGTCAATCTCACGCAGAGAGTCCATTACTCGTTTGATTACGGCGTAGGAAGTATTCTTGTCGGCCTTGATGGCAATACGCATACCTTCGCCACACGCTTCACGGGCTGTGCTTACCCAAATCTTCAACTCATTGTTCAGACTATCACAGGGAATGCCTGCTTCCTGGTTTTTGGTCAGGATTTCGTTCTTGGAATCAGAAGCCAGCCAGCCTTTCATGGTGTTCAGCGGTGTGCCGAATGTGGGCGCCATTGCGAATTCCTTGATTTCGGCAGCATCGAGATTGAGGTGTTCACCTTCAACCATGCCGTTGGCCAACTTCGTGAGGCTTTCGGGCGAGTCCATGGTCATGAACACTTTGCCGTTTTTCTCAACGAAGATAGTGAGCAGGTTGCTTTCAGGAATCTTAATCTCGGAGACAGAGCCAGGGGCATTGACCTTAATGGGTTCTTCCTTGACGAAAGTGGCAGTCAACATAAAGAAGGTAAGCAGCAGGACCATGACATCGCTCATAGGCGTCATGTCTATGAACGTATCTTGTTTTTTTACTTTAAAACGTCCCATGTCTTAATACCTTATTTATGTATTAGTGAGTAGCCGAGAAAGTTTCGACAATGGTGAAGCCTACCTCGTCGAGAGAGAAGGTGAGACGGTCAATCTTGTTGGTGTAGTAGTTGTAAGCGATAACGGCGAGAGCACCGGTGGCGATACCAGAGGCGGTGTTTACAAGTGCCTCAGAGATACCGGTAGAGAGGGCAGAAGAGTCGGCACCGCCATCGCCGCTGGCCATTGCGGAGAACGACTTAATCATACCGAGCACCGTACCGAACAGACCGGTCAGCGTACCGAGGGTAACGATGGTACCGATGATGGGGAGGTTCTCCTGCATCATAGGCATTTCGAGAGCGGTAGCTTCTTCGAGTTCCTTCTGAATGGCGATGATCTTCTGCTCCTTGGTGAGCTGGGTGTTCTCTTCCATTTCCTTGTACTTCTTCAAGGTAGAGCTTACTACGTTAGCCACAGAACCACGCTGCTTGTCGCAGAGCTGCTGAGCTTTTACGAGGTCGTTGGCAGCGAGAGCAGCCTTGATTTCGGTCACGAACTTGGTGAGAGAAGTGCGGCCGTAAGCGTTGCGGATAGCGAAGAAACGCTCAATAGCGAGGGCTACAACGGTGAGACACAGCGTCCAGATGATAGGCACCACGAAACCGCCTTTGTAAACCGTACCTACGAGACCATTAGGCTCATACTCGCCATCAGCAAGGAAGGAGAAAGCGGCCGAAGCGTTTTCAGCGCCCTTGAAGTTAGACATGTGACCGAATCCGAACAGGTAGATGCAGACTGCGATAATGCCGCATGCGATAATCACGGAGAGACCCGACTTGATGCCGGTGAAACCTGCGGATTGTTTCTTGGTTGCACCCTTGGGTGCGGTAGCATTTGTTGTTGCCATTGTTTTGAATAATTAATTGATTGGAATTTTTGGTTTTTACTTGGTTCTCAAATGTTTGTTTACGTTCGTTTCTTCTTTTGCCTATATCGTCGGGGCAAAGATATATATTAAAATGAAAACCGACCCTATCAAACATGCCTATTTTTTTATTTCGGAAGGCATTTCGCAAGTTTGTTACAAGCCCCACTCCTTATATAATAATAAAGGTGCTGTGAAGGGGCAAGTATTCTCCATATTATATATAAGGAGTGGTGGCTCGGAGGGAAGCGGCGCAACGCCATTCGGAGGAAAGTGCAGGGCAAAGGAAGCAGAGGTGGGATTTAGCCTTTCAGCGAAGCCGAATGAGCCGTGAGGAGCGCGCTCCATCATGACCTGGGCGAGAAAGGTGGGATGAAATCCAGGCAAAAAAGGGCAACCTTTGGGAGATAATGTGTATTTTTGCCAGCCAGAACAGATTGTAATGCCTGCCGTTGCGCCCCGCACGGCTTGCGCTTAGGGTGTGCAGGCATGGCATCTGGGACACAGCATTTCTTTATCATCAGCACTATGGAACAGATTGATTGGGCTAACTTGAAGTTCGGCTACCTGAAGACCGACTACAACGTGCGTTGCTACTACCGCAACGGCCAATGGGGTGAGATAGAGGTTTCGTCATCCGAAATCATCAACATACACATGGCTGCCACCTGCCTGCACTACGGCCAGGAGGCGTTTGAGGGGCTGAAAGCCTTTCGCTGCCCCGACGGCCACGTGCGTGCCTTCCGCATCAAGGACAACGCCGAGCGCCTGCAGAGCACCTGCCGCGGCATCATGATGCCCGAACTGCCCACCGAACGCTTCGAGGAGATGGTGCGCAAGGTGGTGATGCTCAACGAGCGTTTCATTCCGCCCTACGAGAGCGGTGCTTCGCTCTACATCCGTCCGCTGCTCATCGGCACTGGGGCGCAGGTGGGCGTTCATCCCACCGACGAATACCTGTTCATGATATTCGTGACGCCCGTAGGTCCTTACTTCAAGGGCGGTTTTGCCACCAACGACTACGTTATCATACGCGAATACGACCGCGCCGCACCGCTTGGCACGGGCCGTTACAAGGTGGGCGGAAACTACGCCGCCAGCCTCAAGGCCAACCAAATAGCCCACGAGGCAGGCTACGCTTCGGAGTTCTACCTTGACGCCCGTGAGAAGAAGTACATTGACGAATGCGGCGCTGCCAACTTCTTCGGCATCAAGGAGGGGAAGTACATCACGCCTAAATCCTCGTCCATCCTCCCCTCCATCACCAACCGCAGCCTGCAGCAGCTGGCCCTCGACCTGGGGCTTCAGGTAGAGGTGCGCCCCATCCCCGAGGAGGAGCTCTCTACCTTCGAAGAGGCAGGAGCCTGCGGCACGGCGGCCGTCATCAGTCCCATCCGCAAAATCGACGACTTGGAAAACGGCAAGAGCTACGTCATAGCAAAAAGCGGCGAGCCCGGTCCGTGGTCGGCCAAACTCTATAAACTGCTGCGCGACATACAATATGGCATCGAGCCCGACAAACACGGCTGGGTCACGGTGATTGCGTAAAGGAGTATGCGCTATTCAAATCCTCTGGCAAAACAATCTGGCAAAACATTGAAAATAAAAGCCACCTGAGCAGCACGGCACGTGTAGCGCTTTAGTATTGTTCATCCATCAAACCATTTACATTATGTTATCCTGCAAAGAACTCCGCGCCGCTGGCCGCCAGGCCCTCTCCGACAACTGGGGCACAGCCGCTGCCATCATGTTGGTCTATATGCTCATCTGCTGTGTCTTGGGAATACCGTCGCAAGCAGCTGACTTCCTGAAGTTACAGCCCGGCGTTGAACCGAGTCTGCTCACGCTGCTGAGCAGCACGACACTGGTGCTCTCCATCATCTTCCTGCCCATGCAGTGGGGCATCAGCACCATGTTCCTTGACCTGCACCGCGGGGGCACCATCAGCTTCGACGGGCTGTTCGAAGGCTTCACGGGTGGCCGCTACACCCGCATTCTGCGCACTTATCTGCTGATGTACATCTTCATCCTCCTTTGGATGCTCCTGCTCATCGTCCCCGGCATTCTGAAAGCCTTTTCGTATGCCCTGGCTCCCTTTATCCTGAAAGACGAGCCCACCCTCGGTGCCCGCGAGGTGCTGGCCAAGAGCAGCGCCATGATGAAGGGTCGCCGCTGGCATCTGTTCTGCCTCTACCTGAGTTTCATCGGCTGGGGTCTCTTGGCCATACTCACCTGCGGCATCGGCGTACTGTGGCTCACTCCCTACATGCAGTCGGCATTCGCAGCCTTCTATGAGGACGCCCGCGCCGACTTCGAAGCACAGCAGGCTGCCGAAGCACCCCAACAGGCCACCCTGTAAAACCACACACAGCGCACCGGCAATGCACCGCCCCACCGCAAGGAGGACATGCATGGCCGATGCGCTGCTTTTTCGCCAACGCCCCATTTACAAGCACATCTACCCCACCCTCCGTTTCACCATGAAATACTCACGTATCCTCCCCACCCTGTTCGCTGCTGCCCTGGCGCTGCCGTGCTTCATGGCTGGCTGCAACTCCGACTCGAAGAAACTTGCCGACAAGGAGCGCGAACTCGAAGAACTCCGCCAACTTGCCGAACTCGACAAGAAGGAGATGGAGAACCAGTATGCCGAATTTGCCAGCCAATACGGCGAACTCAAGAAAAACGTGCAGAACGACTCGCTCGTGGCCAAACTCGAGGCCGAGCAGGCACGCGCCGAACGGTTGCTCAAGGAACTGAAAAACCTGAAGTCGAGCAGTTCGGCCGAAATTCTGCGTCTGAAAAAGGAACTCGCCACCGTACGTGCCGTGCTGCGCGACTACATTCACCAAGTGGACTCGCTGCAACGCCTTAACCAGGAGCTGCGCGGCGAGCGCGACCAGGCTTTGGCCGACGCCCAGCGGACCCGCGAGGAGAACGTGAACATTCACGCCCAAAACAGCGCCCTCAACGAGAAGGTGGCCATTGCCGCCCAACTGAACGCTACGGGCATCACCATCAGCGCACTCAAGAGCAACGGTAAGGCTGCCAAAAAGAGCAAAGACATCAAACGCTTCGCCGTGAACTTCACCATTGCCCGCAACGTGACGGCCCAAGCCGGACAACGCACCGTCTACGTGCGTCTGCTCAAGCCCAACCAGCAGATTGCGGCCGAGAGCGGAACCTTTGCCTACGAAAACCGGCACATAGGCTACTCGGCCTGCCGCGCCGTGGAATACAACGGGCAGGACACGCACCTCACCATCTACGTACCCATCAGCGAATTTCTCAGCGCCGGCACCTACACGGCCCACATCTTTGCCGACGGGCAGATGATTGGCCAGGGGTCGGTGCACATGGCCAAATAAGCAGGCACAAGCGCAGGCCACGAAACGCTGCGCCTGCCACCACGCCTTTACACATCATCCCCTCACCTTCCACATCGTGATTGCCATTTTTATCAACGCAGCAGCCATCATCATTGGTAGTGCTATCGGTGCTGTTGCCCGCAAGGGTATTCGGCAGAAATACATCAACGTGCTGAACACGGCCATGGGGCTCTGCGCCCTCGTGCTGGGCTGCAATGTAGCCATAGCCAGCATGCAGAAAACGCACTACCCCGTGCTCTTTATCTTCTGCCTCTCGCTGGGCGGCCTGCTCGGCACGCTGCTGCGCCTCGACCAGCACATGGAGAACGCCACCCGCAGCATGTCGACCTCCAACCTGGCGGAGGGCATCACCACCGCCATCCTGATGTGCTGCGTGGGTACGCTGGCCATGATGGGGCCCGTGATGAGCGCACTCTACGATGACAACACCTACCTCATGACGGCCGCCACGCTGAACCTCGTCACGATGATCGTCATCTCCTCGTCCTACGGTTTTGGCACAGCCGTCACAGCCGTCGTGGTCTTCGTTTGGATGTCGTCCATCTACGGCATTGCCAAACTCTCGCAGTCGTTCATCTCCGAGGAACTTATCTCTGAGGTGTCGCTGGTGGGCGGCATCCTCATTGCCGCCTCGGGCTTAGGCATTTTGAACATTAAGGACTGCAAAACCATCAACCTGATGCCCGCCCTGATCATGCCCATACTCTTCTTTGCCATCAAGTCGCTGTGCTGAAACGGTACCTTGACGGGTAAAGCGCACACGGCCCGGCATGCATAGCGCCCGCCGCACTACGCAACACAGGCGGAGATGCCTCCTCCATCGGGGGGGAGCATCTCCGCCTGTTTTCATGTCCTCCTCAGCACAGCGCCGTGCCTGAGGGGCGTGGTGAATGGCTATTACTTGCTCATCTGCATACCAATCAGCATGCCGTCATACTGGCTGAGGAGCGAAGAGGCCGTCTGCATCGTGCTGCCCGACGAGAGAGCCGACACGGCCTTGAGCACGGCGAGGAGTTTGCTGCTGTCCACCAGCAGGCTCAACTTGCCGCCCTGCATGGCCACGTGTGCAGTCATCTTCTTCAAGCCGGCCAGATAGGTGAGTTCGATGGTCTTGTTCTGCGCGTTCAGCGTGTACGTACCCTGAATGGTGCGTCCACCGATGACGGCAGTGTAGGTTCTGTCGGCATTGAAGGTGTAGGAGCATGCGCCCTGCTTGATGCCTATTTTGGCGAAGGTGGAGTTAAGTTCTTTCTCAATGCGAGTGGCAGCCACCTCGCCGCCAGCCTTCATCAGCCAGTTTTCGCTTTCGAACACACAGTCAGCACCCACATAGTTCCAGGTGCCCCGAATGCTCTGCTCGCTGAGTGTGAGGCTACCGCCAAGCACGCTGCTGAGCAGTGCAGCCAAACCGCTGCCCTGCGTGCTACCTGCATTGCTGGTAGTCTGCTGTGCAGCGCCCTGCAACAAAGCGCCTGCCAGCGCCGACTGCGTGCCTTGTGAACCGCTTGTGGTGGTGCATCCCGTCCACATCAGGCAACCGGCAAGGCATACCGGTACGAAAATCTTCTTATTCATGTTTCTTGTAATAAATGCGACCGCAAATTTCGCAAAAAAATCCGGCGCGGACAACCATCTATCTACCACAGCCCCCAACTTTTCGCCCATTCGGTCGGTTTTGCATGCCAATAGGTCACCACGGAGCGGCAGCCGCTAACCCAACAGGCGGCGAACACATGCTGTCCACATGCATTCGCCGCCTTCGTAGGTGTGGTGCGTGCTACATCGCTCTACCCCGAGGGCCGCATGCGCTCCGCAAGGGGGTCATCACTGCTGCGCCTGCTGCCACGTGGCAAAGTCGCGGGCAATGTCCTCGCCGCTGATGCCGAGAAGCTGCATCTGGCGAAAGAAATCGGGCATGGCATGCTCGCGGAAGTAGGTGCGCCGCTCCGCCAGGATGCGGTGCTGCGCATCGGGGCTCACATAGTAGCCCATGCCACGCTTGGCATATATCACGCCGCGGGCGGCGAGCAGGTCGTAGGCCTTCACGGTGGTGTTGGCATTCACTTCGAGCAGCGCGGCGTATTCTCTGACGCCAGGCACTCGAGCCTCGGCGGCATATTCGCCGCACAGTATCTCGTCGCTCAGGCGCTCCGCTATCTGCTGGAAAATAGGCATTCCGTCTTTAAAGTTCATCGCTTCAGGTATTTTTCAGACAACGAAGGTTCAATCACTTGCATGCGGGCCATCAGGCGGTAGGCACCCCACAGGCTGAAGGTCAGCACCAGCACGCACACCACAACCAGCGCAGTTACCAGTGCCGTGGGCGATGCCAGGTAACCCAGCGCGGTATATACCACAGAGGGCCACTGCACATTGAGCAGCAAAACCAGGTTAAAGCCGAGCACCACTAACGCCAACGACGTCTTGATGAAACTGTGCTTGCGAAACCATGCACTGCCCAGCACATAGAAGCTCAGCAAACTCAGGTGCATCAGTATCTCAGCCATATAAGCCAGCCACGCGGGACAGGTGTCGGCCACCTCGCCGCACATGATGCGGGCCTCCTGGCCAATGCTCAGCGAGGGCAGCATGCCACGCAGCACATCGAGCGTCACCCAGCCGGTGGGCACGCCACGCAGCCACATCACGACGCATTGCAGGGTGTCGACAAAGGCAAGCACCACGACCATGCACAGGGGCAGCAGCACAAGGGTCTGCAGCAGGCGACCCACATACTTCTCCATCTGGCTGGCGGGCAGCATCATGAAGTTCATGCGCTGCTGCTTGATAGCGAGGTCCTGAAAGGGCAGCGAAGCGCACACCATGACAATCAGCCAAAACGCTACTTGCAGCATTTCACTCAGTGTGAAACGATAGAATTGGCGCGCATCGGGGTACATAAAGCGGTCTGACAGGCAACCGATGCACACAAACGAAAGGCCCACAAAGGCACCCAGCAGCAGGCTGCGGTAGGTTTTGATGCGCTGGGCTATGTCGAGGCGCATCATATTCAGAAAACGGTGAAGGTCAAACGATTTCATATGTAAAATGTCAGGTTGGTGTCGTGGGCGGCGCAGGTCGCGCACTTTCGGTCAATGGCAACAGCGTGCCTGCGCCGCATCGCGACGGTGGTTAACATAACGGTATCTTCAAATTCTCATCAGGCAGTGCTACACCTCCTCGCTGCTGCTTGCGCCATAAAGACTGGCGGGCAGTTTGCCCTGCTCTGCACAGCAGAACACGAGTTCCAGGTTCACGACCGACTCGTCAGTCTCACCTTCAGCGGGCACCAGCACCAGGTTGCCCTGCAACGAGGGTTGCACCATCAGGGCGTCGGCGGTCGAAGCCGAGGTCGGACGCTCCTCAACGCGTACGGCGGCTGCAATGTCGTTCATGCTGCGGTCAAGCAGCAGGCGCGTGCCCTCAATCATCACCACGTGGTCAAGCAGCATCTCCACGTCGCGCACCTGGTGGGTGGAGAGCACCATGAGGCGTTCGTCCGTCATGCAGCGCGCCACCACTTTGCGAAACACGCTCTTCGACGGGATATCAAGCCCGTTCGTAGGCTCGTCCATCAGCAGAATGCGGCAGCCCGAAGCCAGAGCAATGCTCATCAGCACCTTCTTCTTCTGTCCCATCGACAGCGAACCCAGCTGCAGCATCTCGGGCAAGCCGAACTCGGCCAAACACTCGGCCAGCAATGCGATGTTGAAGCGCGGATAGAGCGAAGCCATACTCTTCACGTAGGCTTGCAGACTCACATTGGGCAGAAAGAACTCCTCGGGCACAAAGAAAATGTCCTGCAGCATTTCGGGCTTGCGCTCCACAGCCGGCCAGCCGTTCGTCAGCACCTCGCCCCTCTGCGGCCGCAGCAAACCTGCCATGAGGTAGAGCAGCGTGCTCTTGCCCGTTCCGTTTTTACCCAGCAATCCGTACACACGGCCTGCGCGCAGTTCCAGGTCGAAACCTGTAAATATCGGCGCCTTGCGACGCCCGTAACTAAAATCAATGTTTTTTACCTGTATCATGGTTCCTGTTTTGCAATTGTCCTGCCGCCACGTTCGCGCCCATGGCTGGCAGGTTGTTTATGGTCAAAATGTTTATTGTATTAGTGTACCACCGTTGTAGTACGCTGCAAATGTAGTGCGTTCTATTTTTACGTGCAAATAAATAGGCAGGAAAATGCACAAAGTGCCTTATTTTTTTTCAGCGCCCCCTCCTGCCACCCCACTCCCACTCCTTATTATATATAGGGCTCTGCCCAACCTCGGCCAAGATGGTACGTAGCGAAAACAGCCTATCCCCTTGCGGCAGACGGCAGACAGAAATTTTACAGGACTGCTATATATAATAATAAACAAACAACGTTACGATTTTCAGGCAGCACACCGTTGCACCCGTCCGCCTTCCCGCTCAAAATAGATGCCGTGGGAACTTTCGTCCACGGCGGGGGAACTTTCGTCCACGGCGTGGTATTTTCTTCCCACGGCATCCATTGTCGCACGGGCGGTGCGCCGCCTGAACGGGATGCCATAAAGAAGAACGCGCACTACATGAAGTTTTTTCTTCACCGCTTCCATTTCCGAGGGGGACAGGGACGGGAAAAAGGAGATGCTACGTAAAAAATTTTACGTACGACGTGAGTTTTTTTACGTACTACGTGAGTTTTTTTACGTAGCATCTATTGGGGGCTATCCTTATGCCAGGCAGAAGGGGGAGGGGGAGAGGCGCCGGGCGGGTGGTGAGGCGGGGCGCGACAGACGGCTTAGGGCTGCACTTGAGGCACCACGAATATGCTTTACAACATAAATACACGGTTTCACCGGGCTGCGATGAAAAAAACACGGGGTTTTATTTGCACAAGTGCAGGGAGGTTGTTACTTTTGCAATGCATTCAAGATTGTAATCATTACAAATTGATAACAAAAGCCTGCTGCAGGGCAAGTGGCCGCAACACAGTTGGCGAAGCCCAATGCACGAAGCACGTTTTACCACCCCCACATAGCGCATGAACGACCTCAGCACCATCGACTACCTGGCCGCGCACGGCATCAAGCCCTCCGTGCAGCGCATTGCCGTGATGGACTACCTGCTGCGTCACCACACGCACCCGCAGGCCGAGGACATCTATTGCGCCCTGTTGCCGTCGATGCCTACGCTCTCGCGCACCACGGTCTACAACACCCTGCGTCTGCTCACCGAGCAGGGAGCAGTGTGCCAACTGCCGCTCGACGACCGCCGCGTGTGCTACGACGCCCACGTGGAGGCGCACGCCCACTTTCTCTGCACCCGCTGCGGCGCGCTGCACGATGTGCCGCTGCGATCGCCGACGCCCGAAGAGCAGGCTGTGCTCCCCCAGGGCTACAAGGCCGAGCGCGCCTCACTCTGCATCAAGGGATGCTGCCCCGACTGCGCGGCACACGAACAGCAGCAGCACGCTGCGCACTGAACCGACTTTCATAACTTGTACTATCGACATAACAAACCACTTAAAACCATTACTCATCATGAAAAAGAAATTCATTTGCACCGTTTGCGGATATGTTCACGAAGGCGACCAGGCTCCTGAAAAGTGCCCCATGTGCGGCGTGCCCGCTTCGAAGTTCAAGGAACTCGCTGACGAAGGCGGCCTCGAATTTGTAGCTGAACACGAAATCGGCGTAGCCAAGGGTTGCGACGAGGAAATGATCAAGGACCTCAACGCTCACTTCAACGGCGAATGCACCGAGGTAGGTATGTACCTTGCCATGAGCCGCCAGGCCGACCGCGAGGGTTATCCCGAAGTAGCCGAAGCCTTCAAGCGCTATGCTTGGGAAGAGGCTGAACACGCTGCCAAGTTTGCCGAACTCCTGGGCGACGTGGTGTGGGACACCAAGACCAACCTGGAGAAGCGCATGAACGCTGAGAGCGGTGCCTGCGCCGACAAGGCCCGCATTGCCAAGCGCGCCAAGGAGCTCAACCTCGACGCTATCCACGACACCGTACACGAAATGGCACGCGACGAGGCTCGCCACGGTAAGGGCTTCGAGGGCCTCTACAACCGCTACTTCAAGAAGTAAGCGCTGCGTCCCCTTTTATCCGTTATTCAACACTTGCAACTCAAACGTATGAAAGACTTGAAAGGAACCAAGACGGAGCAGAACCTTGCTACCGCATTTGCCGGCGAATCGCAGGCACACACCAAGTACCAGTATTACGCATCGAAGGCCAAAAAGGACGGCTACGTGCAGATGGCCAACATCTTCGAGGAAACCTCGCACAACGAGAAGGAACACGCCAAGATTTGGTTCAAATACCTGCACGGAGGCAGCATCCCCGCCACCACCGAGAACCTGGCCGATGCAGCTGCCGGTGAAAACTACGAGTGGACTGACATGTACGCCACCTTTGCCAAAGAGGCACACGAAGAGGGCTTCGAGGAGATTGCCGCAAAATTCGAGATGGTAGGTGCCATCGAGAAGGCGCACGAAGAGCGCTACCGCAAACTCCTGAAGAACATCGATGACAAGGTAGTCTTCTCACGCGACGGCGACGCCGTGTGGCAGTGCTCTAACTGCGGCCACATCGTAGTGGGCAAGCAGGCTCCCGAGATCTGCCCCGTTTGCGCCCATCCGCAGAGTTACTTTGAGTTGCTCAAGGAGAATTATTAAGTTATCTTCCTCGCCCCTTGAGGGCAGGCAAACACCATTCATCATACGCCACGCCGCGCCACATCAGGCCACGGCGTGGCGTAGTGCATGATGGGGGCAGAAGGTGCTGTACAACATATTGCCCCCTACATTTCATACGCAAAAGGTGCACAGGCAAGGCAGATTCCCTATTTTTGCAAAACACGCCATGCACAGCCAGCCACAGCGCCGCTGCTGTGCAGAAAAACACCCACTTGCACTACCTAAACCTACGCACATGAAGCGACTTCTACTCCTCATGCTGGCACTCTCGGCCACCCTGCTGGGGCGCGCCGACGACGGCCACGCATTTCCCGAAGCGGGAAAGGTTTACACCATTCACCGCTATTCCAAAGCAAACGGCTACATCTACGAGCAGGGCAACAAGCTCTACGTGGCGAACAGCGACAACACAAAAAAGCAGTACTGGGAGTTTATCCCTACCGAAAGCGCCAACCGCTACTACGTGCGCAACGTGAGCAGCGGCCACTACATGCAGTCCACACGTACACCCGGGCTAAGCGTGCAAATATCGACAGGCACCGAACCCGTAGAGTATGAGGTGAAAGCCTGCACGGCCGAGAATGCACAGAAGGGCTACTACTACCTGTGCAGCACCGACCAGACCATCAACACCGCCTCCGACGGTACGCTCGGCCTGAACTTTGCCGAAGGCCAAGGGCACGTGGTAGCCTTCCACATCACCAGCACACGCCCTAACTCCTACTGGGAAATAGTGGAGAGCACCTACGACTACGTGAAGCCCGAACCGCCCGTGCACACCCCGCTGGCGCAGCGCCTCGGCATCTACTACCTGCCCTGCGGCACACCCGCCACGGCCTGGCTGAAGCAGCTTCAGGCCACGGGCAAGGAAGGGGGCGCCGGCATCAGCTACGAAGCATCGGGCCGCCCCGGCAGCGCCTTCCAACTGCTGCGCAACCAGCAGGTCGACGTGGAGGCCGGCGGCACCCTGCACCTGGCCTACCAAGCACAGGGACTGGGGGATGTGACCACCGTAACGGTTTACTTCGACTGGAACGCCGACGGCCTGTTTGAGGCGAAACACGAATTTTTCGGCGAGGCAACGGCTCAGGCCGACATCGACGTGCCTGCTAATGCCGCCACGGGACGGCTGCGCATGCGCTGGCGTCTGGACAGCGGCGACATGGACGAGGCTGACGACGATATTGTGGGCATTATCTACGACTGCTACCTACACGTGAGCCAGGCCGTGCCCGACGTGCCCGAGGGCATTGCACCCATCGGCGATGGCAAGACCGTTTGTTCTGAGAAAACCTCACCCGCCTACGACCTGAACGGCATCCGCATCAACCCCGACACAGCCAAAGGCATCATCATTCAACAAGGGAAAAAGACCATACGATGAACACTTCACGATACACCCGCGCCCTCTGCCTCAGCGGCATGGCCGGCCTGACCTTGGGCATGCAGGCACAAACTGACGAGAAGCCCAACATCATCTTCATTCTGTGCGACGACATGGGCTACGGCGACCTCGGTTGCTACGGGCAGCCCTACATAGCCACGCCCAACCTGGACCGCATGGCGGCCGAAGGCATGCGCTTCACGCAAGCCTATGCCGGCAGCCCCGTGTCGGCACCGTCGCGGGCCACGCTCATGACGGGGCAGCACACGGGCCACACGCATGTTCGCGGCAACAAGGAGTATTGGACCGACCGCTCGGTGCAGTATGGCGTGTGCACGGAGTACCGCATTGTGGGCCAGGAACCTTACACCACGGAGCACAAGATATTGCCCGAAATCATGAAGGACAACGGCTACACCACGGGCATGTTCGGCAAATGGGCGGGCGGCTACGAAGGCTCGCGCTCCACGCCCGACAAGCGTGGTGTCGACGAGTACTACGGCTACGTGTGCCAGTACATGGCACACAAGTATTACCCCAACTTCCTGAACCGTTACAGTCCGCGCCGCGGCGACACGGAGACCATACGCATCGAACTGACGGAGAACACGCAGTACTCCGATGGGTCCACGGCGCCCGAATACCGCAACCGCACGCAGTACAGCGGCGACCTCATCCATCAGGAGGCTTTGCAGTGGCTCGACCTGCAGCAACCGGGGCAGCCCTTCTACGGCCTTTTCACCTACACGTTGCCACACGCCGAGCTCTACCAGCCCAACGACTCCATCTTGCAGGCTTACGAGCAGATGTTCTGCGACGACAAGGACTTTGGCGGCGTAGGCCGCTACCACGCCACGGAGCATGTGCACGCCCAGTTTGCAGCCATGATTACCCGCCTCGATGCTTACGTGGGTGAAATCATGGCCAAGCTCAAGGAGAAAGGGCTGGATGAGAACACGCTCGTCATCTTCTCGTCGGACAACGGACCGCACGAGGAGGGTGGCGCCGACCCCACCTTCTTCGGTCGCGACGGCAAACTGAGAGGTCTCAAGCGCTCGTGCCACGAGGGCGGCATACGCATCCCCTTCATCGCCCGCTGGCCGGGACACATAGCGCCGGGCTCGGTGAACGAACACCAACTGGCCTTCTACGACGTGATGCCCACCTTCTGCGACCTGATAGGCGTGCAGAACTATGTGGAGCGATACCGCAACCCCGAACTCGGCGAGGCTGACTACTTCGACGGCATCTCCTTCGCCCCCACCCTGCTCGGCCACGATGCGGAACAGCAGCAGCACGACTTCCTGTACTGGGAGTTCCACGAAACGAACCAGTTCGGCGTGCGCAAGGGCGACTGGAAACTGGTGGTGAAAGGCGGCGTGTGCGAACTCTACAACCTGGCCGACGACATCCACGAGGACAACAACGTGGCCGCACAGTATCCTGACAAGGTGAAGGAGCTCAAACAGGTTATCAAGGAACAGCACACCACCTCGAGCGTGGCGCAGTTCAACAACCTCACGCTCCCCTCCTTCGACTAAGCAGAGCCTCACATCTACATGCAGAAAAGGAGTTCCACCCACGCGGGCGGAACTCCTTTTCTATGATACAGGCGTAAGGGACGCTTACTTCTTGGGAATGCGCACGAGGATTTCCTTCACGAAGTCCCAATACTTGCCCACGCTCGGTATGTGGCAGCGCTCGTTGGGCGTGTGGGGCGAACGCAGCGTGGGGCCGAAGCTCACGAGGTCCATGTGCGGACGCTTGGCACCGATGACGCCGCACTCCAAACCTGCGTGAATAACCTGCACGCGATTGTCAGTGCCAAACATTTCCTTGTAGATGTCCTTCATGAGCTCTACAATTTCGCTCTGCGGGTTGGGCTGCCATGCGGGGTAGTCGCCGCCCGTCTCTACCTTCATGCCGGCCATGGCAAAGGCGCTCTCGAGGGTCTCTACGCAGCACTCACGCATACTGTCGCGTGAGGAACGGATGAGAATGAGGAAGCGGGCCTCGGTGGGCTGTATCTCCACGATGGCCAGGTTGCTCGACGTCTCCACAATGCTGGGCACCTCGGGAATGAAGCGCATCACGCCGTTGAAGGCGGCACAGAGGGCGTTGACCAGACTGTCTTGAATGTCCTCGGGCACCAGTGTGGCGGGCACGGGCACGTCGGCCACGTCGAGGGCGAGTTGCTTCTCCACAGCGCCGAACTCGTCGGTGAACGTTTGGCGCCACTCGGCTACCACCTCCTTGAAGGCGGGCACGTTGTCATGCGGCAGGGTGAGCACCACCTCGGCTTCGCGCGGAATGGCGTTGCGCATGTTGCCACCCTTCCACGAAGCCAGGCGAGCCTCGAAGTTGGCAATGGCATCCTGCACCAGACGCGCCATGGCCTTGTTGGCGTTGCAGCGGCCTTCATTGATTTCGAGGCCCGAGTGTCCGCCCAGCAGGTTGTGCAAGGTCACCTTCACGGCGGCGTCGGTGCTGTCGGCCTCCACCTCTCTAAACTCCATGCTGGCGTTCATGTTCACGCCGCCGGCCGAGCCTATAATCATTTCGCCCTCGGTTTCGTTGTCCAGGTTCAGCAGTATGTCGCCCTCCAGCGTGTCAGCCAGCATTTCGTTCACACCGTGCATGGTGGTTTCCTCGTCGGCCGTGATGAAGCCCTCGATGGGACCGTGCGGCAGTGTGTCATCCTCCATGATGGCCATGATGGTGGCCACGGCCATGCCGTCGTCGGCACCCAGTGTGGTGCCTTTGGCCTTCACCCATTCGCCGTCAATGTAGGTTTGAATGGGGTCGTTCTCAAAGTCGTGCTGACTCTCGAGGGTCTTCTGCGGCACCATGTCCATGTGTCCTTGCAGGGTCACATATTTGCGGTCCTCCATGCCGGGCGTGGCGGGTTTGCGCATGATGATGTTGCCGGCATTGTCCTGAAATGCCTCAACGCCTTTCTGTTGGGCCCAGTCAAGCAGGAATGCCTGCACCTTGGCCAGATGACCTGAGGGACGGGGCACCTGCGTGAGCAGGTCGAAGTTTTTCCAGATGGCCTGCGGTTGCAGGTTGGCTATCTCACTCATAGTTGTATGTATTAAGGGGTTTGATTTCTAAGAAAATGGGGGAAAACGAACACGCCCCGACGGTTACGCACCCTCCCCGCTCCGCGTCATGTTGAGCCGCGCCCACCCAAAGGCACCGAGCAGCACCACGAGCGCCGTCTGTATGGTGTGCACGGCCAGCGCAAAGACGATGGCCTGCGGCTCGGCTATGCCATAGAGCACAAGCATGGTTTTCACGGCAAAATGCCACGGGCCGGCACCGTTGGGCGTGGGCACGAGCACGGCAAACGAACCCACACAGAAAATGAGGAAGGCTGCCGCAGGCGTAATGCTGGCCATGAAGTCGAAACTGAAGAAGGCAATGTAGAAGTGCAGGAAATAACCCACCCAGATGCCCACGCTGTAGAGCATATAGAGCGGGAGGTTACGCACGTTGCGCAACGAGAGCACCCCGTCGCGCAGGTCGGCCAGCATGTCGCGCCCCTTGCGGAACACCTTGAGCTTGTACACCAGCACAAGCCCCACAGCCACGGCTGCCACCAAGCAGAGCAGGGTGACGAGGTAGCCCGTGGTGGTGAAGCGCGCCAGAATGTCGTGCACACTGGTGCCCGTGGTACGCAGAAAACGCAGAAACATAGGCAGCTGCGACAGGAAGGCGATGCCCGTGAAGAGCAGCATGCAGAGCGAGTCGACAAGGCGCTCAGTAACCACCGTGCCCAAGGCGCGGCTGAAGGAAACGCCGTCGTACTTGCGCAGCGTGCCGCAGCGCGTCACCTCTCCTACGCGGGGAATGACGAGGCTGGCGGCGTAGCTCAGGAAAATGGCATCGGTGCACGTGCGGCGGCGGGCATGCTCGCCCAGCGGTTCGAGGGCCATGCGCCAGCGCCAGGCACGCAGCATCTGCGGCACGATGCCGAAGAGCAACGACAGCAGCATCCAGTGCCAGTGCATCTCGTGCAGCACGCAATGCATGAAGGCACGCCAATCCGTGCCTCGATACATCCACCACAGGATGCCGAGACCCAGCACGAACGGCATAATTATCTGCAAAACGTTTTTTATCAGCGATTTCATGTGAAAGGGATGGGGGCAAAGCCGCACGAGCGAAAGGGGGAAACGGGCACGTCAGTCCTACGACACGCCACCCCACAGGCTTTGGCACGCACAAAGGTAGCAACATTCTTGTTTTAGGCATAAAAAACGGCCAACAAACGTGCACAAGGCACACAGCTGCGTACGTGGCAGAACGCTCGCCCAAAGCCGAGAGGATTTGAGCGATGCCATGGCGAGAAAAGGTCGGATGAAATTCAACCTTTTCGTCAAGCCAAATGAGCAACGCCAAAGCCGAGAGGATTTGAGCGATGCCATGGCGAGAAAAGGTCGGATATAATCCAACAAAAACTTTAGGGGAAATCAGGCGCACGGGGTTTGTCCGTTTCCAATAACCCCCAATGCTACACGTGAAAGGCGTTTACCTGTCACCCATTACTCCCTATAAATAGGTATTGGAGCAGAATACAGGAGCGCGTAACTTTGCAACCGAAATTAAATGGAAGGCCCGCGCGTGCCGCAGTCTGACGGCAACGCCCGTAGGGTTTTCCCCGAACACCTATATATTATATGCTTTTATCACTCATGCTGGCCGCTGCGCCTGCACCCGCCGACACCATACGGCACTACAACATTGAAGAGGCCGTGGTGGTGGCTTCGCCCAAAGAGACGGCGCACCTGCGACGCCAACCCTTGAGCGTTTCATTTGTGAACTCCAGCCAACTGGAACGCCGCGAAATTCATTCGGCCAAGGACATTTCGGCCTACGCTCCCAACTTCTTCATGCCTGCCTACGGCTCACGCATCACGTCGGCCTGCTACATTCGCGGCATCGGTTCGCGCATCAACACGCCGGCGGTGGGGCTCTATGTGGACAACGTGCCCTACATCGACAAGTCGGCCTACGATTTCCACTTCGAGGGCATCGACCGCGTGGATGTGTTGCGCGGACCGCAAGGCACGCTCTACGGACGCAACACCATGGGCGGCCTGCTGCGCATCTTCACCGCCGACCCCATCACGCACAGCGGTACGGAGGTGAGCGCCGGCTTCACCACACGCACCGCGGGCCGACGCGCCGCCTTCACCACCTATCTGCACCCCGCCGACCGCATGGGATTGAGCGTGAGCGGCTACTACGAAGGCGAAAACGGATTTTACACCAACCAGGCCACAGGCAAAAAGCAGGATGGCAGTGAGGCCGCCGGCGGAAGGTTGCGATGGTCGTGGCAACCCACCGACGTGGTGAAACTGGACTGGACGGCCTCCTACGAATACAGCGACGAGGATGCCTGCCCTTACTTCTACCTGCCCACCACACCGACTACTGACCCTACCACGGGGGTCACGACTACGGCGCCTTCCGTCATCAGCCAGAACCGCCCCTCGAACTACCGACGCCACTTGCTGAACACGGGACTGGGCGTGGAGCACAAGCTTGACCGCATGGTGTTGACCTCCATCACAGCCTGGCAACGGCTGGACGACCGCCTCTTCATGGACCAGGACTTCACGGCAAGCAACCTGTTTACCCTCGAGCAAAAGCAGTATATGAACACTTTCTCTGAGGAGATTGCCCTGCGCAGCAAGGATGCTTCGCGCCGCTGGCAATGGACCACGGGCGTATTTGCCATGTACCAGCACCTGCGCACCACGTGCCCCGTCACCTTCTACGCCGACGGCGTGAGCATGATCAACAACCAGCTGAAGGACGAGCTGCCCGAGAGTCCGAAAATGTCGCTGGCCTTCACGGGCGAAACGCTGCCTTTCAGCGCACGTCTCATGACGCCCTCGGCCAACGCGGCCCTCTTTCACCAGAGCACGGTGCAGCGCCTCGGACTGAAAGGGCTGTCGCTCACCGTGGGGTTGCGCCTGGACTATGACCACCGAGAACTGAAACTTCATTCGGGCCAGGGCGTGAGCATGCCTTACCATTTTGAAATGGATATGAAACCGATAGTGCAGCTGCAGAAGGACCTCGAGGCCGACGCCGCGCTCGACGGCAAACTGAAAAACGACACTTGGCAACTCCTGCCGAAGGTGGCGCTGAACTATGCTCTGCCCCGCTCCAAGGGACATGTGTATGCCAGCGTGACGAAGGGCTACCGCTCCGGAGGCTACAACATTCAGGCTTACTCCGACCTGAGCCAGACGGCACTGCGCCGCAGCGTGATGACGGGCGTGAAGGAAGTCAGCAAGGCTACCATCGAAGCGCTGCCACTGCCCGACGCCGTCAAGGACAAGGCACTGCAAGGCATGAACGCGGCGCTCGACAAGTACATGCCTGCTGCGCCCGACGTGCATACCCTTTACTACAAGCCCGAAACCACATGGAGCTACGAACTGGGCACGCACCTCAACTTGGCCGACAAACGTCTGTGGGCCGACGTAGCCCTCTTCTACATGCACACCCGCAACCAGCAGTTGGCACGCTTTGCCGAGAGCGGCATGGGACGGGTGATGGTGAATGCCGGCCGCTCGCGCAGCCTGGGTGTGGAGGTGGAAATGCACGGCACCTGGTGCGACGGCCGCCTGCTCTCCGACGTGGCCTACGGCTTTACCGACGCCCGCTTTACCAACTACAACCTGGGTGAGCAAACCACCGCAACAGGCGACAAGGTGGTGGTGGACTACACCGACAACCGCGTGCCCTTTGCCCCCGCACACACCTTCAGCGCCTCGCTCGACTACCGCCACCCGCTGCGCAAGGGGGGCGTGAAGGCGCTGAGCATCGGCGCTGACGTGAAAGGCGCGGGCGACGTGAAGTGGAACGAGGCAAACACCTTCAGCCAGCCCATCTACGCCACCCTCAATGCACGCTGCGGCATGGAACTGAAGGGTAACGTCAAGCTCTCCGTCTGGGCCAGCAACCTGACGGCCACGCGCTACGCCACCTTCAGCTTCGAAAGCATGGGCAACCGCTTCGCACAATACGGCCAGCCGCGGTGCTTCGGTGCCGACGTGCGCTGGAAGTTCTGACACACGCACCGCACACACTAACACATCAAGCGCGGAGCGCAAACGCAGGGAGAAAGGCTTCTCCTTACGTTTACGCTCCGCGCTTTATTTTTCTTATTCTCCTTAGATAGAACCAGCGCTTCGTTTGTTGGATTGAAGGAATACGCTTTATCGTGAGGTACTTCCTTTTATATATAACGCTGTCTCCTTTTATTTTCAAGCTTTCCCTTTTATAGAAAGAAGGGTTGAAATACTACTCGCCCCCGGCTATGGCAGGTGATAGTGCGCGGCTACTGCGTTGGTCAAATCGATGAACTCCTGCACACTGAGCTGCTCAGGCCGACGCGTGAGGAGGGGTTGCGCAAGGAAGTCGGTGTGGTCGGGCGCGGAGCAGGAAAGACTCTGGTCGAGCTCGTGCAACAGGGGCTTGATGGAGCCGCGCATCATTTTGCGGCGCTGGTTGAAGGTGGTTTTCACCACACGTTTGAGCAGCGCTTCGTCGCACCCGGGATGCTGCACATCGTTGCGCGTGAGGCGTACCACCGCACTGCGCACCTTGGGTGGCGGATTGAACACGCCCGGCTCAACGGTGAAGAGGTAGTCCACCTTATAATATAACTGCACCAACACGCTCAGTATGCCGTAAGCCTTGCAGCCCGGCGACGCGGCGAGGCGTTCGGCCACCTCCTTCTGTATCATGCCCGTGCAGCAGGGAATGAGGTGGCGGTAGTCGAGCATCTTGAAGAAAATCTGGCTGCTGATGTTGTAGGGGTAGTTGCCTGTGAGCACGAACGGACTGCCGCCGAAGGTGTTTTCAAGGTGCATTTTCAGGAAATCATCCTCGATGATGCCTTCTTCTAGCGCAGGAAACGCCTTGCGCAGGTATTCCACGCTCTCAAAGTCAATCTCCACCACCTTGAACGGGCGTCCTTTGGGCAAAAGGTACTGCGTCATCACGCCCATACCCGGCCCCACCTCAAGGATGGGCAAATCGGGGCAGGCGTCCACCGTATCGGCTATGCGCTGCGCAGTGGGCAAATCAGTAAGAAAATGCTGTCCTAAAAACTTCTTGGGCCGTACAGACTTCATATTATCTTTCAATATCAATGTTTGGCATATCTTTCTCTTCAAACCCTCCTACACACCTAATTTCTCCTACAAGAAAGAAAATCGGCACGAAAGACAGTTGCTGAAAGTTTGCGTGATGCAAAGGAAACAATATATCGCCTCACTCCCAGCGCTTACGGGAAAAATCTTCACTTTCTCAGTGCAAATAAGGCCATGAAGAAATCGAGTAGGAGGTAAACGCTAATCGTAGGCGTTTATCTCCTACTTTTGCGTTT
>OBLI01001449.1_pt1 | contig 23155 bp, 20 predicted proteins | sample 1519701 | NCBI WGS metagenome assembly OBLI01 (sample SAMEA3663005, study PRJEB22513) | pig gut metagenome | biome: pig gut; feature: pig-associated habitat; material: faeces | place: France | collected 2012
ATATAATAATTATATAATACATTTACAATTTCTCCTATTTTCTATCTTTACCCCCCTAAAAAACGATTTCTATGACATCGTGACAAAATAACAATGACATTTTTTCCGCATTGTTATTCTTCTCTGGTCCCTGTAGTAAGACAAAGCGTAGCCCTGAAATGGCGACATAACACAGGATAGGGCATGAGCCCTATCAATTTAGCCTCTTTTTCTCCTCCCCCACGCACCAACGAGCTGCGCCTTTTCTGCAACTACTCACCTTATAGGGTTATGTCATACACAGGATCATCTTCAAGGTCGAACAAGAAAGAAGATCGTGTTGAAGAATCGAAGAAATTGCCCATAGCACGAGTTACTCTATGTGGAGCCATAGGCACATTTGTAAGAGTGCGACTCTTCACCACCGAACCATTTGCATCCTTCATGTTTATTTGGATATCTACATATTGTGGGTTCTCCGTAACTAAGCAATGCAATAATAGTTGATTACCCTTAAAAGTTTTATCTATCATTATATCTTTTTGGAATTCATTTTTAAATAAATATGTATTAAGGGCAAATCCAGTACTCGGATTGAAATCAAAATCCGTAGTGGAAATTCCCGCTGGATTCATTATTATTTGGCACGAAGCCACTTCTTCTGGTTGGTTATCTTGCAGTATAAGTGTAAATTGAGAGGAAATGCGTTTGCCAAGATCTATTGTCACATAGTTGGCTTGGTCGGCAATAATAGTCACCGACTGGTTTACTGCAAACGTCTTAAGCATTTTGGATGTTGAAATTGTCGCCTTGTCAGTGGCTGATATATCAGCCGCATCCTCTTCATTTACATTAGCCTTATGGGCGACAACAACAAAAGAATAATCACCCGGGCTGAGCGAACAAGAAATCTGACTGAAATCATCAACATCCACTGACCCATTTTTACTGGTTTCAAAAACAAGTTCACCATTAGAATCAAAAACTGAAAGGGAAATTCGATTTATCCCTGCTTCATAAATGGTTTTGTCAGAAGCACGAGTAGAACTAATGTCTTCATCAAAGTAATAATTAATGTCAGAGGATATAATATTTATAATTACTTTACCCTCTTTCTTGTCATCAATTGTCACTTTCTCACATGAAACCAATACATTCATTATGAAAAAAGTATTAAATAAAATCGCCAATATTAAGAATGTCTTTTTCATTGTATTTAAATAATGTTTTGTTTTTCGGCTGCAAAATTACTAAAAGAGATTAGGCTTGCAAATATATTTTTGTTAAATAACCATAAATCTATTGCGAAATATTTAATTTTCGTCATCTGTTTCCCGATTTCTTCGTACCTTTGCACCCGATTTTGAAAATCGTCGGCTAAAAGCCGGCTTATAGTTCACATAAAGTCTAACTTTAATTTTAAAAAAACATTTAATTAAATTATGTCAGAATTAACAAAAAACGTCAAGCCATTGGACGACTTCAACTGGGACGAGTTTGAAAATGGCACATCGGCTAACGTCAGCAAAGAAGAGCTCGACAAGGCTTACGACGAAACCTTGAACAAGGTTAGTGAGCATCAGGTGACTGAGGGTACTGTTATCTCAGTGGACAAAAAGGAGGTTATCGTAAACATCGGCTACAAGAGCGACGGTATCATCCAAGCTAGCGAATTCCGCTATAACCCCAACCTCAAGGTGGGCGACAAGGTGGAGGTTTACGTAGAAAACCAGGAAGACCGCAAGGGACAGCTCATCCTCTCGCACAAGAAGGCTCGCCTCAGCAAGAGCTGGGATCGCGTGAACGCCGCCCTCGAAAACGAGGAGGTAATCCAGGGCTTCATCAAGTGCCGCACTAAGGGCGGTATGATTGTTGACGTATTCGGTATCGAGGCTTTCTTGCCCGGTAGCCAGATTGACGTTCATCCTATACGCGACTACGACCAGTTTGTTAACAAGACTATGGAGTTCAAGGTTGTGAAGATCAACCAGGAGTTCCGCAATGTAGTCGTTTCGCACAAGGCTCTTATCGAAGAGGAGATTGAGGCTCAGAAGCGCGAGATTATCTCGAAGCTGGAGAAGGGTCAGATTCTCGAGGGTACTGTCAAGAACATCACTTCTTACGGTGTGTTTGTTGACCTCGGCGGTGTTGACGGACTCATCCACATCACTGACCTCTCTTGGGGACGCGTGGACGATCCACACAAGGTGGTGGAGCTCGACCAGAAGATCAACGTGGTTATCCTCGACTTCGACGACGAGAAGAAGCGTATCGCTCTCGGACTGAAGCAGCTGACTCCGCACCCATGGGATGCCCTGGATGCCAACCTGAAGGTGGGCGACAAGGTGAAGGGCAAGGTTGTCGTTATCGCCGACTATGGTGCATTCGTAGAGATTCAGCCGGGCGTGGAGGGACTTATCCACGTGAGCGAAATGTCATGGAGCCAGCACCTGCGCTCTGCTCAGGACTTCCTGAGCGTTGGCGACGAGGTGGAGGCTGTAATCCTCACTCTCGACCGCGACGAGCGCAAGATGAGCCTGGGTATCAAGCAGCTTAAGGAAGATCCATGGGAGACTATCGAGGTTAAATATCCTGTGGGCAGCAAGCATACCGCTAAGGTGCGCAACTTCACTAACTTCGGCGTATTCGTTGAGCTCGAAGAGGGTGTTGACGGTCTTATCCACATCAGCGACTTGTCATGGACCAAGAAGGTTAAGCATCCTTCGGAGTTCACACAGGTGGGCACTGAGATCGACGTTGTCGTTCTCGACATCGACAAGGACAACCGTCGCTTGAGCCTCGGACACAAGCAGCTTGAGGACAATCCTTGGAATCAGTTTGAGGCTACTTACACTGTAGGCAGCGTTCACGAGGGCAAGATTGTTGAACTGCTCGAGAAGGGTGCTGTGGTTTCGCTTGAGAAGGGCGTTGAGGGATTTGCTACTCCTAAGCATCTCGTTAAGGAGGATGGCACTCAGGCTACTCTCGGTGAGGAACTGCCATTCAAGGTTATCGAGTTCAACAAGGACAGCAAGCGTATCATCCTTTCACACAGCCGCACATTCGAGGATGCTCAGCGTGAGGAGAAGCGCGCTGCCAAGAAGCCTCGCGCTAAGAAGGAGGATGTTGTGAAGATCGACAACCAGCCTGCTGCTACTACTCTCGGTGACATCGATGTTCTTGCTCAGCTCAAGGCTCAGATGGAGAAGGGGGAGTAATTGAAAATTGAAATATTGAAATATTGAAATATTGAAATATTGAAAACAAAAAAGGCGATGCCGTTGAATAAACGGCGTCGCCTATTTTTTTTAATTCCTAATTCCTAATTCCTAATTCCCTAAAAGGAAAGTTGTGCGAGACGCTGCTTGAGCTGGTCGGCTTGGGAACGACGGATGGCAAGGGTAATCTCGCAGGTGTTGTCGAAGGTTTGGGAAACAATGCGGGGCTGGAGGTCCTTGACAATACGCATGACGTCGTTCATCATGACATAGGTGAAGGTGTAGGTGATCTGTTCTTCTATCAGACACTCTTCTTCAACGGCATCGTCGAGGGCAAGGGCGGCTGCCTCCTTATAGGCCACGATAAGCCCGCTGGTGCCGAGTTTTACTCCTCCGAAGTATCTTATCACTACCACAAGGACATTGGTGAGCTCACGGCTGTTTATTTGCCCGAGAATGGGTTTGCCGGCGGTGCTGCTGGGTTCGCCATCGTCGTTGGCACGGAAGTCGGTGCGCTCGTGTCCGAGCATGTATGCCCAACAGACATGGCGCGCGTCGAAGTATTTCTTGCGGTATCGCGCGACGAGCTCTTTCACATCATCGACTGTATCGACATGATGTGAAAAGGCGAGGAATTTACTACGCTTTTCGGTGTAGTATCCCTCGCCTACTCTCTCTCTACTTATTGTCTTATATGAATCCATACTTTTTTTTAATTAGGAATTAGGAATGAGGAATTAGGAATTGGCTGCGCTTTGGCATTCCTAATCCCTAATTCCTAATCCCTAATTCCTAATTCCTAAATAAGTTTGTGGATAACGAGTCCGGAACGGAGCTTGGGCTCAAACCATGTGGCCTTGGGAGGCATGATGTTGCCACTGTCGGCAATGTCCATTATCTGCTGCATAGACACGGGATAAAGGGCAAGGGCAAGGCGCATCTCTCCACTATCCACTCGACGCTTGAGTTCGCCTAAACCACGGAGTCCACCCACGAAGTCGATGCGGTTGCTGCCGCGAAGGTCCTTGATGCCGAGAAGGTCGTCGAGAATCAGGCGACTGGAGATATCGACGTCGAGAACGCCGATGGGGTCGCTGTCGTCATAGGTGCCTTCCTTGGCCTTGAGGGAATACCAGTGCTTGTCGAGATAGAGCGAGAACTCGTGTATCTCCTGGGGCTTGTAGATCTCTTCGCCCTTGTCCTCGACGATGAAGTTGCGGGTGAGCTTGCGGAGGAACTCTTCGGGCTCCATGCGGTTGAGGTCCTTCATCACGCGGTTGTAGTCGAGGATGGTGAGCTGGGATGCCTGGAAGCACACTGCCATAAAGTAGTTGTACTCCTCGTCGCCCTTGTGGTCCTTGTTGAGCTTGGCTTTCTCGGCTCCAACAAGAGCGGCTGCAGCAGAACGGTGGTGTCCGTCGGCGATATACATATTGGGCATCTTGGCAAACTCGTTGGTGATGGTCTCGATGTCCTTCTCGTCGGAGATTACCCAGAACTTATGCCCAAAACCATCGATAGGGGCTATGAAGTCGTATTCGGGCTCGGTGGCGGCGTAGCGCATGATGAGGTCGTTGAGCACTTTGTTGTCGGGATAGGCGAAGAACACCGGTTCGATGTTGGCGTTGTTCACCCTGACGTGCTTCATACGGTCTTCTTCCTTGTCGCGGCGCGTGAGTTCGTGCTTCTTGATCTTGCCAGTCATATAGTCATCGACGTAGGCTCCGACAACAAGTCCATACTGTGTCTTGCCGTTCATTGTCTGGGCGTAGATATAGTAGTTTTCCTTGTCGTCCTGCAGGAGCCAGCCTTTGTCCTGGAACTTCTGGAAGTTCTCGGCGGCTTTCTCATAGACGCGCGGGTCGTACTCACTTGTTCCCTCGGGGAAGTCTATCTCGGGTTTGATGATATGATACAGGCTCATCTCATTGTCGCCTGCCTCGGCTCGGGCTTCTTCGGAGTTGAGCACGTCGTAGGGACGTGACTCAACTTTCTCCACCAGCTCCTTCGGAGGGCGAATACCCCTAAATGGTTTTACTTTTGCCATAACTTTTATTTTTTAATTAGGAATTAGGAATGAGGAATTAGGAATTAATAGCTTCTGCGGTTGATTTCGTAATGCTACTAAGAAGACTTTTTATTGATAAACAGTCATTGTATATGGACTGGAACTGTGTATCATTAAGATAATCTGTATCATGCAACAATTCTATCCAATATAACGTCTCAGCACATTCTTTGAAAGCTATATACATTTTTGACAAGAAATCTTTCTTGCTAAATGCACACGTAGCTTCTGAAACATTGGCTCCAATGCTTGTACCACTTCTTAACAACTGCTTGGAAATAACATACTCATGTTTTGAATTATTCAAAAACTGATAGAGTCTTATTATTCTTATAGCAAATTGTTTACTCTTCAAGACAATAGCATTATCACCATCACATTTCATTCCTAAATAACTTGTCAATTACTGACTTTACCCCGTAGTAGCTCAAGCAAGCTTGGCTCTGCGTACGGTTTGCGCAGCAATTCCTAATTCCTAATTCCTAATTCCTAATTTACTTTAAACTTTGTGCATCCGTCCTTGAAGAAGGCGTTGATCTGACGGGCGGCGGCAATACCGGCATTGGTGTTGGCCTCGGCGGTCTGGGCGCCCATCTTCTTGGGGGTGCTGAAATAACGTCCCTCAAACTGTGCGAAATCAGCATCGGCATCGGGCTTGATGTCGGTGATGAACTTGAGGTCGGTGCGCTCGGAGAGGAGCTTGATGAGCTCGGGTTCGTTGATAACCTCCTTGCGGGCGGTGTTGACAAGAATACCACCCTTCTTCATCTGACCTACTGTGGCGTAGTTGATGCTCTGCTTGGTCTCGGGGGTGGCGGGGATGTGAAGCGACACGACATCGCAGGTCTTGAACAGGTCGTCCTGTGAATCTACTGCCTTCACTCCAGCTGCCTCGATGGCCTCCTTGGGGCAGAAGGCGTCGTAGGCATATACCTCCATACCGAATCCGGCGGCGATACGGGCCACGTTGCGACCTACATTTCCGAAGGCGAGAATACCAAGTTTCTTGCCCTTGAGCTCTGTACCTGCCTTGCCATTGTAGAAATTACGTACGGCGAAGACGAGCAGACCGAAGACGAGCTCTGCCACGGCATTGGCGTTCTGTCCGGGAGTATTCTCTGCCACTACGTCGTGGGCTGTGGCTGCGGCGAGGTCGATGTTGTCATATCCGGCTCCGGCACGAACAACTATCTTCAACTGCTTGGCGGCGTCGAGCACTTCGGCATCTACCTTGTCGGAACGGATGATGAGTGCGTCGGCATCCTTCACTGCGTCGAGAAGCTGCTGCTTCTCTGTATATTTCTCAAGCAGGGCGAGGGTGTTGCCTGCTCCCTCGATCTCTGCCTTTATGCCCTCGACAGCTGCTGCTGCGAATGGCTTCTCTGTTGCTACTAATACTTTCATAGTTATTTTTTTTTAATTAGGAATTAGGAATGAGGAATGAGGAATGGGCTGCGCATTGGCATTTAATTCCTAATTCCTAATTCCTAATTCCTCATTAAATTCCTAATTCTTACTCTCAAACTCCTTCATGCATGCTACGAGGGCATTGACGCCTTCGATGGTCTGGGCATTGTAGCAGCTGGCACGGAAACCACCTACGCTGCGGTGACCCTTGATACCTACCATGCCACGCTCGGTAGCGAAGTCGAGGAAGGGCTTCTCAAGATCCTTGTACTCGTCGTTCATCACGAAGCAGATGTTCATCAGCGAACGGTCTTCTGCCTCTACTGTGCCGCGGAAGAGCTTATTGCGGTCGATCTCACCATAAACGATGTCGGCACGCTCCTGAGCACGCTTTGCCATTGCCTCTACACCGCCGTTTTTCTTAATCCAACGGAGATTCTCGAGCATACAGTAGATGGGGACAACGGGAGGTGTGTTGAACATTGAACCTTTCTCAACGTGGGTGCGATAGTCGAGCATGGTGGGAATCTCGCGGGGAGCCTTGCCCAGGGCGTCGTTCTTGACGATGACGAAGGTGACTCCTGCCATAGAGAGGTTCTTCTGGGCACCACCATAGATGCAGTCGTACTTGCTCACGTCAACGGGACGGCTCATAATGTCGGACGACATGTCGGCAATGATGGGCACGTTGACATCAAGATCCTTGCGGATTTCAGTACCGTAGATGGTGTTGTTGGTGGTGATGTGCAGATAGTCAACATCATCGGGGCATGTCCATCCCTTGGGAATGAATGTGTAGTTGGCATCGGCTGATGATGCCACCTCTACCACCTCGCCAAAGAGCTTTGCCTCCTTCATCGCCTTCTTTGCCCACACACCGGTATTGAGATAAGCGGCTTTCTTGATGAGGAAGTTATAGGGTACCATACAGAATTCAAGCGAGGCACCACCGCCGAGGAATAATACCGAATAACCCTCGGGCACCTGGAGGAGCTCCTTAACGAGAGCCTCTGCCTCATCTACGACGGGCTGGAAATTCTTGGCACGATGACTAATCTCCATCAGTGAGAGACCTGAATCCTGGAAGTCCAGACACTGCTTTGCGGTGTTTTCAATCACTTCGCGTGGAAGCATTGACGGACCTGCATTAAAGTTGTACTTCTTCATTTTTGATTGTCCTTTTTAAATTATTTATTTAATATTTCTATATTCTTTTATGCGCCCCCTATAGTTATTTTACAGAAAAGCGCTGCGAAATTACACTTTTTTATCTAAATATGCAAACTTTTGAGCAAAAATGTCATCAAAAAAGGCTATTTATTGTCTATTTGATACATAAAGTTGGCAATTTTGCATATAAATACGTTTTTATTTCACTATTTCAACCACGGTCTTAACGCCTTTTATCTTCTCGCCCGCTGTGTTGGCGAGCACACGCGAGGCTTTGTCGGCAAGTACTGCCACGTAGCAATAGCGCTCCTTGACGTCGATGCGCCCGATGTCGGCGGAGGTGAGACCTCCTTTCTTGCACAGAAAACCGACGATGTCGCCCTTGCTCAACTTGTCTTTCTTGCCCTTGCCAATATAGAGCGTGAGCATCTTGGCGGGAGCGGGAGGAGGAAGGAGATCCGGAGACGGAAGGGCATAGACGCTCACGTCGCCCTCGACAAAATCGGGGATATGCTCCTCGGGACCGAGCACGAAGAAGGTGCGGCCTGTGGAATCCCAACGGGCTGTGCGCCCTACCCTATGCACATATCCATCCTCGCCCTGGGGCAGATGGTAGTGGACGATGTTGTCGATGTCGGGGATGTCGAGTCCGCGAGAGGCAAGGTCGGTGCACACGAAGACATTCGACGAACCGTTGCTGAAGCGATAGAGTGCTGCCTCGCGTTCTTCCTGCGGCATGCCGCCATGGAAATGGCTCACGGCAAAACCTTCGCGGCGCAGGTGGTCGGCGGTGCGCTCCACACTGTCGCGATAGTTGAGGAACACCACGGCACTGCCTCCCTCGAAGGAGCGAAGGAGAAGGGAAAGGGCGGCGAGCTTGTCTTTTATCTCGCTGCGCACCTCATGGATGGTGACGCGGTTGGGCACTTGCTCACGGGCGTCGAGGCAATCGATGCGCACTGCCTCATTGAGATGGACAAACGAGGGTATCTCGTCGGCATCGGTGGCTGAGAGAAGGATACGGCGGCGCAGTCCGGGGAGTTTCTTAAGCAGGCGCGACATCTCGTCGTGGAACCCCATCTGAAGGCATTTGTCGAATTCGTCGATTACGACACACCTTATATTATATGGGTTGATGTTGCGCTTGTCGAGATGGTCGTTGAGACGGCCGGGGGTGCCGAAGACGACATGAGGCTGCACCTTGCGGATTACCTTGTGCTCATCCATGGCGGGGCGTCCGCCGTAGCAGCTCACCGACCTCACTCCGCATGACATGTCGCGGAGAACGGTGTCGGACTGCAGGGCGAGTTCCCTGCCGGGCACTATCACGAGCACTTGCACATCGCAGGAGGCGGTGTCTATCCCGTGGGACACGGGCAGGAGATAGGCAAGGGTCTTGCCTGAACCTGTGGGCGACAGGACTACTACGTCGTTGTCGGTGCCGAGGATGGCGGCAGTTGTCTTCTGCTGCATCTCGTTGAGATCGGTGATGCCTAATCTCGTCAATACTTTATCTATGTCTATCATAAGCTTCTTTTTTATCCACAGATTATCACAGATATATTCTTTATTGGATTATCACAGATTTTTTTATTTTGGCACGGAAAGACACGGCTTTTTTTAAAAGGCACGGCTTGGCTCCGCATTGATATATCCACGGCACTTCGTGATTACGGCTTGCTGGCGCAAGTTCACGGCTTAGTATGCTCTGCGGTAACGAGCCGTGTCTATACTTTAGTATAGCCCTTAGCAAATATAGCCTTTACCCATCGCGCAGCCCAGCCGTGTCTTTTTTAAAAGCCGTGTCCATCCGTGCCTAAAAAATCATCTCCGTGCCTAAATATTATTTTAACTCAAACAATCCCGTGGGTGTCTTGCGCTTCAAGACTTCGAGGTCTAAATCCTTGCCCACGATGATGCCATACCCACGGAGGATGGTCTCGACGGTTTTACGGGCGAGCTCGGGATGATTGTTTTCCTCACTCAGATGGCAGAGCCACACATGCTTGAGACGCTCTGTCATGTTCTCGGCAAGGGCTATACCGCAATCCTTGTTGCTGAGATGGCCCGTCATATCCATTATCCTTTTCTTAAGATGTTCGGGATAAGGACCGTTCTTAAGCATCTCCTCGTCGTGGTTTGCCTCGATGACAAGATAGTCGGCATTGGAAATATGGGGTTTTATCTCGGAGGTAATCTCGCCCGCGTCGGTGACGATGCAGAAGATGATGCCGTCGTGCTCTATCTCATAACCCACATTGTCGGCACTGTCGTGGGGCACTCCAAAGGGCGTTACCTTAAACTCGCCCACCTGATAAGTGACTCCCTTCTCAACCTCGTTGACAAGATCAACACTCACCTTGCGCTGAACGCAATAATTGCGCACTATGCCCTTGTGCACCTCTGCGGTGGTATATACGGGAATATTGAAATCGTGGCTTATGCTGCCAACACATTTTACATGGTCGGCATGGTCGTGGGTGATAAGTATGTTGTGCACCATAGACATATTGATGCCATAGTCGCGGAAATACTTCTTCATAGCGCGTATTCCCACTCCGGCATCAATCAGCAGTCCGTCGGTGTCGGTAAAAAGGTAGTAGCTATTACCACTACTACCACTACCAAAAGATATAAATTTTAGCATTTCTTGTTTTATTTGGTGCAAAAGTAGCAAAAAATCCGCTTATTACCAAATTAATTGCAATACGTTTGCAAAGGTTTGTCGTTATTAAATAGAGTTTAACAATTATGAACACCCTTAGACCCTTAGAAGGGCAGACCGACGGCAAAATGGAAGGTGAGGTCGCGACTGAGTCGGGGGTGGATGATGGGATAGTGGGTGGAACCCTGGTCCTTATAGGCGGGATTGACTGCCTTCATACCGAAATCGAATCGAAGGATGAAGAAGTCGAAGTTGAGACGTAGGCCCAATCCATAAGCCACTGCCATCTCCTTGAGGATATTGGAGAAGCGAAACTGTCCGCCGGGCTGGTCGGCATAGTTGCGCAATGTCCAGATATTGCCCGCATCGACAAACAAGGCTCCGGTGAATTTCCAAAACAGTTGTGCCCTATATTCGAGGTTGAGGTCGAGTTTCATGTCGCCCGTCTGGTTGATGAAGTCGATATTGCCGTCTTTTCCTGCAAAGCGTCCGGGACCGAGTCCTCTCACCGACCAGCCGCGCACACTGTTGGCTCCTCCCGAGAAATATCTCTTCTCGAAGGGTAGGATGGTACTGTTGCCGTAGGGATAGGCAATGCCCAAACCAGCATGGAAGACGAGTTGGTTGTCATAGTCGAAACGGATATACTTGGTATATTCCATATCGGCCTTGACGTATTGCGCGTAGGCGATGTCAAATATCTTGGTGTATCCGTCCTCCTTCTTGCCCACGTTAAACGAGTTGGCAAAGAGGTTGAGAAGATTGCCTGCTGTCTCGAATGCTATCTTGATGGCATGGGTGCCGTTGTTATATGCCCATCCCAGTCCGAACTTCATGATGAAGAGGTTCTCGTAGTTGTAGCGGAGGATGGCATTGCGATTGGTGTCGTCCTCGAGATAGTCGTGGCGGAAGGTGTCGGATATCCAGGGCATGAAGACATAGTTGAGGTCGAGCAGGTCTATCCAATAGCGATCGTGGTGGTTGGTGTAGTTCCACTTATATTTCCACGCCAGCGAGAGCACTCGACGATGATATTCGGGACGGTTCTGAAGGTCGTACAACAGCGACAGCTCGGAAGAGGACTGGGTGCTTTTGATGAAAGGACGGGCGATAAACGGGGCGATGAAGCGCGGGAACTGCAGTTTGGCCTCGACACTATATTCGAGGAAATCCTCATTGCTATAGCCCTCAAGTCCCTTGATATTCTCGTAGGCGCCACGCAGTTCGAGACTGAGCAACTCGCTGCCCTTGAAGACGTTGCGGTGCTGATAGGTGAGCGATGCCGCAGCTCCCAAGTCGCCGGCGGTGTTAGTGCCTTCGGGTTGGAAACTGATGGAGTGTGGCTTGTTGACAGTGAGTTGGATATTGCAGTCGAGAGCCTTCGACGCTTCGTCCTCGGCAAAGGAGATGTTGGTGTATTTCACTGCCTGGAGTCGTCCAAAACGGTTGTATGTCGTCTGAAGATCCTTGGCGGAATAGGGTTGACCGATGGTGACGAAAGTGTTGTTGCGCAATACCGACGGACGAAGAGGTATGCGCTCGTCGTCGGGATCGCCGCTCATATAATTTACATTCCTCACGATATACACAGGATGAGCCCCGACACTGTCCCTGCTGACGGGATAGGGATGGAGCACAAGAGTGAGATTGACCTTGGGCACTCCCGCAACGGTGTCGGCACGGAAGGTGATGAAGTCCTTGTTGAAGCGGTAGTATCCACGATTGACAAGATATTCGGTGATACGTTTGCGCTCGCCATCGAGATTGGACACGTCGAAGCGCCCACCGGGCTTGAGCGTGCCGGTGCCGAGGAGGCGACCCTTGCGCAATACACTGTCGATGGCAGCGTCGTGTATCTCATAATCCACCGAACTGACGGAATATGCCACACCGGGATGGAGCACATAGGTGGCATTCACCACCTTATGGCGCTTGCGGGTGAGATACATATCCACGGTGCCCGAAAGATAGCCTTCATTGCGGAGCAGGGCGGCAAGGTCGTTGCACGACTGGCGAGCCTTGAGAGTGTCGAAGATGACTGGAGGCTCGCCCATCGACTGGAGGGTGCGGTTGAGCCATTTGGTGGTGTCGCGACCTGCAAGCGAGTAGATGCCGAGAGGCACCTTAATGGTAGAAAACCAACGCTGGTTTCCCCTCTGACTCACATAGGACTTGTATTTAGCAATGTTGACATCGGGATATCCCTCGTCCTTTTTCACATCTACCTTATTGAGCAGATTATCCCCGTCGGAAACGAATTTCGTACCCGAACAGGAGGCGAGCAATATACCCGCCAATATCATATATATGTATCTTTTAATGCACATTATTCCAATTTCGTTTGCAAAGTTAAAACTTTATTTGTAACTTTGTGGCAAAATTGCGAACTAATTATATATTTTTACGAAAAATGATTGGAAAAAACACTATAAAATGGGTTCATTCGCTTGAGATGAAGAAAAACCGCAAGCGTGAAGGCTTGTTTGTGGCGGAAGGACCGAAGGTGGTGGGCGACCTGATGTCGAGATTCAGACTGCACACCGTGTTTGCCACTGAGGAATGGAACAGCGGCGGAAAATTGGGCGCGGAAGTGAGAAGGCATACTGTGGATGACGACGAACTGCGAAGACTGAGTTTTCTGCAACATCCGCAACAGGTGGTGGCAGTGTTCGAGATGAACAACGAGGAGGAGGTGAAGGTGGACAAGGACAGGCTCACCATCATGCTCGACGGGGTGCAAGACCCTGGCAACCTAGGCACGATAATAAGGATAGCCGACTGGTTTGGCATCGACTCGATAATCTGCTCGCCCGACACTGCCGACGCATATAACCCCAAGGTGGTGCAGGCTACAATGGGCAGTCTGGGAAGGGTGAGAGTGACGTATTCACAACTCCCTCCCCTACTCTCGTCGATAAATGGGGAGATGCCGATATACGGAACGCTGCTCGACGGCAAGGACATATATCAGACGGAACTCACACAGCGAGGGATAATCATCATGGGCAACGAGGGAAACGGTATCAGCGAGGAGGTGAGGAAGATGGTGACACACCCCATACTCATACCGAGATTCAGACAGGGGGAGAGCGCCGAAAGCCTCAATGTGGCTGTTGCCACTGCCATCACTTGTTCGGAGTTCTGCCGTAGATAATGCAGGTGGTGATGAAATAGAACAGTGCCTGAACCCATAATGCCACGATATTGGGCATTATCTCGCGGGCGGTAGCACCCATCTCGCTGAGACGCACAAATCCCTGAATACCGAAGGTGGAGGGGAAAAGCCACGACACCGACTGCCACCACCAAGAGATATTGGGTTGGGGCCACGACAGTCCGGAGATGAACATCAGGGGCACGGAGGCGAACACAACGACAAGGATAACATTTTCACGGCATCTCACCACACTCGTCACTGTCATCGCGAAGAATATGCAGGCAATGATGAAAGGCACAAGCAACTGCACCATATCCCACGGAAGGGCTATCTGAACAAAACTGAAGAGAAGGGGCACGACGCAGGTGAGATAGGCCGAGACAACGGCATATATCATGAAATATGCCACCGACTTGCCCAAGACCACTTTGAGGAAGGAGTCGGAGGGAGAGAGCGGTGTCCATAGGCGATGTTGCCCGTTGCGCTCGCGCTGGGTGCCGGTAATCATTCCTATGCCAAGGGCAAGGGTCTGCTGGATAATCAGCATGAGTACGGCGGGAAGGATAAACGTGCCATAGCCCTGGGCGGGATTGAATATGGAAACCTCGGCAAAGGGTTCGCCCTTCGACTTCATCTGCACGTCGGCATTCATGTCGCCCGTCACTGACATTGCCGTAATATAGATGGCCTTATATGCCAATAGCAGACTCATATCGCAATACACACTCACAGTGGCTTGTTGGCGACGATTCAACCTATGGTCGAAATCCGATGGGATATATATGATACCGAAGGCTTCCTGCTTTGCCATTGCCTCTCGGGCATCGTCGATATTGTCGGCATAACCGATGATCCTGACGTCGGGGGAGGCATCCATCTTCCTTGCCAGAGTGCGGCTCAAGGTCGAATGACTTTCATCCACAACTACCACGGGCACATCCCTCACCGTCTCATTGTTGTATATCCAAGAATATAACAATGGATAGACCAATGGCACGAGGATGAAGAAGATAAGTACTCCCTCGTCCTTAAAAACAGTCCGTAATTCGTGAAAAATATATCTCATCTCTAATTCCTAATCCCTAATCCCTAATTCCTAATCCATATACTTAAACGTCATCATCGCCTTCTTCAGTCGGCCCATGAGCGGGAGAGGTAATAAGGCGAACGCTATCAGACACACGATATTAACCCAACAATAGGTAAGCGAATAGCCCGAGAATATCGATGTCTGATAAATCACAAAATAATGGCGCAAGGGGAAGAGCCACGCGAGGGTCTCAAGGGCGGGATCCATTGCCATCACGGGGAACGCAGTGCCCACCATCGAGAAACTCAACACCGCCCACAACGAGCATAGACTCATCGACATGCGCATGGAGGGGAGCAACGAGAACATAAAGATACCAAATCCCTCGGCTGCCAATACCGACAGGAATCCAAGTAAGAAGATTACCATCCAACTGCCTTCATGCGGAAATCCCATCACTCCATAAATATAAATAAGGTAGGCTGACATCATCAGCATACTCAATAGCATCTGCGGCAACATCTTTCCCATAAGGGCCACCCAGATATTTCCTCCTGCCATCTTGAGCCACTCATGAGAGCGCTCATATTTCAGTTCGCAACCTATGGAATAGGCTGTAAAGATAAAGATGAAGAGAAACATTACGCCCGGAACGAGCATCGGCGAGAGATAGGCATTGTAGTCGGTGTGGGGATTGCCTATGCGATGCAGTTCCACCTTTATGGGTTGCAGCAATGGCATAATCTGACTCTCCGGCACTCCCATAGCCTGTAGTTTGGCTTGCGCCACTCCCGCATATCCGAGTGTTGCGATGGTCTTGAGGTCGCTCATAAGCAGCGAACCGGCTGAGAGGAACGACATGGTGTAATAAAAGGATATGCCCGGTTGGCGTCCTGAAATCATGTTGGCTGCGCAATCGCGCGGGAAATATATAAAGGCATATATCTCACCACGCTGCATGGCCTCGCGGGCGGCAGACACATCGGTATAGCGTGCTTTAACATGAGTGTTTTGGAATGCGTCGAGAGAGCGCACCACCTTGCGCGACATCGACGAATTATCGAGATCGACAACACCCACGGGCATATCCGCTGGTTGTCCCGCCCCCATCAGTGTGGTGAAGAATATCATCACCAGCATGGGGAACACCACCAGGCATGCCACATACAACCCATTATGGCGCATAAATCCCAATTCGCGCTTAATAATCTCCCACATCCCTAATTCCTAATTCCTAATTCCTAATCCCTAATTCCTAATCCCTAATGATCACACTCATTCCCGGTCGGAGTCCCTCGAGCTTTTCCACTGGGCGGGCCTTCACCTCGAATGTCTTGAGGTCATACTGACCGCTGGATTTTGTGGCCTTCCATGTGGCATAACTGCCTTGGTCCTTCAAGTAATATACCTTGAAATCGAGATCCTTGTTGAATGCCGGCACGAAGGTGTGGATGGTCTTGCCCACAGTCATGTCGCCAAGTTGGTCCTCACGCACATTGAATGTAGCCCATAGGTCATTCATCACCGAGATAGTCATTATCGGACTGCCAGTGCCAACGAGTTCGCCCACTTCGGGGTATATCTCGCCCACCTCACCGTCCTGTGTTGCCACCTGCACCATCTCGTGAACATAGGAGTTCACCTCTGCCACTGCACCCTTGGCTCTCGCCACTTGGGCTGCGGCGGCCAGTTTCTCCTCGCGTCGGGCTCCATTGCGCGCCATGTCATATTGGCTCTGGGCAGCTTTCACCTGTGCCTCCATCGCCTTATAGTTGGCATAAGCCTCATCGCGCTTCTGCTCGCTCATCACTCCCTCGTCGAAGAGGCGCTGCACACGATTATATGATTTCTCGGCAATCTCAAGCCCTGCCTTTGCTTGCTGCAGCACCTCGAAGGCACCGCGTATCTGCTCCTGGCGCGCTCCAGCCTGAGCCATTTGGTCCATTGCCGAGGCGGCATTCTGGGCACTCTCAGCCTGAGCCTGCTTAGCCTTCACGTCGGGAGCATCGATAATCACCAGCGTGTCGCCAGCCTTGACATAGTCGCCCTCCTTCACTCTTATCTCGAGGATGCGTCCAGGCACCTTGCTCGACACTCGGTATTCATTCACTTCCACTTGTCCCTGTATCACTTCCTCCTTCGGACCCAAGGTGAGATAACCGATAAGTCCGACGATAACCACCACTGCCGTGAAAGCAGCAGCAGCCAACAGGATATTCTTATGTTGTGCTTTTTCTGACATAATCTTTATTCATGTAATGTGCCAAGCGCCTTCTGCAAGTTCACCTGACTCAGTTTGACATCTATTTCCGCATCTATCTTCTGGGATTGAGCCTGAAGCCATGCCGTCTGCGCCTCCATCACGTCGGTTGACTGCATCACACCCTCACGGAATCCCAAGTTGGCGCATCGCAGATTCTCCTCGGCACGAGCTGTGCTTGCAGTGGCAAGGCGCAGTTTCTTTGAGGCTTCGCTCACCTTGAAGTTGCACTGGTTGACTTGCAGATCGACTTTCTCGCGCACGTCGTTCAGTTCGAGAGAGGCTATGGCAACCTGATTCTTGGCTGCCCTCACCTTATAGGTGACATCGTTCCAATTCCATACGGGAATAGTAACCATAACACCGATATTCCATACACCGGCAAAACTGCGACTGAAACCGTTATATACATTAGGATTGGTGGCAGAATATCCACCTGTCAGCATCACCTTGGGCATATATCCCGACTTGGCTACATTGACAGCCTGCTTACTAATATCCACCACATTCTGCAGCATCTTTAGTTCGGGACGATTGTCGCCTGCAGTTTGCTCCTGACTCTCGATATCGGCTTCCACAGCCTCAACCCCTGTAGCCAGTTGATCATTGTCCTCGTCGGCAAGGGTGATATCCTTGTTGACATCAAGACCACACAGTTGGCACAACAGCATCTTTGCCAATGCCAATCCGTCATCTACCTGTGTGAGTGTCATCTCAGCCTCGTTCACCTTTACGCTCACCTTCAGTCCGTCGGCACGAGTCGCCACACCCTCGCGAATCATCTTACCGACATCTCCTTCGAGCTTCTTTACAAGGTTGAGATAGCTCTCAGCCAATCTTTTCTTATGCTTGAGCGACACCACTGTCCAATAGGCTTTATCTATGCTATAGAGCGTGGCCTGGGTGGTGGCGTCGGCTTGGTTGGCTGCCATGTTTTCTCCCAAATCAGCCATCTTGTTCATGGCGATGATACTTCCTCCCATGAATATGGGTTGGGTGAGCATCAGGGATGCAGCAAACATATTTCGCGAGTCGGTGTGGAAAGCATCTACAATACCTGCCCCCACTCCATTGAGCATACCCGCAAGAACATCGGTATTAGGAAGTCCCATTTGGGCAAACACCTGTCCGGCGGCGGTACCCATATTGCCGAGCGTCTGTTTCTGCTCGTCGCTGAGTATCGACACCTGCTTGCTCGTATATATATACCCTCCCGAGGCATTTATCTGAGGCAGGTATTTGGTTCTTGCCGACTTCCTCATATTGCGCGCCATATCGCGCTTGACACGAGCCACACCCATCTGCCTGTTGTTGCGCAGTGCCATAGAGCGGCAACTGTCCAACGACAGGACATCCTGGGCTCCGGCATCAAGCGCACTTGATATTCCGCCCAATAATAATATAAAAGAAAAAAGTCCTTTCATACTTAATTCCTCATTCCTAATTTCTCATTTCTCAAACGTAATCCTTCGGCTTCCGATCATGTGCCCGTCGGCGAAGATGCTGACAACATACGTACCAGCCTCATAGGCCTGATTGGCATTGTTATAATAGAGTGACAGAGAGAGAGCCTCTCCGGTATATTCCACCTGCTTACTCATAGTAGAGCGCAGAGTGCGGTTCTCGTATGTAAAGGATGCTCCATCCTCGATAGCCTCTCCGTTGGGCTTGGTGACACGCACATAGAAGGTGCGCATACCATTGGATGCCGTGACATTCTTTGCCACAGTGAAATCCACACGGAAACTCTTGCAGTCCTTCATCCTCTTTAATTTCTTTCCACCCTTCTTAAACGGAGTCATGTTGATGCCAGTAGCATCCAACTGGGCTGCTATTGCCACCTTCTCCGACAGACTGGCCTTCTCGGAGCTCAAACCTTCGATTTGCCTTGTTGCCTCGGCATACTGACCCTTCATTCGAGTGTTCTCGGCGGTAAGGTTTTCGTTGATTCTGTTGAGCGAGTCAATCTGCATGACATACGACCTTAGCACAGCCCTCATCGTGGCGAGCTCCTTCTTCAGACGCGCAATCTCCCTGGCGTCGCTGCTCTTCACGCGCTTGAGCTCCTCCAACAGCTGTTGGGTCTTCATCTGTTCCTGAGTGAGCTGGGCGACGATGGAGTCGTTGTTGATCTGAGTCTTCATCTCGCTATATTGGCGTGCAAACTGCTCGTACTCGTTTTCCATCTCCTTTTTGTCGAGTTCGGCAAGTTCTTGCATTTCCTTATTAGCCTGCTTCTGCTGGGTCAGACTGAAAAACAGATATCCAGCTCCTACAACAAGCAATGCGATTACTACCAAAAGTGCATAAATCAATTTCTTGTTCATCTCTTTACCCTAAATAAATATAGCTTAAAAAATTAAATATGTATAATTCGCTTGCAAAATTACGTAATTTCGTTGAAATCTCAAAGAAATAACGAACGAGATTTTCCACTGAACCTCATTTTTAGGGAATATTATGGAAAAAAGGAACAATTTTATAATTAAAAAATCAAAAAAAAACAAATATTATCTTTGTATTTCATTTTTTTTTATTAGATTTGCAGCATGAAACAATTATACCGAATATATGACATATATGCCGACGGTTTCAGAAATATGAAAATCGGACGCACGCTATGGACGATCATCATCATCAAACTGATTATCATCTTTGCTGTGCTAAAGGTGTTTTTCTTCCCTGATTTCCTGTCGGAGCATGCCCCCAATGGCGACAAGGCGGAATTTGTGGCGGGGGAAATTTTAGGAGATTGAAAATTGAAGATTGAAAATTGAAAATTTAAATAAAACATAAATAGCATGACTGAAACATTTCTAAACATCGACGCATCGGCGATAGACTGGGCAAGGGCGCAATTTGCTCTCACTGCCATCTATCACTGGCTATTTGTCCCACTCACACTGGGACTCGCCCTTATCATGGGCATTATCGAGACTTGCTGGTATCGCACTGGCAAAGAATTTTGGAAAGAGGCTGCACAGTTCTGGCAGAAACTCTTCGGTATTAACTTTGCAATGGGTGTTGCCACGGGTATCATACTCGAGTTTGAGTTTGGCACCAACTGGAGCAACTACTCGTGGTTTGTAGGTGACATCTTCGGTGCTCCACTCGCCATCGAGGGTATTGTGGCATTCTTTATGGAATCCACCTTCGTGGCAGTGATGTTCTTCGGATGGAAGAAGGTGTCACGAGGATTCCATCTCGCCGCAACATGGCTCACCGGTATCGGTGCCACTTTCTCGGCATGGTGGATTCTTGTTGCCAACTCATGGATGCAATATCCCGTGGGCTGCACTTTCAATCCCGACACCATGCGCAATGAGATGTCATCATTTGCCGAAGTGGCTCTTTCTCCATTTGCCATCGACAAGTTCTGCCACACCGTAATCTCGTCGTGGATTATTGGTGCCATCTTCGTCCTTGCCGTAAGCTGTTGGTATCTGCTCAAGAAGCGACACATCGAATTGGCAACCAAGAGCATAAAAATCGGTTCGACGGTAGGTCTTGTAGCCTCTCTGCTCGCACTCCACACCGGCGACCACTCTGCCTATATGGTGGCACAGGTGCAACCGATGAAACTTGCTGCAATGGAGGCTCTGTATGACGGAGGGGAGAAGCAGGGACTCACCGCCATCGCCCTGGTAAATCCTTTCGAGCAGCCCGACTATGCCTCCCAAGAGGAAGCGCCACTTAAGATCGAGATACCATACGCACTCTCCTTCCTCGCCACACGCGACATCAACGGATATGTGCCGGGAGTGAACGACTTGCTAAAGGATAGCGACGAGAAGATAAGAAGAGGACGTATAGCCATCACGGCTCTCAAGGAATACCGCCAGAAGGAGGTGACGCCCGAGAGAAAGGCGCAACTCTTAAAGGACATACAGGAGAACATGCCATACTTCGGATATGGATATATCAAGGACAAGGCCGACCTCGTTCCCTACATCCCACTTTGCTTCTATGCATTCCGCGTGATGGTGGGCCTCGGTTCGCTCTTCCTCTTGTTCTTTGCCGTGATGACATTCATCTCATGGCGCAAGGATATCACAAGTTCCAAACTTCGCCTGCTCCACATTGCGGCGATTGCCCTGTTGCCATTGGGATATATATGCAGCGAGTCGGGATGGCTTGTAGCTGAATTCGGACGCCAACCGTGGGCTATCCAGGACATGATGCCTACATGGGTGGGTGTCAGCAACATCGGCAGCTCTAGTATTATGCTCACCTTCTTTATATTCCTCGCACTCTTCACCACCCTGCTGGCTGTGGAGATCAGCATACTTATAAAAGCTATCAAACAGGGACCGGAGGAGAAAAAATAAAGGATTAAAGATTATTTCAAAATTATAATTTTTGGCAAGTATGGATTATACTATATTACAACAATATTGGTGGTTCCTCGTATCACTTCTTGGAGCCCTGCTGGTTTTCCTGCTCTTCGTACAGGGAGCCAACTCACTGGTCTTCTCACTCGGCAGCAATGAGGAGGAGCGACGCCTTATCGTCAACAGTACAGGTCGTAAGTGGGAATTCACATTCACCACATTGGTAACATTCGGAGGAGCCTTCTTCGCCTCCTTCCCATTGTTCTACAGTACCAGTTTCGGAGGTGCCTATTGGCTTTGGATGCTTATCCTGTTTAGCTTTGTGCTTCAGGCTGTGAGCTATGAGTTTCAGAACAAGCTCGGCAACCTGCTTGGCACGCGCACCTTCCAGTGGTTTCTCGTAGCCAACGGAATCCTTGGTCCATTGCTCCTCGGAGGTGCCGTGGCAACATTCTTCAACGGAAGCAACTTCGTTGTTGCAAAGGACAATCTCGTGGATGGATTTGCATCTCCTGTAATCAGCAGTTGGGCTAATGCGTCCCACGGACTCGACGCCCTACTCGACCCATGGAATCTCGTTCTCGGTTTTGCAGTATTCTTCCTCGCACGCATCCTCGGAATATTATATGTGATGAACAATGTGAACGACGAGAATATCCGCTCTCGCGGCAGTGTGCGCCTTATAGGCTGCGCCGTACCCTTCGTAGTGCTCTTCGTGGCATTCCTCGTGCGCACCCTCTTAAAGGATGGTTATGCCTACGAACCCACAACTGGTGTTATCATGATGGAGCCGTATAAGTATCTGCACAACTTCATCGACATGTGGTATCTTGCAGTCCTGCTTCTTGCCGGAGTGGTTCTCGTGCTCTACGGCATCATCCGCACCATCATCTGCAAGACATATATCGGTGGTATATGGCCTGTGGGTATAGGCACTGTCCTTACAGTTCTCGCCCTTCTTCTGAGTGCAGGATGGAACAACACCGCCTACTATCCCTCGAATGCCGACTTGCAGAGCTCGCTCACTATTGCCAACAGTTGCAGTAGCTATTTCACTCTCAGCACAATGGCAGTGGTAAGCGTTCTCATCCCATTCGTTCTCGCCTACATCGTATATGCATGGTATAGCATAGACAAGAAGAAATTAGATAAACAAGAAATAGCAACAGATGAGTCCTATTGAAATCCGTAATGAAAAGGCAGCGGGCAAGGTAATCAAAAACCTTGCCCGCCGCAACATTGAGGCATGTTATAGCCCGACAGCCCGTGAGGCTGTAGAAAAATTGCTTGAGATGATTCCTGCCGGTAGCAGTGTGACATGGGGTGGTTCGATGTCTATACGCGACATTGACATTCCCGCCGCACTTGCCAATGCTGGCAAATATGAGGTATATGACCGTGACAAGGCACCCGACCGTACTGCTGCCACAGAGATTTATTTAAAGGCATTCTCGTGCGACTATTATCTCAGTAGTGCAAATGCAATCACCGAGGACGGTGTGATAGTAAATATCGATGGCACAGGCAATCGTGTGGCTGCTATCACCTTCGGACCCCGCAACGTCATCTTTGTGATTGGTATGAACAAGCTCACCCAGAACGTGGATGCCGCCTTGGCACGAGCACGCTCACTTGCAGCTCCGGTAAATACTGCACGCTTTGACATCCAAACACCTTGCAAACTCGATGGTGTATGCCACAACTGCCTCTCCGACGATTGTATATGCAACTACATACACTACCTCCGCCATTCGCCTAAAGGCAAGCACAAAGTTATCCTTGTCGGCGAATGTTTAGGATATTAAAGTAAGAAAACTCAACTTTCGCAAGTAAGGATAATAGTTGGTAGTTAAGGAGTTAAGGAGTTAAG
>OBLI01001450.1_pt1 | contig 23154 bp, 23 predicted proteins | sample 1519701 | NCBI WGS metagenome assembly OBLI01 (sample SAMEA3663005, study PRJEB22513) | pig gut metagenome | biome: pig gut; feature: pig-associated habitat; material: faeces | place: France | collected 2012
AGGACAGCTGACGTTCCCCGCCGACACCCCCAATCGCACGTTAGACTATGTGGCGATCTACCGGACAAAAGATTTAGCGGTGAACGTGAAAAGCACGCAGGTTGTCGATGAGCCGATGGCTTCCGACCATCGCCCGGTCGTCGTGGAGATCACGCTTCCCAAATAGTGTTTACCCATTTATAAAGCAAATAAAACCATGATTCAACATTCCAAATTAGCGACCGCAGCAGTGTCGCTACTGGGTCTCTGGCTGAGCACGATGCCAACGATCGGCCAAGAGACGCATCCCCGGCTGATTGTCCGGGCAGACGACATGGGCTCTTTCCGGGCGGCGAACATCGCCTGCCTGAAGGGCTACACAGAAGGCATCGAAAGCAGTATCGAGGTGATGGTGGTCACCGCTTGGTTCCCTGAGGCTGCCCGGTTGCTCCGGGAGAATCCGGGCATCGATGTCGGCTTGCACCTGACGCTCACCAGCGAGTGGGAGAACGTGAAATGGCGTCCGCTGACCCACTGTCCCTCGCTAACGGACGAGAACGGCTATTTCCTCCCGATGATGACCCCCAACAAGGCCTATCCCGGGAAGGCGATTTTAGAGAACAAATGGGACATCCGTGAGGTGGAGCAGGAGGCTCGTGCGCAGATCGAGCTGGCCTTGAAGAACATCCCGCAGATCAGCCACATCTCCGGTCACATGGGATCAACAGGATTCGACCCTCAAGTGGTGACTTTGATGAAGAAACTGAGCGAGGAGTATCACCTACCGGTGGTAGATCGTGTATCGGCGATGGAGGAATATGGGTTCAGCTATAAGGGCTATGAAGGTTCCTCGAAGAGCTATGCCGAGAAGGAGGCAAGCTTCTTGAAGATGCTCGACACGCTGGAGCCCGGGAAGAGCTACATGTTCATCGACCATCCCGCACTCGACAACGAGGAGATGCAGACGGTCGGCCACGTAGGCTATGAGCAGGTGGCGATGGATCGACAGGGGGTGACAGACCTGTTCACGAGCGCAAAGGTGAAACAGGCCATCGAGCAGAAGGGAATCGAGCTGATCAGCTATAACGAGTTGACAAAGTCCCTCCCCCGTGCCACAGCCACGAAGAAGTTAGACAAGGCGTTCGATGCCTACCTGAAAGCGGTAGAGAAATCAGGGCAGGATCTGCACAGCGTAATGGTGCTGCAAGGTGGCAAGGTGCTCAAGGAGCAATGGTTGAGCGAAGGCAACGCCAAGACTCCGCATATACTGAACTCCGTCAGCAAGACCTTCACCGCCACAGCCGTGGGATTCGCCGTCGCAGAGGGTAAGCTGAAGCTGACCGACAAGGTGATCCGCTTCTTCCCCGAAGAGACTCCGGCCAACCCCGACGAGTACCTGCAGGCACTGACCGTGCAGGATCTGCTCACTATGTCCTCCGGGCATGATGTGGACCCGACTGCCTTGGTGCGCACCCCGGAGAATAAGGATAAAAACTGGGCCGCGATCTTCCTCAGCGCTCCGTTGAAACATAAGCCTGGCACCTATTTCTGTTACAACAGCCTGGGCACTTACATGCTGTCGGCCATCGTGCAAAAGGTGACAGGAGAGAAGGTAATCGACTATCTCTACCCTCGTCTGTTCCGCCCATTGGGCATCGTAGGCGCACATTGGGACGAGAGCCCGCAGGGCATCTGCACCGGAGGATGGGGTCTCTATGTAAAGACCGAGGACTTGGCCAAGATGGGACAGTTCCTGCTGCAGAAGGGGCAATGGAACGGCCAGCAGTTACTCCCGGCCAGCTGGGTGGAGGAGGCCACGACAAAGCATATCGAGTGTCGTCCGGCAGGCATGACCCCGGAAGCAGTAGCCAAGACCATGAAGGTGAAAGATAGCGACTGGCTGCAAGGCTATGGTTATCAGATGTGGCGCTGCCGACACAACGGTGTGCGTGCCGACGGAGCCAATGGCCAATATATCATCCTGCTCCCGGAGAAAGATGCCGTGATTGTCACGACAGCGAACATCGGGGATATGCAGGCGGAGATCAACTTGATCTGGAAACATTTGCTTCCCGCCTTATAAGCTCAAAAGTCCACGCCCAAGATCACGCTGGCACTATGCAGGTCTCCTCCGAAAGGCGGATTCACTTTTGACAGCGTGATCTCAGCGGCTTGCAAGGTCGGGAAACGGTGGTGCAGGGCCTTCAAGATGCGACCGGCCACATGCTCTAACAGGCGGGAAGGGATGCGCATCTCTTCCCGCACTGTTTCATAGACCTCCGCATAATTGATCGTATCCTCCAACCGGTCGCTCTCCACCGCCTGCTGCAACGGGGCAGTCAACGTCAGATCCACCAGAAAAGTATTCCCTACCTGTCGCTCCTGTTCAGCCACACCATGATAGGCATAAAAACGCATCGCCTGTAATCGAATTTTCGTCGTCATTTCACTACTTGCTCTTTATTTGAGGCGGTAAAAATACAAAAGTAAAGGGGAGCCGCATACAAATCTTCACTTTTTATGTGATATGCGTTCGGTTTACACTATCTTTGCGACACCTAAAATTAAACATGGCAATGATGGGAATAAAGCAAAAAGAGGAACACAACGGCGGCGGTCTTCACAACGCCTTGGCCGCAGGTACAATCATCAAAGGTAACATCATTACAGAGACAGATTTCAGACTGGATGGCACCGTAGAGGGTGATATCCAGTGCAAAGGGAAGATCGTGGTCGGGCCAAAAGGGAGTGTCACTGGCAACATACAGGCAGCGAACGCCGAGATCTTAGGCCAGATCACCGGCAACGTAGAAGTCGCCGAAAAGCTCGTGCTGAAAGCGACCGCTATCATCAAGGGAGACATCTCCTCCCGACAGTTGGAGATTGAGCCTAATGCCCAACTCAACGGTACCTGCCGGATGGAGAACCCCCTCAAAGCCTAAGACTCCAAGAAGCGGAATTGGGTCTGACCAATCTGGAAACAATCGCCATGATGGAGCCGATAAGCCTTATTCGGTCTTAAGGATTGGCCTTGCCGATAGACGGGGCCATCCAGCGCAAACAAGGCGGGAATCCCTTTTACCAGACGGATCTCGGCCTGTATCGGAGAGATGTCGCTCTGCAGATCCCACGTAATCTGCAGAGAGCAGCTTACGGACTTACCAATCGTCACAGCTGCATGAGGTGAGGCACTAAACCACTTGTAGAGCGCAATGTCCATCTCCTTGATCGCCCCGGACACATGCAGGAAATAGTGCTCACGACGGGGCATCACCTTGGCGATACTCACAGCAACACCTCCGGCAAAGACCAAATAGGCCAATACCAACAGCACCAGTTGAGACACATTCTCCAGGTCTCCCAATCCACACCAGAAGAAAGTGCTCACAAATCCGGCTCCACAGGCATACAACAGATGCTCCTTACGGAGGCGCAGACGGGTACAATAGGTAGAAGCGAACGCCACACAGACAGCCGCAAGCGACCAGAAAATCAAGTCTATCAGGAAACTTGATTCATTGGTAATGTCTAACCGCAGCTCTCCCTACTCCAACGGAAGCTTCAACAGGGTAACAGAGTTGGGTGGAAAAACGTAATAGGGATCACCTCCCATGGGGAAAGTGAATGATCCGTGACGAGGTTCCACCACAAAGGGCGCAGCAAAGCTATTGCGTGCGTCAGGGTCACCTTTGATCTGAATCACCTCTCCCTCACCAGACACGGTTAAACCTTCAAAATGTAAGGCGGTACGCTCCTCGTGCCACGTGGTATTGACCACCTTCAGCAGGAGCTGGTGATGAGCCTCATCCACCGTCGCCACACAGGCCAAGGCCGGGATCATCGGCCACTCAACCTCCTGCAACAATTGGTCATCCACATAGCAGGCAATCCGATTCGAGTCGTAAGTCAAACGTACCACATACCAACGATTGCTCTCGAAGGGCAAAGAAACCACATCGCCAAACGACTGCTTCACACTGCCCGACTGATGATAAAACTCCGGCTGTGCCCCCCCCAAGGCCAAGCAAATGTAATCGGCCTCATCTCCTATCCGGCCATTGTCACAGAGGCGTATCTGCACCGTGCCACTTCCCTTTGTACGACGTAGCTTGAGTGAGAACTCCGCCTGGAAAACGCTACTGTCGCCCACCAACAGGCGATTCCAGCGGTTGGCTTCAGCCACTGGCTGCCCCATCGCCGGCAAGTGCCATCCACCATTCAGTACATCCAATTGACTCACCGGCTGTCCATCGACCTGTACCTCAGCGAATTCAAAACTATTATCAAACAGAAAAAGTCCCGGCCTTCCCTGTCGCACACCCGACCGTTGATAGGTTTCTACCTCACTACGCAGCAGACGGTCTCCCCGATGGGTAGCAAATAGCCGCCACACGTAATAGGATGGCGAGCACACAACACTATCCCTGAAAAAACGGATCAAAGGCTCCCGTTGCAGCGTGAACCCTGCATTGCCCAACACAGGCGCATAGGCCAATCGACGCACTCGCTCCGGATTGTTCTCCACCCCGACCAAGAAGCAGGCCTCAGCGATTGCCGCCCGTAGCGTGGCAGCCACTTCCCGCTCCGTGGTACCCATCTCCCCTACAAAAGCGGGAGCCTGCTTACGAGGATAAGACTTGCTGTCAAACCGTAACGTATTGGAGAGGAAAAAACGCTCATTCGCATACAAATGACCATCCACCCACGCTAAACGATTGGGACGATCGCTCACCACGGCACTACTGATCACCGTAATCTCAGGATAAGCAGCCTTGATCGCCTCCTCAAACAGGCTGAATCGACGCTTATATTCCGATCCATAATTCTCGCTTCCTATCTCCACATATTTCAAGTCGAAAGGAGCCGGATGTCCATGTTCTGCCCGAAGAGCACCCATCGCCGAGTCAGCTGGCGCATTGGCATAGGCGATAGCAGCCAATGCCTCATCTACCAACTTGTCCATTGCCGTAATATCCTCATAACGAGGACGACGACTTTGGCTCGTCACACCACTGTTTATCACATAGATCGGCTCCGCTCCTATATCCTCGCAGAGCTGCAAATACTCATGGTAGCCCATGCCATTGGTCGTTCCATACGCCCAAACGTTCCAGAAACTTTTCCGATGGACTACATCGCCCACTGTCTCTCGCCAAGTAGGAAAAGTTCCCGCTGTATAACCCTCCACGAAACTACCGCCGGGAAAGCGAATAAATCGGGGAGCCAACGAGTCGATCAATGCCACTAAGTCTGGCCGCAAACCATTTTTCCTACCCTGCCAAGTAGCCTCGGGAAAAAGAGAGACCATATCCACCCAAAAAAGATTTGTCGTGTCGGAAGTCAGGGTCAAGACCGCATCAGGCACGTCAGCCGTCGCGATGAACGTATGCTCATAACGGCGCCATTCCGGGATTGGGGCTACCTCATACACCTCGCTCAAAGGCTCCGATGCCTCAGCATCCTCCAAACCCACACGCACAGTCTTCGGCACCAGGCTTGTTCCCTTGGCAAAAAAAGAGCAGTGATAGCGTTGCCCCTTCCGCAGCGGAATCCCTCGGTAACCCTCAGCCACCAAGCCACCCCGGCCACTTTCTCCGGAAGCCGACACCGCCACCAAAAGTGAACGGCGATTCCGCTCATTGATCAATTCCCGAACGTCTGGGTAAAGCTGCGTCACCGCTGGATTCAGTCGCCTCCAACCGGGCAATGAATCACTCCGAAGAAACGGAATAGCCCAGCCATTGGGGGTGATCAACACATTGCGCGCAGCGTCATAAGGACAGTTTAAGGGAGGCATGCCATCCTCAAAACTGCGATTCTGAATCAATTCGGCATAGAGTCCGCCGTCAATGCCATGATTGATTTCCTCCAAGGTCAGGCCATAAAGTTCCTGGTTTACAATCACCTCTTGCCGATCATTCCGCACGGTAATCGACGAACTCATCGGCAACTCTGATTGACAGCCTATTCCCACACAGCACAGTATTCCCCAGACTACACAGCGCCAAAGCGCCTTTATGCTCGTATTTGTTAGTTGTATGCTCACCTTTGCAATTCTACTCATTATTTTCAGCGCGAACTTAATCAAAAATGACATTACTCAGCCGCAAAGCTATTTTTTTAATATCTTCGCGTCATTGTAAGCGTAATAAGGGAAAAAGCATGTACACCGTCATCAAACGAATGGAGATTTCAGCCGCACACCGGCTTTGCCTCTCCTACCGCAGCAAATGTGAACAGCTGCATGGACATAATTGGGTGATCACCGTCTATTGCCGTTCGAAGGAGTTGAACGCAGAGGGAATGGTCGTTGATTTCAGCCATGTCAAACAAGCGGTCAAATCTAAATTAGATCATCAAGTTCTGAACGAGGTGTTGCCTTTCAACCCGACAGCAGAGAATATCGCCCGTTGGGTCTGTGAGCAAATACCCTGCTGTTTTAAGGTGGAAGTCCAAGAGTCTGAAGGCAACACAGCTATCTATGAGAAAGATTAACGAGATTTTCTATAGCCTGCAAGGTGAGGGGTTCCACACCGGGACGCCGGCCGTATTCATCCGCTTTTCCGGCTGCAACTTGCGCTGTTCCTTCTGTGATACGCACCATGAGGAGGGCACGTTGATGAGTGATGAGCAACTCATCGATGCTGTCTCCGCCTATCCTTGTCGCATGGTGATCCTCACCGGTGGAGAGCCTTCGCTCTGGATTGACGAAACGCTCATTGAACGCTTGCATCAGGCCGGGAAATATGTCTGCATCGAGACCAATGGCACGCATCCCCTGCCAACAGGCATCGACTGGGTGACCTGCTCACCCAAAAAGGGAGCCCCGGTTGTCTTGACACACATCGACGAGGTGAAAGTAGTTTACATCGGGCAATCGCTTGCCGGCTATGCGGCACTCCCTGCCCAACACCACTTTTTGCAACCCTGCTCTGGGCAGAACACCGATGAAGTGGTTCAATACATCCTTTCGCATCCCGAGTGGCGGCTCAGCTTGCAAACCCATAAATTCATCCATATTCCTTAAGCAGTTTGGACAGCCCGGTTGAGATACTCAAACGTTATTGGGGCTATGAGGGATTTCGTCCCGGGCAGGAGGAGGTTATACGCAGTGTCCTCTCCGGAACAGACACCTTAGCCTTAATGCCCACTGGAGGAGGAAAATCAATCACCTTCCAAGTGCCCGCATTGGCACGACCGGGCATCGGCTTGGTCATCAGTCCGCTCGTTGCCTTAATGAAAGATCAGGTCAGCCACCTACTGCGACGAGGCATACGGGCCGCCCTTATCAGCTCAGAGATGTCTCGCTCTGAGATCTTGCAGCAATTAGAAAACTGCATATTAGGAGACTATAAGTTTCTCTATATCTCTCCCGAACGCATCTCGTCGGACCTGTTCCAGAGCAAACTGACCGCACTGAAACACAAAGTAAATCTTTTGGTCGTGGATGAGGCCCATTGCATCTCGCAATGGGGAAACGATTTCCGGAGAGACTACCGCCTGATTGCCGACATCCGCGATGTGATACCCGAAGTACCAGTGATTGCTGTCACAGCCTCAGCCACTGCCGCTGTCGTAGCTGACATTTGTGAGCAATTGCATTTCCGCAAAGGCTACCAAGTGTTTCATGCAGCTTTCGAACGTCCCAACCTGACCTTTGTCGTGCGCAAGACCGACAACAAATTGGCTGAGATCTGCCATATTCTCCAAGCCGTTCCTGGGTCGGCGATTATCTACTGCCGTACGCGACAAGGCGTTGAAAGCTATGCGAAGAAACTGCGTGCAGCAGGTATCACAACCGATTACTACCATGCCGGATTGGATGCGCAGCTCAAAAATGAGCGGCAACAGCAATGGCAAAGGGGGCTAACACGTGTGTTAGTCGCAACCAACGCATTTGGGATGGGTATTGACAAAGGAGATGTGCGCATCGTGATCCATACCGATTTCCCCGACTCGTTAGAAGCCTATTACCAAGAGGCTGGTCGTGCCGGACGAGACGGGAAAAGGGCGTATGCTGTCGCTCTCTTAGAGCCACAGGAGATCAGCCAGATCAAACGCCGACCCGCCAATGCCTTCCCCTCCATCGAATATATCTGCAAAGTTTATGAATCGCTCTGCAACCGTTTTCAGCTGGCAGAAGGCGACGGACAAGGACTATCGGTCTATTTGGATGAACCGACCTTCTTGCGGGATTGGCACCTCGATAAAGGTCGATTGCGTACCTCCTTAGAGATTCTCTCCCTATCCGGCTACATCAAGTTCGAGCCCTATCCCAACACGCAGCCCTACTTACGATACGATGCCCCTCGCTGGACACTGAATGATTTTCTAAGCAGCGACTCACCTGCGGCACGAGTAGCAGAGGAGGTGCTACGCCTCTATGCCGGCCTCTTCTCGGACGGCTGCTTCGTGCAGGTTGATCTCTTGGCTAAACGTACAGGATTACAGCCTGAATTAGTAGCACGGCTGTTGAGCTACTTGCGCAACGTTGGCTTTTTCTATGTGCCTGCCCGGAAAGAGCCTCGCATCACTTTCCTGCAAGTGCGTACACCCTCCTCACGTATTCGCATTACCCCTTCAGCCTATGACGTACGTCTGGCGGCTTTCCGGTCGCGCATCGAACAAGTTGTCGCCTACTTAGAGACAACGGAATGCCGCCAAGCATTCATCAGCCACTACTTCGGAATTCCCTCCTCCCCCTGCCATTGCTGCGACAATTGCCTGAACGAAAGAAAGGGAACGTAGTATCCTTACTTCACCAAGAAACGTTGAGTCAGCCCCTCAAAGGCATCTATCCGACGATCGCGGAAGAAGGGCCACCAGCGACGTACCTGCTCGCTGCGCAGCTTATCTACCTCGACCACTCGAACAGTCTCCTCGTCATTGGGTAACGTCGTGATCAGCTCACCCTGCGGACCCGCCACAAAGCTATTGCCCCAAAAGCGAATACCGTTGGTTTGCCCTGAGGGATCGGGCTCATGTCCCGTACGGTTTACGCTGATCACCGGCAGGCCATTGGCCACCGCATGTCCGCGCTGTACCGTCACCCAGGCGCCTAACTGACGTGCTTTCTCCTCCTCCGTATCGCTGCTTTCCCAGCCAATGGCCGTGGGATAGATCAACATCTCCGCACCTCGCATGGCCATCAAACGGGCAGCCTCCGGATACCATTGATCCCAGCATACCAACACGCCCAGACGACCTACGGAGGTGTCGATCGGCTCAAAGCCTAAATCGCCCGGTGTGAAATAGAACTTCTCGTAATAGGCAGGATCATCGGGGATGTGCATCTTGCGGTACTTTCCAGCGATGCTTCCATCCTTCTCGATCACCACAGCCGTATTGTGATAGAGTCCGGGGGCACGACGTTCAAAAAGAGAGAGCACCAAGACAATCCCTAACTCCTTGGCCAAGGCACCAAATAACTCCGTGGAGGGACCGGGAATCGGCTCCGCCTGATCAAACAGATTCGTATCTTCCGTCTGACAGAAATAAAGTCCGTTATGCAACTCTTGCAACACCACCAACTCCGCACCTTCGGCAGCGGCCTGACGGATATGACGTTGCAACTTCTCGATATTAGCCGCTCGATCGGCTGTATTGGCTTGTTGAACTAATCCTACTTTCATCTCTCTTTTGCGATTAAAGAATAAAACCTTCAGGGTATTGCATGGTCACGCAATGCAACGAACCATGTTGTTTGATCAACGGCAGGCAATTGATGCCCACCACCTTGCGATCGGGGAACGCCGCTTGCAAGGCTGCACGAGCCTCCTCATCCTTCGGGGAATCATAGAAGGGCACTAAAACAGCCCCGTTCATGATCAAGAAATTGGCGTAGGTAGCGGGCAAACGCTCGCCCTCCCACTCCTCTTTGTCGGCCATCGGCAAAGCGATCAACCGATAGGGCGATCCATCCGCCTGCGTGAAGGAGCGAATCTGCTGCTCCATTTGCTGCAGCTCAGCGTAATGCTCATCCTCCTCATCCGTGCAACGCACGTAGGCGATGGTCTGCGCATCACAGAAACGAGCCAAGGTATCGACATGGCTGTCGGTATCGTCGCCAGCCAAATAACCGCTCTCGATCCAAAGAATGCGATCCAACCCAAAAATACCTTTCAGGTAATGCTCCAACGCCTCCTGATCCAAATACTCATTGCGATTGACCGACGCCAAGCACTCCACGGTAGTCATCAAAGTACCTTGTCCGTCCGACTCGATACTGCCCCCTTCCAACACGAAAGGTTGCATATTCACGGGAACCACCTCCTCAGCGAAGGTGTGCATCTGGCAAAGCCGACGGGTGATCAGATTGTCGAGGTTAGCGGCAAACTTCATACCCCATCCGTTGAAGACGAAATCATAAAGCATCGGCTTGCCCTCCTCGAAGATCGAGATGCCACCGTGATCGCGTGCCCACGTGTCGTTCGTCTTCATCTCCCGAAAGCGGATCCGGGTATCATCCACCTCGCCCAACTGCGCCCTTACCTGTTGCTCGTCTGGACAAACAATGAGTAATAGCTCGTGTTTAATTACCTCCTTGGCGATCGCCACGAAACAGGGGATCACCTCATCCAAGATCGGAGCCCAATCGGTCTCCTCGTGCGGCCAAGTCAACTGGATCGCACTCTGCGGATACCACTCTGCCGGTAATATCGTTTTCTTTTTCATTATCAAAATAATAAATCCTAATTTCTAATTCCTCACTCCTAAATCCGCATTCCTCATTAATCTAAACTGATAGCGCAGCATAAAAGCGGTCACCACCGAAGCCACCAAATCGGCAATCGGCATACTGAGCCATACACCCAATGTGCCCAACAACGGGGGCAAGATCAACAAACTGGGTACCAAGAAAAGCATCTGACGGGTCAAGGAGAGGAAAATTGCCTTCTTCGACATACCAATGGAGAGGAAGAAGTTGGTCGCCACCATCTGGAAACCCACCAAGGGAAAGACCGCAAAGACGATGCGCAGACCATAGACCGACTTCTCTATCAATTCGGGATCCGTCGTAAACATCCGCACGATCCACTCCGGAATGCCCTCGCAAAGCACGAAGCCCAACGTAGCCACACTGACTCCGCAATAGGTCGTCAGACGGGTCACCTCCAACACACGAGGCAGCAACCGGGCGCCATAGTTATAGCCCGCAATTGGCTGCATACCTTGGTTGAAGCCCAAGATAATCATCACAAACAGGAAAGCGATACGATTCACGATGCCATACGCACCAATTGCCATATCCCCGCCATACTCCTTCAAACCGCGATTAATCAAGATGACAATCAGGCAAGAACAGAGATTCATCAGGAAAGGAGAAAGACCGATCGAGAGAATCCCCTTCACCACCTCCGCTTTCAGGCGACAGATGCCCTTTTGGAAATGGAGCAAACTCTCTGGCTTCGCAAAGTGAACCACCTGAAACGCCAACGAGATGGACTGCGAGATGACCGTCGCCCATGCCGCACCCTGGATGCCCCAGCCCCAAGCGAAGATGAAAATCGGATTGAGCACACAGTTGACCACCACCGAAAGCAGGGTCGTGTACATCGCCATCCGAGGGAATCCCGACGAGCGCAACACGGCATTCAGACCCAAATACATGTGCGTGATTACATTGCCATAGAGAATGATCCGCATATAATCTTTAGCATATGGAATCGTCTGCTCACTACCACCGAAGAAGATCAACACCGGATCGAGAAAAAGCAAAAAGACCGCCATGAAGAGCACACCCAAGATCACGTTCAGCACAAGCACGTTGCCCAGCACATGGTTCGCACCGGCATAATCCTTCTGCCCTAACTTCATCGCTACCAACGTCGAGGCACCCACACCTACCAACGAGCCAAAAGCCGCAGCCAAGTTCATCAACGGGAAGGTCAGCGCCAAGCCAGAGATCGCCAAAGCACCCACACCTTGCCCGATGAAGATGCTATCGGCCATATTATACAAGGAGGAGGCGGTCATGGCAATGATTGCCGGGATCGCATATTGGGTCAGCAACCGTCCTATCGGATCGGTACCCAAGGTCAAAGTATCATGTTGTTTTGCCATGCCGCGAAGGTAGCACTTTTTATTACAACACCCGTTTCACACCCGGCAACAATTTCAGCAGCCAAGTGAAGCCGAACGACAAGAGCGTAGCCAAAAGACCGAGCAGCAGAAACTTGGCGTGCACATCCAACACGAGGCTGTCCATCAGCTGCTGAAGTGCCACCAGGATGAACAGATGGAACACGTAGGCCCCATAGGCCTGCCCAGAGCACCAACGCAGGAAGCCATTCGAGCCATGTGCCACCTTTCGGAACAGCCACAACAGTCCGACACTCAGGAAGACACAAAGAAACGACTCGAACAAACCGAAATAGGTTTGGATGAACTCATGCAACGCACCTGTCCGACACACATTGAGCAAGACGAACACAAGACCGATGCCCAAAGAGACCGCTCCCGTCCGATCCGTCAGCGGTCCAAGTCCTTTCCAGCGAGAAAGCAGGACACCTAAGCTAAACATCATCACATATTGCAACAAATGGGCAGGTTCCAGATGGATCACCCAAAGCACCCAGATCCAATGATCCTGCGGACTGAACTGCCGAATACAATGAGAGCCTACGCCCATCACCAAGGCGATGCCCACTAACGTCCCGAGCGACCAAGAGAACCGGGAAGTTTCCGCAAATCGCACCCCACAACAGCGGATCAGGCCATAGGCCAAGCAGAAGCAAAGCAACATCTCGACATACCACATCGTTCCCATCTCTAATTGCCCTACCATCAGCGTAAGCAAAACGGTCACGATCACCAAAGGAATACCCAAACGCACCAACTTTTTCTGCATGAAAGTAGCGAAGCCCTGCTTATCGAAGCTGATCGGCACAAAGTAACCCGAGATCAAAAAGAAAAGTCCCATCAGATAGGCGGCATTGGTCGAGAAGAAACGCCAAATCTCCGGCATATACTCCGCAGGGTTAGAGGGATGATAGGGCCAATCGCCTCCGTTGCCATACGCCTGCCCCGCATGGTGGAAGATCACCATCACCGTCAAAAACACTTTCAGATTGTCTAAATCGTAGGAACGAATCTTGTTCATGGTACATATTGTTTTATAGAATGCAATAATTATTGGAGCAAAGATAAGATAAAAGCAAAAAATCGTTGGCAAATTCACACAAGTAAAGTATTTTTGCGTGTCGAAAAATGACACAAAACATTATTCATTTTCTTAATTCGTGTTTTAAATGATCTCAAGAAGAAATTTCCTTAAGACCTCCGCCCTCACATTGGGCGGTATGAGCCTTCCCTCACTCATCTCTTGTGCGGGAGGCAACGAGAACAAAGCAGCAGAGGCAGCAGCTCCTGCTCCCAAAGAGTTTATCGGTTTGCAGACCTATTCATTAGGTGCTGAGTTGGCAGCGGACGTACCTGGTGGCTTGGCTAAGGTGAAATCCTTCGGCTATACCGACTTGGAGCTCGCTGGCTATAACAACGGCCGCATCCACGCAGGTTATGGCGACGGCGACGAGGGTTATGCACCCGCTGATTACAAGAAGCTGTGCGACGACCTGGGCTTGAACATCCTGTCCGCTCACCTGGGCACACCTTCACAGTACAAGACTCCGGAGGCTGAGTTTACCGAGGCTTGGAAGAAGACCGTAGAGGATCACGTAACGTTAGGCTGTACCTATATCGTAGATCCCAGCATGCCGCAGTGCGCTACCATCGACGAGGTTAAGCAGGCTTGCGATCGCTTCAACTTGGCTGGTAAGATCTGTAAAGAGGCTGGCATCCAGTTCGGTTATCACAACCACAACAACGAGTTCACCAAGTTGGCTACTCCCGAGCAGATCAAGGAGAAGCGGGAGGAGATCATCGAGATGATGAAGAAGCGCTTCCCGCAGATGAAACCGACCGACGAGATGATTAACGGCATGATGCGTCGCAACGCACCGGGCACGATGTACGAGCAGCTCTACATGGACAACACCGATCCTGAGTTGGTATGCTTCCAGTTGGATGTTTACTGGTGTATGATTGGTGATCAAGATCCTTGCGAGTGGATCACCGAGCACTCTGATCGCATCAAACTGTTGCACATCAAAGATCGTTGGATCATTGGCGACAGCGGTATGATGAACTGGAAGAACATCTTCACTCGTGCAAAAGCCGTCGGCATCAAGCACTTCTTCGTAGAGTTGGAGAGCGATCCGAAGGGCCGCAAACAGTTCGAGGGCGTAGAGAAGAGCGCACAGTTCCTCGCTTCTCAAGACTACGTTTGGTAATCCTCCAATCGCATCATAAATAATTGTAGAGACGTAGCGTGCTACGTCTCTTTTTTTAATTCATCGTAATATTGCACCCGAAATCAAACAGCAAGAAAGATGAGCAAGAAAGTATTGGTAATCTCAACGAGTTTACATGTGAAAAGTAATTCAGAGGCTTTGGCGGATGCCTTCCTGATGGGAGCGACCGAGGCGGGTCACGAGGTGGAGAAGATCTCACTCAAAGGCAAAGAGATCCATTTTTGTAGGGGATGTTTAGCCTGCCATACGCTTAAAACCTGCGCCATCAAGGACGACATGATCCCCATCATCCAGCAGATGCACGACGCAGAGGTGATTGCCTTTGCCACACCGATCTATTATTATGAGATGAGCGGCCAAATGAAAACCCTGCTCGACCGGGCCAACGCACTCTATGAATCGGACTATCATTTCCGTGATATCTATATACTGACGGCTGCTGCTGAAAATGAGCCAGAAGTACCGCTGCGAGCGATCAACGGATTGGGGGGCTGGATTGCCTGCTATCCCAAGACCCATTTGGCAGGAAGCGTCTTTGCGGGTGGCGTGACAGATGGAGGTGACATCGCTGGCCACTCCGCTTTACAGGGGGCGTATGAGATGGGTAAATCCATCAAGGGGTAATCGCCGCAAAAAGAGCTGCTGTAAAACCCATGAAATCCTTTGTGGATTCCTAAAATTGTGTGTAGTTTTGCGGTCAGGAATGGAATAATCATTAAAAAACGATACACATGCAACATTCTGCTTACATCAAGGCTCCGCTCTATGGATTGGCGTTGGGCCTGCTCGTCAGCGCCTTCACGGCCTGCGGAGGATCGGAGGGAAAAACCGGTTCGTTAGACAGCTGGAAAGACAGCGCAAAGGGCTCAACCGTCACGGGTGAGGAGGTCAGCGTACTGGCTGGCGACACCCTGCTGGCCAAGGGCGATTACACCAATTTCACATTGGGCGGACAAGCTTACACCGAGCCGGGAGCGACATCGGCCCTGCTCTTCCATACCCAAGCGGGCAAGGGGGGCTACGAGGTCCTGTTCCACAACGGGGCGATCGACGGCTCCACGAAGACGGGTAGCTTAAGCCACGTGCGCAACCTCTATCGCTCGTTGGCCACTGACACGGCTTGGTTCGACTTCGAGATGGCCGTACGGGGAAAGAACATCGCAGTCAGCATCAACGGGGTGGATGTGGTTTGCTATACAGAGCCTGCGCAGCCCTACCGCTCAGCGGATCATACCGATCAGCTGTTGGGCAAGGGGGCGTTCGCCTTGGTAGGAAAATCAGGCAAGACCGCTTTCAAGAATCTCCATGTCACCGTGTTACCAGCTGATGCCACCAACCCGAACGACACGTTGCCTGCGATCGACGAGCAAAACGATGCCATCATCCGCTTGCAGCAAAAGGATTTCCCAGTGATCGACTGGCACGTACATTTGAAAGGTGGCTTGACCAAGGAGCAGGCACATGGCCTCTCCATGAACTACGGTATTAATTATGGTGTCGCTCCCAATGCGGGAGAGGGTGGTGTAGGCCGTATGTTGGCCAACGACCAGGAGGTCTATGCCTATCACGACGAGGTAAAGAATCACCCCTTCCTGTTTGGTGTGCAGGGTGAGGGCCGTCGCTGGATCACGCAATTCTCCCCGGAGGCACTTGGCATCTTCGACTACCTCTTCACCGACGGCATGACGATTGTCGATAAGGGACGCATCAGTCGTATCTATCGGGCCGAGGAGGTCTATTACGACGGACGCAGCAAAGAGCAATACATGGACTTGATCGTGGATCAGACCGTGAAGATCCTGACCAACGAGCCGGCCGACATCTATGCCAACCCGACCTACATCCCCGAGGATATGCAGGCCGACTACGACAAATACTGGACCGATGAGCGCATCAACAAGGTGCTCGACGTCATGGAGCAAAATCACATCGCCTTAGAGATCAACCCCCGTTACAAAATCCCCAGCTTCAAGATCATCCAGATGGCGAAAGATCGGGGCTTGAAGTTCACCTTTGGCACGAACAATGTCGATGCCAACTTCGGCAAGCTGGAATATGCCATCGAGGCTATCCAGACCTGTGGCTTGACCCCGGCCGACCTGTGGTTCCCCACGATGAGCGTACGTCGCGAACGTCAGGCAGTCGATTACAACCATTTCGGAAAGAAATAAGGGCAACTCCCTCTTTCATCCATTTACTTCCGGGCTTTCCCTCTTCCGTGAGGGATGGTTCGGAAGTTTTGGTTTATCGATGGAAATTTTTACAAATTTCCATAAGAAAGCCTTGCCATATCCAAAAGAAAACGTACTTTTGCAACACTAAATACAAAGTTGATTAGAAATGCTCGACAAAATTAACGCACTACTGCAAGAGGTAGAGCAAATGAAAGCGGCGAATGCCGAGGAATTAGAAGCTTTGCGCATCAAGTATCTCAGCAAGAAAGGCGAGATCTCTGCGTTGATGAATGATTTCCGAAATGTAGCGGCAGATCAAAAACGGGAAGTAGGTAAATACCTGAACCAATTGAAGGAGACTACCCAAAACCGAATCAACGAACTGAAAGCGAGCTTCGAGAACGTACAGACAATCAACGATGACCTTGATTTAACCCGTACAGCTTATCCCATCGAGTTGGGCACTCGTCACCCCTTATCACTTGTCAAGAAAGAAATTTGCGATATATTTGGTCGGTTAGGATTCAGCATCGCTGAGGGCCCCGAGATCGAGGACGATTGGCATGTCTTCTCCTCCTTGAACTTCGCCGAGGATCATCCCGCACGTGATATGCAGGACACCTTCTTCATCCAGCATAACCCCGATGTATTGCTTCGCACACATACCTCATCCGTACAGACCCGTGTGATGGAAAAGCAACAGCCCCCCATCCGCATCATCTGTCCGGGACGTGTCTATCGAAACGAGGCCATCTCCTATCGTGCGCACTGCTTCTTCCACCAGGTGGAGGCGCTCTACGTCGATAAGAACGTCTCTTTCGCCGATCTGAAACAGGCCTTGCTCTTTTTTGCCAAGGAGATGTTCAGCCCGGAGACAAAAATTCGCTTGCGCCCCTCTTACTTCCCGTTCACGGAGCCATCCGCTGAGATGGACATCTCCTGCAACATCTGTGGAGGTAAGGGCTGTCCCTTCTGCAAAGGCACCGGTTGGGTAGAAATCCTCGGTTGCGGAATGGTCGATCCGAATGTGTTAGAGAATTGCGGGATTGACAGCAAGGTCTATTCCGGCTACGCATTGGGCATGGGTATCGAGCGTATCACGAATTTGAAATACCAAGTAAAAGACTTACGCATGTTCTCAGAAAATGACATTCGTTTCCTGAGGCAGTTTGAGTCTGCCAATTAAATTGAAGACCTAAATCATTTACCATCTCCCCGGACTCCAACCTGGTCCGGGGAAAAACACACAAATAAATGGTACAGGTTTTCCTTTTGATGTTAGGAGGAGCGATCGGATCGGGCCTTCGTTTCGGAGTTTCCTCGTGGGTTCAGCATTCGGTGCTTCACTCCTTCCCTCTTGGTATTTTATCGGTCAATGTGATTGGTTCATTTTTCATCGGCTTCTGCTGGAGTATGGCGGAGGCCTTTCATTTTTCGGCTCCTACGAGGGCCTTCCTTTTCACCGGACTATTCGGCGGTTTCACCACCTTCTCCTCCTTCGCCTTGGACACCAGCGCCCTCTTTCGGAACGGAGAGCTGAAGTTGGCCCTGCTCAACATCGTGGCCAGCAACGCACTGGGGTTGATCGCCGTCTTCGCGGGATTGGCCCTCGGAAAGCAATGCGTCGGCCTGCTGAAATAGGGCATCACCCCCTCTTTTAAGGATGAAAAAGCCGAATACTTGCATATTCGCTCAAAAAAAACTATCTTTCGCACGCTAAAATAGCGAACAAAAAGCCATGAGAAAAGAAGAACGATATAAAGGCGTGCTCGACTGGTTTCAGGCCAACGTACCCGTGGCTGAGACAGAGTTGCACTATGCCAATCCCTATCAGCTGCTGATCGCGGTCATCCTCTCCGCACAATGCACTGACAAGCGGGTCAATCAAATCACGCCCGCCCTGTTCGAGGCCTTCCCTACCCCGGAGGTCTTGGCAGCCAGCACCCCAGAGGTGGTCTATGAATACATCCGCAGCGTCTCCTACCCCAACAACAAGGCCAAGCACCTGGTCGGCATGGCCAAGGTGCTCATGGAGCAGTTTCAGGGCGTAGTGCCCTCCGACGTGGACGAGCTGCAGAAGCTGCCCGGTGTCGGACGGAAGACCGCCAATGTCATCGCCTCCGTCGTGTTCGACAAACCCGCCATGGCCGTCGATACCCATGTCTTCCGGGTCTCCAACCGGATTGGCTTGACCCTCAACAGCAAGACGCCCTTGGAGACCGAGCGGGAACTGGTGAAACACATCCCGGAGCGCTTGATCCCAATCGCCCACCACTGGCTCATCCTGCATGGGCGCTACGTCTGCTTGGCCCGCAAGCCGAAGTGCGAGAGCTGCGGATTGAAACCCTGGTGTAAATACTTCCTGACGCATCCCCTATGAAACGATCGCCCCGCGACATGGCCTGGATCCTCTTGCTGGCAGCCGTTGCCTTCATGGGCATCCGTGCGCTGTCGGAGAAGATCCGCACGGCCCAAGCCATCGACGGGGCAGATCCCATCGCATTGATTATCGAGCCACCCAAAGCGGTGCTCCGCCTGCACCAACCGCCAACCCTCCAGCTGATGATGCCTTCGCTGCCAGCCGTCGAACGGCTGCTCCGGGCCTACCTCCCGGAAAATCCGCTCTGCCAGCCCGAGCGCATCGGCGAATGGCTCCCCTTCACGTTGGTCTATTATCCGGAAGGCGAAGTCTGGATGGCCGCCCTCACCGAGCGGGAAGCCAAACAGCTGTGGAAACGGCTTGACGCCAGCCACTCCTTCGCCCCCGAGGAGCAGACGGAGCTGACCATCCCCGTGCGCTACTACCCCGAGCGGGGCAAGCGCTTCTTGGGCTGCTATTATCAACAAGGGATTTTCGTGGCCTCCTACAACCGCCAGCTGGTGCGAGAGACCATCAAGCAACAACTGCGCTTGCGCACGGCCGACACGGCGGTAGCGGAGCTGCAAGCCCTCGCCTCCACGACAGTCCCTCTCCAGCTGCTCCTGCCTACCGAACGGCTGTTCCCGGCCGAAGCGCTGCGTGAGGCCGCCCCGGCCCGTCGGTGGCTCTCGCTCTCCTTCTTCTTCAACGAGGGCAATCTGTGCTGCTTCCAGGAGTGGCCCTTGCCAACTTCCCTGCCCGACTCGCTCGTGGCAACCCACTGGTTGGAGCCCTTGCGAGACAGCCTCTCCCTCCGGCTCCAGCCCCTCCTGCCCGGCGTGCGGATCGAGTTAGAAGCGACCCAGGAAGAGAAAAGCGCCTATTTCGCCTTCAAGGCGCACTAAAAAAGCGCCTATCCGGGCAGTGTCAGTTCCAGCCCGTCGTAGGCATAATGCACGCCCGGGGGAAGCTGCTTCTCAATCTCTTCATGCAATCCAATCCGATGGCACATGTGCGTCAGATAGGCCAGCTTGGGGCGAATGCGGGCGATGTTGACGAGCGCCTCCTCCAACCCCTCGTGCGAGAGGTGCGTGCCCCGTCGCAAGGCGTCGATCACCAGCACCTCCAACCCCGCTAACTTCGCAAACTCCTCCTCCGGGAGGTATTTCAAATCGGTCAAGTAGGCAAAATCGCCGATGCGGAAACCCAAGATCGGCAGCTTGGCATGCATCACCCGGATTGGCTGGATCGTGATCCCAGCCGCCTCAAACGGGGCCAAACCCACGGTATGCAGCACCAAATTGGGCACTCCGGGGTACTTATGCGCCCGGAAAACGTAGGGCATGCGAGTCCGGATCGCCTCCACCACGTTGGCCTCCGTATAAATATCCACATCCCTCTCCCGGCTATAGGGGCGCAGGTCATCCAACCCCCCGACGTGGTCGTAGTGCTCATGCGTCAGCAGCACCGCGTCCAGATGATAGCACCTCGCCCGGAGCATCTGATAGCGGAAATCGGGCCCGCAATCAATCAAGAGCCGCTTCCCCGCCACCTCCACCAACACGGAGGCACGCAGCCGCCAATCCCTCGGATCACGGCTGGTGCACACCTCGCACGGGCAGCCAATCTCCGGGTTACCCGTCGAGGTACCTGTACCTAAAAAAGTGATTCTCATTTAACCGACATATTTCACCTCCGGCATCAGCTCAATCCCGAACCGGTCGCCGACAGCCGCCCGGATGCTCTCCGCCACCAAGGCAATCTCATGCCCCGTCGCGTCGCCCAAGTTCACCAGCACCAACGCCTGCTTCTCATACACCCCCACAGGGCCATGCCGCTTCCCCTTGAAGCCGCACGCCTCGATCAGCCAGCCCGCCGGCACCTTCACCTCCCGCTCCGAGAGCACGTAGGCAGGCATCTCCGGATAGCGCCGTTTCAGCTCCTCGTATTGGGCGGTCGAGATCACCGGATTCTTGAAGAAGCTGCCCGCATTGCCCAGCACAGCGGGATCGGGCAATTTCTCTTTCCGGATCGCGATCACCGCCTCGCGCACACGGCCTAAAGTGACCAGTTGATCGCCCAGGCGCTCCTTCAGCTGCCCGTAAGTCAAGACGTAAGCGGGCTGCTTAGCCAAGCGCAACGTCACGTAGGTCACGATATAAGGATCATGCTGCTCATCCTTGAAAAAGCTGTCGCGATAGCCGTAGGCGCACTCCTCCCGGCTGAACACCCGCTTCTCGAACGTCAGCTGGTTATAAGCCTCCACGCTTTCGATCACGTCCTTGATCTCCACCCCGTAGGCCCCGATATTCTGCACGGCGGCCGCCCCCGTCTCGCCCGGGATCAGCGAGAGGTTCTCGATACCTCCCCAGCCCCGCTCCACGGCGTAGTCCACCACCTCGTCCCACACCTCGGCGGCACCCACACGCAAAAAGACCTCAGAATCGGTCTCCCTCACGCAGGTAATCCCCTTGATGCACGAATGCAGCACGATACCATTGAAATCATTGATAAATAAAAGATTACTACCCCCTCCTATATGCAGCGAGAAACACTCCTGGAAATACTCATCCCGCAAGATGCGCCCTAATTCCTCCTCCGTCGCATACTCCATAAACCAACGAGTCTTGACCGGGAGGTGGAACGTGTTGTGTTCCGCCAACGAATAATTCTGCTCTATTCTCATCTCTTTTGCAATTATGTCCGCAAAAGTACGGATAATTCCCCTAAACACCACCACCACCCCACCGAAAGTAAGTCGGTAAGGTGGTAAGGTGTTAAGGAGGGCCATCCGGCTCCGACGAGACCTCGGCCGTGAAATCCCCCTTCTGCAGGCGGATCCGCCTGCCCCCCTTGGCCGCCTCGATCAAGAGCGGCAGCTGGGCGAGGGAGGCGAAAGCCAGCAGCAGCCCCACGGCCGTCAAGACACTCCCGTCAATCACACCCATCGGTGGGCAGATGAAACCACCCACGATGAGCAGGATCGAGAGAGCGAGCGTCAGTCGAAACGTCCGCATGGCCGTCAGACGACATCAGGGTTAGACGGCTCCTCGGGCTCGGGCTCCTCCACGTTGCCCTCGTCCGTAGAGGTGACACGCTTCACGATGTTGCCGTTGCGGTCGTAGCAGGTGATGCTGACACCCGTGCGGGCAAGCTCGTTCTTAATCTCCACGTTCGGGGTGAAGATCACCCGTCGGCTCGTGATCAGGCCCGATCCCACCAGGTTCACGTCGCTCACCGAGGTGGCACGCAAGCCGAAGCGCATACAGCCCAGTCCCGGGATCGCCACGGAATGGCCCTCAGTGGCCCACGCCTTGATCACCTCGCCGATCGCCTCCCACGCCGCGTTGATGCTTCCCTTGGCGATGCCGCTACGGGTGGCCGCCTCCTGGATCACCTTGCTCTGCGGGAGCTTGCTATACAACTCGGCCTGCATCACATAGGCCCACTTCTCCACGTTCTTGTCGAACGACACGTTGCGCTCGACCGCTTTCACTTTGATACTCATAGCTGAAAAAGTTAAAGTTAAAGGGTTAGACATTAAAGGATGATAATCAATCACAATGCAAAGATACAACCTCCTTTCCACATCGCCAATACTTGTCCCGCATTTGATGCGCTCTTGTCCCAGATCGCCACGCCCCCTTCAGGGATATATGCAAAATTAAAGCGGGTAACAGGTAACAAGGTAACATACACGGCAAGGGGCCACCTTTCTCGCCTGCTTTTCTCCTGTAGTCATTTGGAAAAGTGGCGGAAAATTCGTTCTTTTGCCACCGTAACCAACAAAACTCATTAACTATGGCAAATTACATCAATCCTTTTACGGACATTGGCTTCAAACGTATCTTTGGGCAGGAACTTTCCAAGCCGCTTTTGATCGACTTCCTGAATAACCTGTTGATCGGCGAGAAGCGGATCGTCAACCTCAAGTTCCTCGACAAGGAACTGCCTCCTGTGTTCGTGGATGACCGCTCGCTGATCTATGACATCTATTGCGAACTGGATGACGACGAGAAGATCATCGTGGAAATGCAAAACTGCGAGCAATCCTACTTCAAGCGGAGGAGCATCTACTACGTCTCGGAGGCCATCGCCCGACAAGGGGAGAAAGGACCGAAATGGCAGTATGACATCAAGGGTGTCTATCTGATCGCCTTCCTGAATTTCCGAAGGCCGGATATCGGCGAGGAGTTCCGGACGGACGTGATGCTGATGAACAAGAAGAGCAAGGAGATTTTCTCCGATAAGCTCCGACTGGTCTATTTACAGCTACCCCTCTTTGAGAAAGGGGTGGATGAATGTGAGAATGATTTTGATCGTTGGATTT
>OBLI01001451.1_pt1 | contig 23137 bp, 41 predicted proteins | sample 1519701 | NCBI WGS metagenome assembly OBLI01 (sample SAMEA3663005, study PRJEB22513) | pig gut metagenome | biome: pig gut; feature: pig-associated habitat; material: faeces | place: France | collected 2012
GTATATTATTAGGTTCTGCGCTATCGCTTAGAACATCATTGAACGGGCTTCAAATCATTTATTCCAGTAGCAACAAATAAAAGACGCTTCTTAGGGGCTGTATTACTACCAATCATTTCAGTATAACTAGCCCACTTAATAACACCCTCACGCATAAAACTATCTAAGATACATTGTATTCTAGCGCTAGCATTACCATTATAATTATCACTATATCCAAGAGCAGAGAGAATTTCAGCATTTGTAAAACTATAATATTCTCCTGTTTTCTATTTCCAATCATATTTATTTTTCAAATAGAGATAAATTTTAATACAATCTGTTGTTCTGGTACAAATCAGATAGTATAACATCTCATCATAGATAATCTAATATCTACCCTTAGTTTCCTGTGGAATTACATAACATAATCTATTGACCCCATTTAGAGTAATCTAATCCTTCACAAGTAGCCCATTTTCTAACAATCTATTTATTCTATTGGATACTGTGCGCGGTGTTCTGTTAATTATTCTGGCTATGTCCTACTTTGCCATACTTACATTATCGACTAATACATATAACTTATTTAACTCTGGCGCGAATGTTGCCATATGCTGAATATATCCATAAACCATATCATCAATGGTTAAATTCATAAAATCATCTTCTAAACTAAATTTTCTAGTCATTATTTACTCTCCTTATTTCTTAATTGTTCTAAATATTCTCTTACTACATCGCTAATACTTTTTCTATTCTAGTATGCGTATTCTTTTAACCAATTCTTTAAATCGCTATCAATTCTTACGGTAATGTTGTTATCCATTTAACTACCTCCATATATATTTTAATTTTGTTTATACTCCTTTAAATGGGTTTGTCCAACTGTTATACCAACCGGTAAAAAATATAGAAGGTGCGACTAACACCCTCCATATTTTCTAGAATTATTAAAGGAGTAAATAACAATGAATAATGTTCCATCACTGTAATTATATTATACAAAAAATTTTTTTTTAAGTCAAATAAGGGGGCGTGAGGCAGTAGCCAAATCAATACCACCCCACGCTTAGAAAGGAAACTTATTATGCCCAAAGATTTCATATATTCCTGAAAATTAAATCTATATGATTTTCCTTATTTGTCCATTCCCGATAAAAAATCTTTAAGCGGGGTCAACCTCAGTTTCACTATTTTCTATTTCTATTTCTTCTGGACGGTAAGTGATTTCTAATTTTCCTACTATTGGACTAATCTACAACTAATCCAGGAGTACAAAAAATAGAGTTTATGGTTAAGTTATTCATCCTTAGTAAAAAATCTTGGCAAATTATTATAACCTATTCGCGCACTTCCATTTTTTTACCTCTCTTGGAAAAAATTTACCAGTCAGCGCAAATAGAAAAACCACCCTTTACGGATGGTCTTTCTTATGAAAACTTCTTAATCCATTCACAATCAAACACTAAATATAGCGGACAATCCATTTTAGTATTCGTACTAAATATTTTCCACATTAAATAGGAATTGCCATTAGAACTAACATCTTCGCACAGTCTAATCTACCCTGGCACATAGATTAGGATATTAGTTTTTAGAGGCGCTCAAAAGAGCAACTAATACCCATGCCACGCTCCATTAGTCCTATTGACTTTTCACAAATATATAATAACAAAAATTTTTAAAAAAATCAAATTAAGGCGCATTCGTAAGACAGTAGGACAAACGCGCATAAAAATAAGGCTACTAATCCTTTTACTATTGGACTAGTAGCCTTTTCCTTATTTATTCTTCAAATTTTCAATTTCATTTTCTATAACTTCTACCTATGCTTCAAGGTGGTAAGTTCTATCTATTATACTATTGTGTTTATCAACCTTTTTCTCTAACTATTCAATTCTATACTTCATTAGTCTATTGCTTACAATAGCGGATATTAGCCCACTTAATACAACAGAAATAGCACTAATGAGCGCGTGTAAAACTTCTGGGTTCATATTTCATAACCTCGACTTTCTTAATTATTGCGCTTGATTTAAGATAGAGATAATAACACTATAAACGTTGATAGCGTCCATATAACTTACCTGAACCATATCAATATAGTTATATGTCTTTTGGATAGGTAGCGCATTACCTTCATTATCATATACGTTTAATGTAGTGAATGAGCGATTAGTAAAATTACTTAAATCCTGTGTTTGGAATCCTTCAACCATTTCACGCTCATAAGAACCAGTAATTCTATTTTCCATTACCTGTTCCTGAATATTATCAACCATTAGTGTTCTCTGTGTAGTCAAGTCTTTATCAAAAATAATAACCATTATATCTTTTTCCTTTCATTAACCATTATAAGCCTGTATTGCTACATTAAGCCCATTCTTCAACGAATTAACGCCATTGAAATAACCAGCCATTACAGTATCTCCTTTGCTTCTGGTTGCGGGAATACTACCACGGCCGGGCAAACTATTTATTCCATTTCTTGCTTCATTGAATAAAATTGCCGTCATTGTATTTCCAGAAGATATCGTAGTGTATGTATAACTTTTGCCCAAGGCTTTGGCGGTCTATTGTATTTTAGCATTTAACCTATTCCACATACTAGCGGTAATATTGCTAAATGGCTTACCTTTCTATATCAATGCTGTATCGTTAGCATCACTACCATTCCAATAGAATAGAGAAATAGGAACTTTGATTTTAGTTGCCTTTACCTCTGAATATTGCCTATTGGTTGTGTATTCAAATGTAAACTCACCTGCGCTACTCTATAACTAACTACCTGGGCTTGTCGCGCTAGATGAAGCATAAAACCCTACATAATAAGGCGCTCCATAGTTATCTTGTGCGCTAATGTTTTTAATAGTGATTTGTTTCTTACTTTCTGTTAAATCTACTGGCGTCCAAGTTGAAGATGAGTTCATACTAACATACTCGCCATTTCTATAAACCGAGAAATTTTTAACGGTGCTATGGCATCGGAAATATGCCGTGTAAGTAGGTTCTACATAAGTTCCTTTTATCTTAAAATTCCTTGTTCCACTCGCATAAATTGTGCTGCCTGATGCAGTTCCTATAACCCTACTAAAATCACTATTATATTCCTCTTGGGTATAAGGTGCGGCATAGTTAGTAGCATAATTCACAGAGGTAATAGTAAGGTTTGAGTTTGCTTTAACATAGCATGTGGTAGAGCCAGAAGGATTAGATACCGTTGCCGTTACAGTATTTCCTTGGCTATTGGTATAAGATACCTGATAACTAATTACTCCTGTGCCTGTTCTTAGGTTAATAGCATATGTGGCATAACTAGTCTATGTACCAAATAATTTAACATATCTAGTTCCGCTACTATAAACCTAACCGTCATTATCCGCAAATGTTTTCTTAACCTCGCTAAATGTGCTATCCGTGTATTCTTTAAAATAGTATGGACTACCATATAAATCAGAATAGTTAATACTTGTGATTTCTAGGTTAGTGTTCTTTCTAGTCCAGCAAACCGTAGAAGCAGAGGGATTAGAAACAGTAGCAGTATTATAAGATGAACCACTACTTCCAAGGTATCTAACGTTATAACTATTAATACCTGTTCCTGTCCGCAAATTCAGGCCATAGGTAGTATATGTAGGTTCTCCACCGCCACCACCATATGTAGCGGTTAGAGTCATACTACGTCCATTTTTTATCGCTACATAGTTATCATTATCTAATTTCCAAGAGCCAGAAGGATTCTATGTAGTAATGTTGATAGGAGTACCATATCCAGTAGCAATTTCTACATCATTCCTAGGAACAATCCAGATATTTCCAGAAGAAGGAAGATTAGATAGAGTATGAGTTTTTCCAGCCGTTGTAAACGTTTTAGGATAGTAGTTATTATTAGCGTGGACGGTAACAGACCGGATAGAAGAGCCAAAATATAGATACATCGTAGCCATATATCAACCCTCCTTATCCAAATACTGCCGTTTTAGTCGTGGTTGTTCCACCATCTGCCATTTGTTGCCAAGTTGCTAATAGAGTAGTAGAACCACCATTTTTAACATAAACACCATTTGGTTTTAAAATAGTTCCGTAGTTCTCTAATCCAGCCCCGCCAGAACTAACTAGTTGGACTGTTTGCGCGTAGTTAACAGCGGTATAAACATTGGTAGCATATAAGTTTGCTAGATAGTTATTAGCATCACTAATTCTATTGGCGTTAATCAGTCCCTTAGTTAAATTACTAGCATTCAGATTACTTACATTGATTGTATCTGCATCAATAGTTCCACCACTGATTCTATTCGCGCTTATGTAGCCAGTTGTGATATTACTACCATTAATAGTAGTGCTTCCACTTGTTTTTAAATCATTGAAAGTAACATAACCGCTAATATCAATCTTATCTAAATCCTGCCGTATCTGGCTTATTGTTTCTCCCTATTGGGTTACGGTAGAAGTTAAGCCTGTTGCGGTCTATTGAACTGTACTGACTGTACTACTAAGGGTATCGACTTCTCCATCGAGGTTTTGTAATGAGGTTTGAATACTACTAACTGTGCTTGTTAAGCCCTGTGCGGTTTGCTTAATTTCGCTCTATTCAGTTGTGATAGTAGCCATTTGAGAAGTAATATTTCCTTGCTCATCCTCAATATTTGTAATACTACCTTGGATAGAGGTAATGGTAGATTTAGTTTCATCAACTGTTCTTACTAACTCATTAGTTTTATTGTTTAAGGCTGTAATGGCACTGTGCTATTCTGTCTTTTGGGTTTCTCTGCGCTTATTACCCACACACTCAAACTCACAACCAGAAGCCTTGATAGTCTTTTTCATTACATAACAGGCCTTACCGTTAACAATTAAGATAGCACCAACCTTAATGCCAAAATCATTGAAGGTACTGAACTTCATTGGTCTATAAGTGATATTTTTTAAACCATCCAAGAGATTAGTAGCAAGAGTAGTCGTAGCCGTGGCCTTATTTGCGCTAAATACTAATGGGTTTTCAGTAATGATATATGTATTAGTGCCTGTCCCTACCACATAGCCTATATCATCGTGCGTTGACTAAATCTGTAATCTATCTATTGGGTCAATAGGATTTTCGTCCATCGTGAGTGAGATATACTTACTATTATCAATTACAGTTGTGTTATCAGTATACCTCTACCCTTCAATATCACCAGTAGAAGTAGCAATAAAAAAACGGTTTGTAAGTTGACCGATAAAACCAAGTATCTATCTATAACTTACATTGTTTGTAATAAAATTCTAGTTAACTACAAAACTAGAAAATGTATCTTCGGGAAGTAAGATTGTCATATTTAATTTTGTAGCCATAGAATCAGTTAATTCTTTTAAGGTCATCGGAAATGTTAGAGACGCTAACCACTAATCTGCGTTTGCTTCTAAGTCATATACCCTATCATAGGCGGTAATAGTTGCCTTATTCTTAGTTTTCTTAATTTCCGCTACCTTGAACGAGCCTTTTTTTATGGATGATGAATTATTTTCAAACTAACAATACCAATCAAATGTTTTTCCCATTAGTTCACTTGCTGTACCATTACTGTTGTCAATAGTAAATTCAATAGAGGCGCTAGCAACACAACCATACATAAAATCGTTATCAGGGTTTATATCAATATGGTATGTAACGCCACCATATAAATTTTCATCTGTAAAATTTATATCAGTAAATATATCGCTAAATAATATATTTCTCATTAGTTTTCACCGCCTACCTCAATCGCGTTAAACTACGTTCCTTGCCATAGGCCATTATATAAAACACCACTATACAATTCACTGCTTGAAGTTGAAGTATATGCGGTAATAGTTTTCTCTGCGTTTGCTAATGGGTCGAAATAAGTTAGTGAATAGGTCTATCCTTGAACGGCACTAAGTAATGGAGCAATATCAGCAGTAGTAGAAGGGGCTACTTGAATCTCAACCTTTCTAATCTTCTTTAAAACCCAGTTGATATGCATAACACCATCATCAGTTCTACCGCTATCTTCGCTTGCTAAACTCTCTAAATTAACCTTGATACTCTATGCCTTATATTCTGTCCCATTCACCTTAAAATGTCCTTTGGATGTTAGAGCCATTTTTCAACCTCCTTTTCTATTGGGTAGAGGACTAAATTAATAATCCCCTACCCTAATTATTAAATCAATGCATATCCTGTGCGTTTCCTATATGCGTCATTTCCTCTTTTGGCTGATTGCGCTATTACATCATCACCAATAGAAACAGACATATCTACACCGTCAATAGCCTAGATAACCTGCTGACACATCTGATAGAACGCAGAAACTAAATTACCGTTGCTTGCGTCTATGGTTTCTCTTAAAATATTTTGAGGAGTCACAATTTCAGGGTTCTGATACGCTCCTGCATATTCACCCATCATAGCGATAGTAGGAGAAGTAAGCACACCACCCTTTTCTAGTCTTGGGATAAGCGGAATGTTAATGCCCTTACCGGCTAGACTTCCCAAAATCTCCCAATTAGGTAGATGGATTTTATTTAAGCCCTTGATAATACCATTTACAATATCAATTAAGATATTAACAGCGCCACGTGCTACTGCTTTCATACCATCCCATATACCAGTGAATATTTCTTTTAGGCCATTCCAAGCGCGTTCCCAATCACCAGTAAACACACCGGCAATAAAATCAATGATACCGCCTAGAACATCAACAAAAGAGCCTACCATATCTCCCCAAGTATCGATAGCGCCAGACACTAACTCTAATATAGCGGAAATAATAGGACTTAGGAACTAAATTATACCGCCTATTAAGTTTGCGATAGCGTCCCATACAGTTTTAATAGTTTCCCAAATAGAGGTTATGCCGGGTTTTAGTTTTTCCCATAATGGTTTTAGGTGTTCGTTCCATAATTCTGATAGAGTATTACCTATCCATTCAAAGACGGGCTTGATACAACCGTTATAAAACTCCATTACCCAATTTCTAAAACCTTCATTTGTGTTCCATAGGTGGATTAGCGCGGTAATAACTAAACCAATAGCAGTAATAATAGCACCAACAGGGTTTGCTTTGAGGATAGTAAATAATCCCTTAACACCTCCACCAATTCCCGCTAGTGTGGCTTTTAGTTTAGTTAATGCTCCACCTGACGCACCAATCTAATTTAGAGTTGCGCTAAATGCTGTCATAGCACCAGAAGTAATAGGAGATAGAGATGCGCCAATCTTAGCGAAAACAGATTTAAATTTATTGCCGAACTTAGTAAGGCCAACACTTAACTTACCATCACCAGTTAAATAACCTTCAAGATAGGCTAGTTTATCAATTAGGTTTCCGTCAATATCATTGTTCATTGACCTAAACATTTTACCAACTTCTACACCGGCTTTAATACTTGTAATAGCCAAGAGTATAGATAGAATAGTAGAAATGTCTTTCAAATCCATATTGATAATAGCATCACCAATCGCCCTTACAGCGTTTCCTATTAAGGTTAATGCCGTGGCTAGTGCGTCCCAAGCAACCCTTAATATTTCCGCTACGATTAAGCCCAATGGTTCAACAATTCTACCTAGATTAGTAGCAAATATTGCAATCTAATCTTTATTTTCTGTTAACCAATCACTCCATTTGTCTAATTCTCCTCCAAGGAATTTTAGCATTTCATTTATTAAGTTTCCAATGGCCTTAGTAGCCTTTTCAAGACCATTTTTATAAAATGCTTCAAATGCGGGAATCAAAACATCCCATAGTGATTTAGCCAATCTTGCGAATGATTGAGCCAGATTAGTCAGTGTTTCACCTAACTTACCTAGTTTTACACTACCTTCTTCAACTTGTGTAGTATAGTCAGGTATTTCTAGTCCACTTGAAATACCACCGCCAGTTCCACCACTTCCACTACTGCTACTGCTACTGGTATCTTTCGAATTTAATACATTTAATTCATCAAATGAAGCAATAGTTTTTTGTAGTTTCTTAGCGTTATTATTAGCATCTTCTAAACTACCGCTAGCATCTCCAATGTTATTATTCAAATCACCGGCACTACCAGAAGCATCAGCCATAGAACCAGAGATAGAGGTAATTTTTCCACCGCCAAATAATTTAGCGATAGCATTACCAATAGCAATAAGATAAGAGAGCAGTTTATTTAATACTTGGACTATTGGGGTTAGCACCTGAATTAAGCCTTTACCCAAAATCCCTAATAGTTGGTTAAACTGTTCTTTTAATACTCTTACTTGGTTTGCCCAACTACCAGAGGTTCTAACAAAATCCCCTTGCGCGTTCGCCGTAGCCTTCAATACATAATGGTATCTCAATGCTACTTTTTCGGCTTGCGACATAGCAGAATAGGATTTTGTAATTCCCCTTGATAGAGCAAATGCGCTTAAATTCGCTTCGGTCATTACGACACCGAACTTTTTAAGGCTTTCAGTCTCGCCAGTGAATATAGAGTTTAGGGCGGTCTGGGCTACGTCCTATCTCACGTTGTAGAAGGACGCCATATCACCAGCAAGGGCGGTTAGTTGTAGGGACATATTTTTTCCGTCCTTCATAGCCAGCCCCATACCGTTAGCCATAGCCATAAACGTTGAAGCAGTCTGTTTAGCCGTTAGTTCACTCATTCCAAAAGACCAAATAGCAGTTTTGGCAAATGCTTCAACTTCATTAGCCATTGAACCAAATGATACATTTACAACGTTCTGGACTTCCTCTAAATCACTGGCTGTCTGAATTGCCTACGAACCAAATTTTTTCAGCATTAGAATAACCGCGGTTAATGAAACGCCTTTAAATAGATTCTTAAATGATTTATTTATTTTAGAACAGGATTTTTCTGTTGATTTCTATAAACTATTAAGTTGATTTTGAACGTTCTTAATCTGCCGTTCTAAGCCTCTTGTTTCAGCAGATATAACAACCTTTAATTCCTCAACCGTCAATATTACTCACCTTCCTTTGTCTTTTTTTATTATGTGCTATTGCGAAATCTAACATCTATTCTTTATAAATCATCCACGCCTTGTTTTCTTCTTCTTTTGGTTCTGGGAACTAATCAGGGTAAATCTGTGAGATAGTAGGTATCTCTTTACCATTCAACACAGCACCAACGAATGAAGCAATTAAGAATGCACTATTATAGTTAGACGCTAGTATTTCCTTTGCTTTCAATTCTTCTTTCTATTGGTATGACTTGATACAAAGGTTGATTTCTTCTAGCGTCATATCCCAATAGTCAAATAGGTTTATTTCACAATTTAAAGCAACTGGAAGGAGTTGTTGAAATAGGTCTGTGAGAGTTTCAGGTGGCTTATAACCTTCACCCTCACTTGTTAGTTTTTTTCGCTGTCCTCAGTAGTATCTTCTTCTTCCTTGAAGAATCCACTAACCTTGAAAACCTCGAAAATGATAGGCACTAAATCCATCATTGTATTTCCATCTTCAATAAATCTATCATATAGTTCATACGCCTTATCCAATGTAATACCGTGATTTAGGGTAGACAGTGCCGCCTACAAAATAATAATCATAGTTCCCAAATCAGGTAATGAACCATCAGTAGCAATCTTAGAAAATACATTCAATGGGTTTGTTCCTAATTTCTTTTCTAATTCAACACAAGCCTTTGCGTTAAGTCTTGCTTTATAATCAATACCGCCAATTGTAATAGTTGTATATAACATAATTTTAATCTCCTTTTATAAAAAAATTGGGGAATGACTTATTAGCCACTCCCCCATTAAGTAATTAGGTTAGGAAGGGTTTGTTACGACAATATCACTATTCAGGGTGATAGTCGCGGTGAAGGTAAGAGCATTATTTACACTAGCACTATCAATAGCGGTAGTGACCTCACCAGAGAACGCAAATTCAGTATTATCAGGGAAAGTTACCTTCCAATCAACTACCTGACCTGCTTCTTCTAAACCACGCACAACACGATAGTTAGATGTGGTTGTACTATTATCATATAGGAATTTAAATGCTAAATCGCCAAAATCCTTGATACCGTTGATATACTTCTTATTGCCATCTGCCAGAGTGGTTACTTCAACCTTTTCAGCGGTTCCGCCTAATTCGGGGCACTCCTGCAAATTGGCAATCTCAGTATATGTGCTGTTATTCTTATAAGATAACTTAATATCCTTAGTCAATAATCCGGCCATTTATATAATCCTCCATTTTATTCAAAATATTCTTTTCCAGTAGCAGAGAATAACATAACCATACAAATCTATTGGTTATACCAGAGTTCATTATAACTATCGCGGTTAAACCCTAGTTTTCGCATTGTCTCGCTAATGGATTGCGCGTATGGGGCTAACACACTTAAATCATTACCCCATAGTTTTATATAGTAAGAGAGGTTGCTATATCCTAGGGTATCACCTTCAAGATATGACTTATTTTCACTCTCCATATATGTTATACAAGGGGTTTCAGTAGTGCTATCACAAATCAACTCATAATAAACGGGTATCCCAATTTTTCCTAATTCGCTAATAAGGGTTGGTCTATAATCAAGCATTTCTTACCCCTCCTTCTTTTGTAATGTCTCTTTGAATATCTTAATGACATTCTTCTTTTGTTTGTCTAGTGCCGTTTTAAGGAATGGTTGCGGTTTTTGTCCTACGGTAGTATGCCAATTCCCTTCATCGTCTTGATAACTCCACGGTGTATCACGCCCATTACCATCACTAGCAAAAATGCCTGTTCCAAACTCGACATAAGGCGCATACTCTTTATTAGTTCCAACATAACCTACATTATCTTCTACTTCGTGGGTTATACTGTTTCTTAAATCGCCTGTATCTACTGGGCACTATTTCTTTGCTTCATTCTCAACCGCTAGACAAGACTTATTTAATGCCTTTTCTATATCCGATTGAGTGAAACTATCTAATTTCAGTCTTAATTTATCAAGGTTAATTATTTCAGCCATTATTACACCTTCTTCATCAATACTTGTATATATCGTCCAGAAGGAATAACATAAGAAATCTAATATCTAACACTATCAATTTCTATCTATTGACTATCTTTAACGGCGGTCTTAGTTAAGCCGATTAACTCAATATCATTATAACGAATGTCGCTAACATTAGTTTGGCTATAAATCTTGACCGCCATTTCGATTACATCTTTCTTTTCGCCGTTATTGCGTTTCTGTCCATATTTGTCAGTTCCAGAAGTGAAGGAGACAAGATAGACAGGTCTCATTTCACGGTTAATCATACTGTTTGTATCTTCTTTTGTTTTTTCAATAACCGCATAATACTATCAGGGTAGTCAGAGGAATAAGCAAAACTAACTCCGCTATATCCCTCTGAATCTACACCTTCTGTTCCAATGCGATTAAAGTTATATACGACCATCCTTACAATGGCAGTAAGCAAATTATCAATAGAATTTTGATGTGTGTAAATTAGTGCTTCTTCTGTGGCCTATTCAATCAACAGAGATAAAATATCATCCTTGCTATTATCAGTTATTCCTAACAGCAATTTTACTTGTTCTAACATATTTTATCTCCTTCCTATTGGTTTAATTAGGTAGCGGATTCGCTAATCTTACAAATCTTGGTAGCGTCAGCCAGAGCAACCAGATAAGTAGCGCGTAAATAAACGCTATTCATACGAGTATCAGGGTCGCGGTCAGGCTCTACTTCAACGTCCTTCTTCATAAACAGTTTAACGGCTTCTTTGGTCATAACAAATGCCTTGTCGGTCAGAGCCTTAGTAGCGATAACAGGAATACCGCAAATAGTACCAACCTGGCCGTTATAAATTACTTCGCCCATCATAGCAGACTTGTAATCGGCATCCTTACGCAGAGCGGCCTTCCATTTGTTAGGAATTAAGATGAAAATACCACTCTCATCTTCAAGATTCAGAGTGCTAATAGCATCAACGATAGAATCATAATTTAATGCTCCACCCTTAGCGAAGGTAACACCAAGAGTAACACCAGAACCAGTGATAACGCCCACGAAATCAGAGGTCATTTTATTGGTCATAACCTGAATTGCGCCTTTCATCATACCATCAACGATGAAGGGGTCTTTCATAGCGTCCTCATCAGTGTAGTCATAAGCCTGTTGGCAGAGTTTAACCACATAATCAGAACCAACATAAGAAATCTTACCACGTTTAGCCGCAGTATTTCCTACGCCGTTTGCTAATTCCTCTGCTTCACCAGTATATGTATAGGTGTTAATGGTTTTCTTCATACCAGCAGATTCAGTTAAATCATTGTCAATAGTCATTAAAGAACGAGTATTAACAGCAGTGGTTAGTAAGTCCTTAGCGGTACTCTCTAACACAAAATTATCATATACAGTATTTCTACTAGCCATTTTTATAATCCTCCATTAGTTAAATAGTGTTTTATATAAATCGGGATTATCATTATATAATTTCTGACGTTCAATAACGCCCATCTTCATAGCCTGTTCTTTTGTAATCTGTTCGTCTAGTGGTAGGTTCTTCTTAGGTGCTGAACTACCTAAACGCTTTTCAACTTCGGCCTTTACACTTGCCTTAAATGCCTTATCTAATAGGTTAATATTAGCGTTCATAGTTTCGGCATCTTCGGCAACCACAAAATCAATTAAACTTAATGACAGTCCCTTTTCAGCGAGAATCTTACTCGCCTCGTTTTTATTTTCTGCCAGCGCTAACGCCTTTTCTTTTTCAGCAATCAACTTTTCCCTTTGTTCCAGTTCATAAACGAATTTTTCTTGTTCGTTCATCTGGGCTAACTTCTGGGCTTCTCTAATCTTATCGGCGTTCTTGCGTTCGGCCTTTTTCAGTGCTTCGCTAACACGTCTATCTCCCTCTTTTTGGAGTAGCGCGTCAACTTCTTCTTGTGTATAAGTCTTTGAGTTATTAGTTTCGTTCTCTAATCCCTCATTAGTGTTTATGTTTTTATTATCTTCCATAAGTAATCCTCCATTTAGTTCTGCCAGTAAATCCAATAGAAATAAATAATAATATAAGGAAAGGAAGGGTGACTAACTGACAGCCCTAGTAATAATGTGAGTTCAGGCGATTTACCTGCCCTCAATAGTCTATAAAAAGTAGGGTAGAGCGATTTAAAAACTCTGCCCTACTCTTATTATTTTACGAAATTTTTTTAGTTAAAGCAAATTTAGTCTTCGGTAATAGATTCTGGTTTATATACCTCAATATAGTTATCAATACTATCATTACTTCCAATGAATAGAGTAGTTGCGTATAAATGTTCCTGTATTTGTTTCATTTCTCCATCTGGTCTTGTTTCATCTACTGGAACATAAACATAATGAGGTTCAGCCCAATCAAATACCTTACCTTCATCTGCGTCATATCTTATTAAATTGAAATTCTGTGCTATCATATTTATTCTCCTTAATTAACTAATGATACTGTCCAGCCCTTTGCTGTTGCTACTGCTATTTCTTCTTCTGTTAAATCATTTGTAGAACTACCTGTAAGACTACCTAAATATTTAGTAATCTTAATAGCATTAGTCCCACCAGAAGAAGTAAGATAAGCACTAGTGTCAGGTAGACTATTAAGTGTCTATACCGCACTAGTATGATTATATCTTGAAGTATTAATCATTGTTGGGTATGCGTCTGGGTCACTGAGTAGAGAAGTCATATTTGAAGAGGTCATTACCTTATCTTGTGTAATAGTTGTGTTATATCCGCTTTCTTTTAAATGCTTTGGCTATCCTGTTGTGAAATTTGTGTCACTATAACCAAAATATTTAGTTAAATCTATAACTTGATTTTTCCACTTAACAGGATTAGGAGCATCAAATGTAAGTTTCTTAATCCTGTGCATACCATCAAATGTACTATAAAACATATTAACAGTTATTTCAGTAGTGGTATCACGAATGGGAATATTCAATTCATCTAACTATTCACAGTTTTTAAAGGCATAAGCAAATGTATTACCATATAATGAACTTGTGTATAGTGTAGTAAATTGTTCCATAAACGTGGTATCAATACTTCTTAGACAATAACAATTACTACACATACCATAAAAATACCCTGTTGTATAAGTATAATCTGTAAAAAATGAGGCTGGTATCTGACTTAAATTATTACAGTCGCTAAAAGTATGAGTAGTCATACCTGTAACAACGCCTGTAATAGTTGGTAATGTTTTTAACTTAGTAGCGCCATTAAACATATATGATATACTATTATCTTTTGACATATTACACTCAAATATTATAGGTATTTCTTCTAATTTACTATATTGAAACGCACCATATAAATTTGTTATTTTATTATTGCTATCAACTGTTATCTAATCACCATATTTAGTTATAAACCAATCCCAAGCACCGTAATTATCCCAATTACTCAAATTACCACCAATAGTTAATTCACTAACAGTAGGAGCATCAGGAGAAGAAGCCATAGTTCCTATAATTAATTCACCTGATTTATCGTGTGCGGTAATTCCAGAAGCAAGAGTAGAAGGAGAGACAGTATCTGCCGTTAAATCTAGTTTTACTTCATCATTTACAACTACTTTATTAATTCCCATTTAATCAACCTCCAATTGTTAAGGTTAATCCTCCCGCAGTGTTTTCACTCTCTGACACAGGAATTGCGCTCACCACAACCTGAGATAGGTAATCATATCCTTCATCAGGTAAAATAGTCTGTGCGGTGAAGGTTGGGGTAACAGTCTTAGATTGAACAGTTATACTTTCCTGACCTGTCATAGTGCCTTGAACGCCTAAGATACTTACACCATTCTTAATATTGGCGGGAATGATTTTAGCCTTTTCCGCTGAATCAATACTAATCTTACCTGAACCGTCATAGAATCCCATTGTAATAGTCTAATCATTCAGGTCAGAGATTGTGTAATTCTTTGCGCCGTTGTTAGGCATTGTTCCAACAATCTTAGCACCACGGGCATAGGCGGTTTTATCTTTGAGGATTTCCGCAACAGCAACAGTAGCATCAGAGGTATCACTATCATAACTACAAGTACCTGTTATCTAAGCACCTGTTTTATCGTGTGCGGTTGTGCCTGTAAGTAAGGTATTAGGTGCTACTGTATCGCCTGTTAGGTCAAACTTTACTTCATTACCAACCACTAATTTATTAATATAATTAGCCATTCTAATTGTCCTCCAAACTATAATATTCATCACCAATTATGAGAGTTATTCCATCAGTATTACTAACTTCATATTGGGGAATTTTCTCTATTTCAACGTTATCTTTCATACGTTTTGCCTTTGTTTCAAGGGTCTATTGTTCGTAGGTTTTAGGAGTGATTTTATATAGTCCTTTATATAGTTCGGCAATCTCGCCTATAATTTTCATATTAGTTATTGGAATCCATTCACCATTCCAATTATATTTCATCACAGCCATATCTCTACCTCACTTAATGACAACTCTAATAACGTTATCACTCACGCGCTCAATCACTCTCATAGTTCCAGAAGTAGAAGCAGTAGCAACACCGTTAATAGGTTTACAATATCCATTAACCTGACAAGTGCCGTCATCACGCACATACAACTTACCCATCATACCTACTGTGCTCCACTCTGGGCGGTCTGCGCGTTTAATATATTTTTGGTCAGGGTCATAATCTGGATTGACAACAGGCGCTTTAATGGTTTCATCCCAAGCGGGGATAGTCTCACCATTTCTTTCTTCTGCTTCGTGGTGAATAACCTTATCCTCATATTGGATTCTGCCGAAATCATCAGTTATCCAGCGTTTAGCCCAATTCCATTCAGGGTTATCACCTAAAACTGTCGCAGTTCCAGACACAACACCAAGGATATAATCACCCTCATTGGCTAGAATAATCTTATCGCCATCGAGCGCAACTATATAACCTACTCTATCCTCTGCTTCTGGATTACCGTCTTTCCACTCAAAAAATTCAGCATAGTCAGCACCAGCACTTGACATTGTTCCCGCTATGGCTAAGTTGCCTGTTGGGTCTACTGTTAACGCATTAGAACGGACAGCATCCCACTCATCAGTTCCATTACCAATAATAAAATAATAAGAAGGAGTCGAACCGTCTTTATTATCCTTTATATTTGCCTTACCTATTACGAATTGGTTTCCTCTTGTACTTACATACTAACCCATTCCAAAAGCGTGCATTTCAGAATAGTTCTTACTATGACAGGTGGTTCCGCTACCCATTAGTAAGCAATAGATGATACTATTTCCAGCACTTTCGCTATAATTAAAACTGTTGGCGGTAAAAATAATAGAATCATAAATATTCTCTGTATTCTAGAAATTTGCCTAACCACTAACATCAATGATTGAGTTCCATAAATTACAACCATTATATTGAGTTATAAGATTATTTGGTTGTAGATTAACTAAATTCGCGCCAGTAATACTATTGCTAGTAGTTTTTAGCGCAGTAGAAATAGTCCCATCTTCATTCTGAATAATACTAGTCCCATCAACACTAACAGAACCACCACCACCAGCAGAAGAAATAACACCATCCGCGATAGTAATAGTTTCTCCATCTACCTTTACGCCACCAAGAGTATCAGTAGAAGCAGTTGGAAGGGTATAAGGTTCTGGGATAGTAGGTTTATTAGTTAGGTCTTGATAATCTCCACTAAATAGATTGGGTTTATTGGTTAAATCCTCATATGAACCAGAAGTAGCAACAGTAGATAAGTCTGCGGTTTTAGCATAAGGTGTTAAATCTGGTGCTTCTGGAATTACAGGTTTATCAGTCAGGTCATTATAACTACCAGAAGTAGCAACAGTAGCGAAATTAGGTTTATTTCCTACATCATTCCAATCTACCGCGCCTACGCTCTATGCTTCTGTATCAACCCATAACTTAACCTGTGGGTCTGTTGGTGGTTCTGCTCCTATATAGACTTCATCGGCTCCGCTCTTACCTGTCTCACCCTTATAGTAATCAACACCAACACCCATATAGGCACTTAGTTTATCTTTCTCATTCAGTATGGCAGTCAATGTTTCATTCTTCATTTCGTTACCTCCACACCAATTTCAAAACAAGCATCAGGGATAATAGTGTAAATATTACCACCGAATGTAGTTAATTGAATATCATAACGATACTAACCTGCTTCTAGGCTCTTAGTATCATCAGGAATGAATGAGATAGTATTTTTAACTGCGGTTTTAGTAATCGCAACATCACTATTTACATTTTTTCTAACAGTCATAACTACAACATCATCATCATAGATACCACGCGCATTACCATTACTATCAATAACATCAATAGTTAATTCTGCGTTATCGCCTTTGGTTAGAAAAATCTTGTTTGTTTTCTTATCTATCTTAAACATTTAATCCCTCCTTACTCTATAACCGCTAGAACAGTAGAACGACAGTTAGGATGAATGGGTGGGTAATTCTCACCTACTCTGGCATCACGCAGATTAAAAATCTTACCGTCTAACTCACCGCATACATCACAAGTTCTATCATCGTGCGTGGCCAGGAATTGATATTTCTCTATACCGGCTTCAATGAACTTATCCTTTGTGGCCTGATTCTAAACATAACTTAATTCTGTTCGTGCTATGCGGTCGGCCTGATTAAACCCAATATTCATATTTTGTCGTAGGTCTTTAACTAACTCTGCCTTGCTAACTCCACGGCTTACGCAATCCATAATACCTTTCTCAATGCGGTTTTGTAGGTCTGTTTTATTGTTCCAGATTCTACTACTCCAATGTTTCCCATCAGCGCACCATATCGCATTGATACAACGTTTAGCAGATTCTTCACTATAACTAGTTCCAGAAGACAGATAATCACCAATAAGGGCAGAGTTCATAATATACATTGATTTTAAATATTGTTCTGTAATTTCTATTTCAGCGTAGCCCAGTCTTTGTAAGTTATGGTTCAGTGAGTTAATTAAATCATAATAACGATTATACTTGTATAAATCGCTAACTAACAACGTGCCATCTGCGGTGCTCGCTAATACTTCATCATACATATCAGAGAGTTGAATCTTTACTTCGCGCAAGCAACGCTAATATTCTTTTGCTAGTTGGCGTTCAGTGTCGTTTATGCTTTTGTCTAATAATCTTTCTATCTGTTGCTATTGGCGTTTATCCCAATACTGTGAATTATTCATTTGCAAACCTCCTTATTAGAACATCTCAATCTTTGTTTCTCCTTTATAGCCTTTCTAAATATGAATAGCACAGGCAGGAAAACCAAATGGAAATCCGCATCTACTTGCCCCAATAATATAGATATAAGGAACCCCGCCAAACTCAAAAATTTTCTTAATTCTTCCAAGAGAAGAGACAACCTTTGAGAGTGGTAACAGATAAACAATATTATCAGCAATCTCCATAGAATGTTCCATTACTTCATCGTAAATACTATAAGGTGGATTTGTAATAATCCAATCTACGTGTTCGTTGTATTCAAAAAAATCTTTACCCTCATCAATCTCGCACCAGTCTTTTTCTACATTATCTGGGTAGTTATCATAGAATGAACCTTTACCCTTGAAGGCATCTAATACTTTACCATTTAAGGGGAACTTATCTATAATCAACTTTGAGATTTTAGATGGAGTATATACTTTATCAGTTGTGGAATTACCGACTTTACCTTTAACAAACGCCATTATTCTTCTTCCTCATTTCCAGTAGGAAAGGAATATAAATCAACGTTTAACTATTTCTGCTCCTTAACCCTCTCTACTTCTTCTGCTGGATTAGTGATAAATGGAATCTGAGATAGTAAGGTTTCATCACTGACTAAACCTCTTAATTGATTGACCATTTGCGCGGTTTCAAGAGTATTCTCTGGTAGATTGCGCGTAAACGTAATTGTAATATCACGCCACATAGCAACACCATCAGTCAAATTCAATACCTCGCAGATTAACTCGATGCGCTTCTGTAATGCTTTCGTCATATTTGCCACGATAGCGCTACTTACATTCTCAAATCCAATTAGTTTATACTTCATAGCAATACCAGATTGAGCCATTAACTTTTCATCATTAAAATCAGGGCTATTACTCATCTTATGTATCTGGTCATTGATATTCTATAACATATTCTGAATTTGAGTATCACTAATATTCTTAGTTAGGTATTCAGCGCTATCTTCGGCATCCATTAACAGCACTCTATTTTGCTTCATAGTTGCCAAATCATCACTATCAGCAGTAACGCCCTTTAAAATTAAATAAGCGTCCGCAAACGCATCAAAATCATCAATTTCAGCAGACAGAAGATTATTATAAGCATCTTGAAGAGACATAATACTATCAAAACAGGATACATTATCACGGTTCAGATTAAACACAGTAATAGGAACCTGATTATAGAAATAAGGCTCTTCTTCTAAGAGATTAAATGTAGTAAAACCTAAATTACTGCGATATTTGGTTACTTTATTGGAATCATACACTTCAACTATATAACTCTCTGCCTCTTGGTTAATAGTCTGTTCAGTATAATATCTAATCACATATAGTAATTCTTCATCAAGGGTATTAGAATATACTGGAATTACCTCGCGTGGGTCAAGGCGTTTGAATCTCTGTTGCCCATTTTCATCAACCCATAAGATTTCATAACCAACACCGAATATTAGCGCATCTTTCAGTAATTCGGAATCTTCACTATGCACATCATTGTAATTCAGAATATCAACAATATCATCAATATCCTTATCACTGGAATAACTAACAGGAATACCAGTAATATAGCCTTGATAGGTATTTGTAATATTCTGACAATAATTAGTCACCACTTTATTACAGGGCTTACCTATATCTGTTGGGACTTTTTGAGTAATTGCTTGCTTACCCTCATAATAGTTAAAATACTTATTTAGTTTATGTTTCTCTTTGTATTCAAACTAATTAATTACTTTACCTATATATGAAGTTGTAATAGGAGTATTTTTATCAATTAAATACAATTTCTTTTAGCCTCCTTCTATTACAAACCTAACACATTTTTATCAAGTGTTTTAAGTTTGCTTTTAGTATATATATCACTATACGCATAACGTAAGCCGTCTATTGCGTGGCTATATTCGTGTGTATAGCAATCATCCTAGTATTCACCCATTTTATCTTTTTTATATGAAAAATTCTCTAATTCCATTATCAGATTTTGACAAGATGGATGAACTATAATCTAATGGTTCTACAAGAATGTAATTCCAGCCTTAACGCTATCTTTTCCTTTAATTGAAGGAACAACATTAAATCCAGAAGAGCGAAAATAAGAAATGGAGCGGGGTTCTGCGCTATCCATATATAATCTAACCTTATCCAGATTCATAGCGCGGATTGCGTCGGCTACCTAATCTAACTATTGCCCACTCTTATAAAACTCATTAAAAACATAAATCTTGTGGTTGTTTCTGTCATACAACGTATCTATTATTGTGGTGGGGTCGATAAATCCTAAATCCGCGCCTGCTCTATGCTCTAATCCAGAAGAAGAAAGAGTAAGAGGGTCAAAATCTGCGGTTTCCCAATTTGTAAATACTAGACCATCTACATCACGTCCCCATTCACCCAAGCCATATATCAACCACTTAGCCGGATTGCGCGTTTTGAGTTCTTCTATACTATTTATATATTCCTAACTTAGAAATGGATTATCCTTGTAAGTCGAGTGGATGAAGATTGAATTAGCGGGTGGATTCACTACACTATATTCATATAGCCAATGATTTTTGCTAATTGGGTTCCAAGATAGGATTATCTATTGATTTTCAGCCTTACCACGCATACGTAGATTTAATTGCTCTACCATATTTAGCGGAACTTCAAACGCTTCTTCTACCCAGATAGTAGAAATATTGTTAAGAGATAATAACTTTCCTTCATCATCAAGGCCAATAAAAATGATTGTGCTACCATTTGGAAATCTAATTCTATAATCACTTTCATTGATTTTAATATATGGTAATAACTACCATTTAGTTAGAATGTCCTTAAATAATGAAAACACTGAATTGCGGATTGTAGTGCCGTAGCGCCGACATACAACCACGTTAATAGGTTCACGGCAACAACGAATAATAATCTTCTGAGTTGCGTATACACTCTTACCACTACCAGCACTCCCCATTAGAAATTCCCATCTATGAGAATAATCCAATAGATGAGGATAATAAATAGGGCAGAATTGAGAAGGATGAATTTTTAAGTTAATGTTCATCAATTTCCCCAATTTCAATATTGATATTTGTGCTTACATCTGCGGTAATCTTCTGTTGTTGTAGCCCTAGTTGTTTCTGTAATAATTCCATTGCTTTCATTTTATCTTTCTGGCTTGCGGTATCATCCATAAATGCTATCTTTGCTAGTTCTGTTGCTATATGTTCAGCGTTTATTCTCAATTCCTTAAACTTCTCTTTTTCTAACTGGTCTAGGTATTCGTGGGCTTCTGGTTTCTTCATAATATGACAAGCGGTAACCTTAGCAGTTTCATAATCTACATTAGGACAAGCACGTAGATACGCCCTAGCGCCATTATAGTCCTTGATATATTCTTCTAAGAATCTACGTTGAATAGCGGTTAATACTCTTCTTTTAGACATTATCCCACCTCCTTACCATTTATTAGGAATACAAATATGTTTAATAGTATAATAGTCCAATAGAGAAAGTAAATGAGTAGTAGTAATATATTTACTTAGTCCATCGTGATAAGTATATTCTGGCCTAATACCATTTTCATATAAAAAGTTCTATATTCTGCGGTTTTTAATATAAATCATAACTATTACCTCTCACTATCAATAATACTATTTTTTTCTTCTAAATGCAAATCCGCGCTTGTAGGACAGTCGGACAGCCCCAATTCCTTCCAATATTTCTCATCGGCGCGGATTTCCTACTATTTAATCCATTCAGTTAATAGTTTTAACTCCTCTATGCTATATTTTTCCATAACTGCTATTTCTCCTTCACTTAATTATAATTTTGCTTACTGTTGCTCTATTGGAATTAGTCCAAAAGAAACAAAAGTTAATGGGAGTTTTTCAATTTTCCCTCATATAAAATGCTGTCGAGAGTAATATACTTCGCACGTTTATTATATGTATATTTCTTATAATCATTTTCATTCGGTATCTATGTATTAAGAAAGGGTAAGTATTCTCTAATGTACTTACCCTCATTAAATCCTATATCATCTAACATTTCATTTCCAGAAGTAAAAGGTGAATAATAAAGAATATCAAATGATACCTTATGTCCCATTCTCTATGCTTGCGCTAATACCTTATACTTATTTGAACTATGTTGGTCAATATTCTATATTTCTGCTATATGTTCGGCTACACGCTCTAATAGGTCTTGTGATTTACCTATATACACTAGAATATCATCTATTTTGATACTATATATTCCTGCACCACGATATTTTTCTTTTATATCTGGATTTTGCGCTAATTGCTATTTTATTTCATCTTTGTATTGTTTGGAATATGACATAACCGCCCGCCCTCCCATTTCTCAATTATTCGATTTCAGTTAATGTGTCTGGGTCAAATCCTTCTTGTTCGTGGGCGGGTTTCCCATACGCATTACAGGCCATTTTATATAACTTATTGTAGTTATAAGGCAATTCTTCACTTACATTATAATTCAATGCTTCTGTTAATGCTTCAATAGCGGTTTCTTTACTCTCGCAAGTATGCCATCCAATAGCATCAGAGTAAGCCCAATACACGGTATTTTCAATATAATTAAAATACCAATCAACTACTTCATCAACTGTTGTTAGTTTATTGCGGTTTTCATCATACATATAACCATCAAATGCGAATTGTGAGATACAATCCCAATAAATATCTCTATCAATATCAAATTCATCAATGATAAAATTCTATAATGTATCAATCTTATCATATGCTCCAATAATCTCATAAATTGGGGCATATTCGTCCTTAACCTTCTCAATCTCAATCAGGGTATAAATTAGGTTCTTCAAAGTGCTCTTATTTAACATTTCTTAATCCTCCAAATTTTAATAAAAAATATAAAGTGGAAATTTGAGTATAATACGGTGGAAATTTGAGTATAATACGTTTGGAAATTTGAGTATAATACGGTGGAAATCTGAGTATAAATATCTTATTAGTAATTATTAGTATA
>OBLI01001452.1_pt1 | contig 23136 bp, 24 predicted proteins | sample 1519701 | NCBI WGS metagenome assembly OBLI01 (sample SAMEA3663005, study PRJEB22513) | pig gut metagenome | biome: pig gut; feature: pig-associated habitat; material: faeces | place: France | collected 2012
TTAAACAAAGTATTCAAAGAACTTTTAATTGCTAATTATCCTATTAAGGAACTTCATCATGCCGGATGAGCCAATAGAGATTAAATTGGATAACAAAGCCATTGAAGAAGCATTACTTGAAGTTGCTCAAAAAGCATCTGATTTACAACCATTAATGAAGAATATCGCAGGAATTATGGCAGATTCTACTGAAGAAAATTTCAAAGAAGAAGGTCGCCCAAAGTGGAAAGATTTGTCAGAAAAAACGAAAACTGCAAGAAGAAAAACAGGACATTATCCCGGACAAATTCTTCAAGTTTCAGGTCAATTAGCAATGTCTATTACAACACAATATGACAATGAATCAGCTATTATTGGGTCAAATAAGGTTTATGCTGCAATTCAACAACTTGGAGGTCTGGCAGGAAAAAATAAAAAAGTTTATATTCCGGCTAGACCGTACCTAAAATTAACTGATGATGATTTTAAAGAAATTTTTATTGAAGTTACAAAATTCTTATCTTGATTAGACCAAAACCTCTTGTATAATTTCTTTGTTCATTCTTTCTAATAATTGTTTTACTCGCTTGTATAATTTAGTATCCGTATTTCCTATTGAAGAAACTAGAATAACATTGTTAATGTTTTCGATTCCAGTTTCAAACTCGTCTGAAATATCCGCTTTGACAAACTGAATATTTTTAAATTTCTGTAACTGGTTTATAGTTTCGTCTTTCATTCCACCAAACACAACAAATGCAAGTTGTTCTTTCTTTTTAGCTAAAAGAACAGATTTTAAGTCAATAAAATCTTTTTCAATATCATAAATAATATTATTGCCTAGCATTGAGTAAGTGAGTTTTTTATCTGTGTTTTCGACAAATATTACCGCAAATAATGCTGCGATTGCCCCAAATACAATGCCAAGAATGATATTGGTAAACAGTTTAGGCGAAGTCTGTTCATAATCTTGTAATCTTCTCGGTTCTTTTAAAACAATAACGTTGGATGATTCGGACATATTTTCGACTAGACGGGCCCATTCGACTTTTTTAGCAAGCTCTGCAACCTTTTCAGCATCTTCACGTAGAGCAATTTCTGATTTCATACCGCTGACATACTGTCCTTGAATCCCTGATAAAGCTTTTTGAGCAGACTTTGAGAAGGCACTCATCGCCGCAAGCCCGCCTGAGCCTGCCATTGTATTTGCTGGCATACCGCTAAGAGAATTCATTTTTTTATCCAAATCAGTTTTAGCCTTTTTGTATTCTGCCTCAAGAACAGTTTTATCAGACTTGGATTTTTCGCTATTAAGTTCTTGGTGTAGAGCGATGTAGTTGTTTATTATGGAATTTACTACGCCATAAGCCAGCTCTTTATCTTTACTTTTATAGCTTATCGTAACAACATTTGTACCTTTTTTGTTTTCAACATTTACTTTTTTAATAAACTTATCTGCTTTTACGTATTGTCCATATTTTTTTGTTTTAAATATTCCGTAAAGTTTTTTTACTCGGATATCATTTTCTTGAATGACTTTATCAATCACAAGTGGTGATTGCATAATTTCAAGTTCATTCATGAGATTTCCACCACCTGACATTAGGGCAGCCATTCCACCACCAGTTCCGACTTCGGAAATAAAATACGGATTGATTTCAGACATGTTTGAATTGTTTGTTTTGTTGATGTACAAATCTGCATCAACTGTGTATTTTTTTGCCGAAATAAAAGTCATCAAGACAAAGAATAGAAAAACTGCGACAAATATTTTTGCAATAAGGAACTTTCTGCTCCAAAGTGCAAAGAAAATTTTCTTTAAGTCGATAGTGAGTTCTTCGTCCAATTCATCCTGCGGACAGTAGTAGTTTGATTTTTGCTCTTGCATAAGGTCTCCTTTATATATTAAATAATATTTAATCTTGTTACAAGTTTTCCGGTAGAATCTAATCTTATTTCTGCAGATTGTTCAAAACGGTTTTCATTAATATCCTCTAATGTTGCAGGTTGGCTATTAATAGTAATTATTGAATCTGCAGTAATATATGCCACATATACTTCTGCAAAATTATTTTTCATGTTATACACTATTTCACCACTTGTTTTATTAATACTAACAATAAATATTTTAAACATAATTTGTCCTTTCTTTTTATAATCAAATTATATCATAATTCTCATTTTTAGCTCTCTATGTTTTTTAAAATAGTTTTTGCATATTTTTTATGTAATATAAAATTAAAAAATTGTGCAATTGCAGCCGAGCAACCTATTGCATATATACATAAAGTTTTTTGTAATACAAACATACAGAATATAAATATTAAAATAAAAGAAGAATTAACTAAAAGCAATATATGGCTTTTTTTTGAAATTATATTAATCATCACATAAGTCATTTCAATAAGCATAAAGAAATACCAAGGAATTATTGATAAAAAGATTAATTGTATTTGATGCAAATCAAACAATGAAAGTTGATTATTTGATATTATTTTTAATATCGGAATTTGTATGTAATACGAACTAATTAATAATAAAATAAAAACTGGTATTATAAATTTATGAAATTGTTTCTGTAATACTTTAATTTCATAAATCTTATTTTGTGGAAATAGTTTTGAAAATTTTGAATTAATAATTTTAGCTGTAGGTCCAGTGGAAATAGCATTAATTATATCCATTATTTTTCTAGCATAATAAAAATATGATACATAACCCTGTGGCATAGTTACAAGAAAATTGTTTAAAATCGTCGGCATGGTTATATGATAAAAACTATTGCCTAGAGACATTGTTACACTATTGCTCATAAATGTTTTAAAATTATTACAAGTTAAAACTATTTTTGGTTTAATTATATACTTCGCAATTATTAAAGAACTTAGAACAGCAGATATAATCCAAGCTGCAGCTTGCCCATATGCTAATAAATGAATATTCAAAGAATGTGTATAAATCAAAAATATTTGTAATATCACTATAAAGAAATCTGGTAAAATATTTAATATGTATGGTATGGAAAATTTCATTTCTGCATTAAGCAATTGTTCGTTAAGATTAACAATAGGGTAAAAAACTAATCCAAAAGTCGAAATAGACAATATATTTTTTAATATTGTTAACCTATCTATATCGATACAAAACGTAAACAATTTTATAATATAATCTAATGCAAGTTGAGAAAATATACAAAATGCAATTCCAAATAATAATGAAAAAATTAAATTACAGCTATAAAAATTATGTGCTTTTTTAATAGATTTAGTCTTTAGTTCATTATAAAAAACTAAAAATTGTGATATTGGCATTAAGAGAATTAATAATAATACATTTATAATAGAAAGTGCTAATAACCACGCATCTGATTGTGAAGATACTTTAAATATATTTATTAACAATGTAGTATTAATTATACTGAGTATTATTTTTATAATTACCAAAAAATTATATTTTAATTTAATCATATTATAGTCCACATTTAAATAGTACTAGTTTCTTCTAATGCTTCTTTTGTTGCCTGTAAATAAGCATAACCATAATGTTGATCAGGTTCAAGATGAGCACCTTCTGCCCATTCATTCCAAGCATTAATGAAAACAAATTGTTCATCTTTTTTATATTTTTTCTTTGTCCATAAAATAACATCTTTTAACCATTTTTTATAATCCTTAGGTGTCATTGAAAATATTGTTGCATTAGAGAATGCTTTTCTTGGAGAATTATCCCAACCACAACAAACGGTCTTAAAGGTTTTATCTTTATTTTCACTTAAATGTAAATTTTTTTCTAATGATTTTTTGATATCAAATACCTGACCTTTAAAGCTAGGTATTACGAAATTTCTTGATAAGTTTAAAAGTTGTAAACCTCTTTGTAATTGTCTATTTGAAAATTCAACAATTGCATCTCCACTATATTCTTTTATATTTATATTACCTATTGCATCATCATTCCAAATGATATATAGACCATCAAAACCTTCGCTAATTGTATATTTTGTTAAAAATTCTAAAAAATTTTTAAATTTTTCTTTTTCAAAAATACTCCACTTGTATATTATTAATAATGGTTTATTATCAATTTTTATATACCTATCATCTTTAAAATATTTAATTATATCATTACAAAATTTTTCACTATCATCATCTTTTAATTCTTGTTTTTTTATTATTTTTTTATTATCACCGTTATCCCATAAGCAAGTCCAAGTTTCATTTGCCCAAAATAAAAAGAATGGAATATCCAATTCTTTATTATTTAAAAAATTCTCCAAAGGTTTTTCAAGTAATTTATCTCCTGAAAACCAATAATAATAAAAACAAAATCCATAAATACCATATTGTTTTGCTAATTCGATTTGACGATACATAATGTCATCATTCGATAAATCGTAAAAACCAACATCAATTGGCAAATGTGGTTGATAATGACCTTTGAACTGAGGGATACACTTCGTAACATTATACCACTCCATAAATCCTTTACCAAAGTATTTATTATTTATTTCATTTTCATGATATTGCGTTAAATAAAAAGCAATAAGTTTTATTGAATTATTATTTTTATAATTATCATTTGATAATGAAATATACTCATTTGATTTTGTTTTCCTATCTTCTATTAACCAATCGATATATTGTAATTTTAATTTATTATTTGTATTTAAAAAAATCCTTTTGTTTATTTCATAAAAATTAATAATTTTTCTTAAAACAAATCCTATATATTTATTTTGACTCAAATTCTTAAATATTGACATTGCACTTACTCCCTTCCATATTTTTTATTGTTCAACATATAAATATACATAGAAATTAATGTACTTATAAAATATATTTCTTGCTGTATAAATCGACTATCATAAAAAAAGTATATTAATAATCCAATTATTGTAAAAAATGAGGATTTTAAAAACACATAATCAAAACTTAGCTTTGGAATATTATTTTTAATTTTGTTCAAAGAGCTTAACATATTTATATAAAATTTAAAATATAAATAAACACCGATAATACCTGATTCAGCAAACAAATAATATGCAATTGCATTAACATAAAATATATTTTCTAAGCCAGCTTTATATTTATCAATATGCGTAATTATTTCAGGTGTCAATGGTAATAAACCTGAATAATACGAATTTAACAGGTGAATATCAATGCTTTTAATTCCAACCCCAGTTAATAAATGCGATAATCCAATTTTTATAGAATATATATAACAAACAATTCTAGTTGCAAGACTTGGTTCTAACATTATTAAGTCAATTATATTCTTAGATTGAAAAACAGAACCAATTCTTGATAAATATGATTCAGAGGCTTTTAAAAAGTTAAGTCCTAACATCATAATAAATAATGTGGTTAATAATATTATTATTGATATAACAGAATGTTTTATAAAGAACTTTTTTAATTCTTTATAATAACAAATTATTGTTAATAATCCACATAACAATAAAAAAATAGGAGATTTTGTTAAAATAATATTTATCCATACTAAAGGAACAAAAGTTTTTTTTAATATTAAATTAATAAATTTATTTTTATATAATTTAACTTTACTAGATGTTAAAAAATATGTAAAAGGTAAGAATATGTATATAAATCCAGCATAGAAGCCTGGCTCCTCAAAAAATCCTTTTAATCTTGTAGAATATGGATTTATGTCAATTCCATCATTAAAGTTTCTAATATTACAAATAAAATTAATAATGTTCGTTAAAAAATCAAAATTAAATATATCTGCAATTAAAACTATAATACTAAGTATTGTATTTAACCAAAACAAAAATATAAATATTTTAGTTATGTTAAAAATAGTAATATATTTATGAAATATAATGTAAGAAAAAAATAAACAAATCGGAATAATTCCAAATATGTAGTGCAATAAAAAGCCTTTTAATAAATTTCCCCATGTTGACTGATGAAAAATACATAAAACAAAAGAAATAACCAAATAAAATAATAAAAATATAAACAAATATTTCAAAGGTGTTTTTATAATAATTTTTTTTATACTTTTAAAAAATATAAAATTATCTTTTATCACAAAATATAAAAGCGATACCATTAATATAAAATAGAACATTCTAATTATCATATTACCAACTAATATTCCTGAGCCTTGAAGAAAAAGAAATATCAATGATAAATATATTATAGTTTTATCTATTATTCTAATCATCCTTAGTTCCTTTTATTATAGATAAATAAGTTTTTTGTAATAAGTCATTATAGGATTTCGGTTTATATAATTCATTGACTTTATTTAATGCTTCTTTTCCATGAGCAATCACTAAATCGTTATTATTCCAGTATTTTAAAATACAAGTTACTAATGCTTGAACATTTCCTGGCTCAAACAATAATCCATTTATGTTATCATCAATTATTTCTGCAATACCACCTGTTTTTGATGCTATTACTGGTTTCCCACAAGCAAATGCTTCAATATTAATCATTCCAAAGATTTCAAACCATATTGATGGAGTAATTACAGCAATGCAATTTTGATATTCACTAATTAATTCTTGACGATTCATCTTTCCTAAAAACTTTACATTATCTAGTTTATTTTCCTTTGCAAATTGTTTATAATATTCTTCTTGCTTTCCCTCTCCAACAAAATGAAAATTAATATTGTTAGGTAATTTTTTAATAGCTTCTAATAAGACTCCTACACCTTTAGAATCATTTAACGCACCAACAAAAAGAAAATAATTTTTATTAAAATAACTAGCTTTAACATTATTAAACGTTTCGTCTAATGAATTTGGAATACAAACAAATTCTATATTATTAGCAAATCTTGTTTTATTAATATAGTCTTTTAACGCAATACTAGGACAAATAATTTTTTTAGGAGGGTATTTTTTTAGCATTTTTTTATATATATAAAATTTTATAGCCAAATATATGCTTGGGAAAATATTATTTCTTGAACATTTTTTTTTGATACAATTCAATATGCTTTGATTACAATCTAAACAATATCCATGATTCCCCATGACTGGGCAAACAAATTGTGCATCGTGTACTGTTAATACATAAGGTATATTATATTTTCTTAAAAGACTAAGAATAGATAAACTTAATTCTGTAGTGATATGAACGTGTACTAAATCCGGTTGTATTTTTTTTAAAACTTTTTGAAATTGTCTTTTTGCCGAAATATTATATAGAGAATTCAAACGAAAAAGAAATTGACCATAAATACTTTTATTGAATTCATAGGATTTTGGAAATAGAGAATTGATTTCTTGATTATAACAAAAATCACCAGTATCTTTTGAAAAAAAATAAGTTTCAATATTATTATTTTTTAATAAATAATATGTACTATACGCAATTAAATTTGCTCCAGTTTTTACTTCGTTAGAAAAATATTCATTCACTAATAATATTTTCATTTTAAATTAATCCTCTATATTGTAATTTTTCCAAATTAAATTAGAAATATCTATTTTTAAACCAAACAACTTTATGTATGCTAACTTATATTCTTTTTTAATATAAGCATAAGTTTGTGGATTGATGATAAACTTAATCCATTTAATAACTGGTCTAATATATTTAGCAGATCTTGCTATTGAAATATAATCTAAGTGTTTTGGAACAAATAAGTTTTGACAGGTTATTTTAGGAGCGCATTCTTTACAGGTTATTTCACTTCCATATCTCGCAAAGGGAATTGTACCAATAATATCTGCAGTTTTTTTATCTAATGAATTATTTAAATATTTATAATATATTAAGAACAACTCTATAAAATTTGTACTTATATTGTAATTATTTTCTAATTTCTGCATGGCACTTGCATAATCTAGAACCCCATTTAAATAATCTTCATAGCCCCAACTTAATAGAAAATTGTTGTTAACTTCTTTTATAGGTGCAATTTTGCACTCACCTTGTTTATATCCAATTGTTTGAGCTTCAGGACAGCGACAAAGTAATTCAATCCAATCATCTAGATAGTCTCTAGATGCAAAATAAGCACATTTGACAGAATTTTTGGAGTTTTTAACAGACAAACTATTATGAAAATAAAAGTTATATGTAGTACAAGAATAAAATTTATTAATTATCTTTGTAATAATATCTTGAGTTCTACCACTACCATTTATATCTATAAATGCTATTTTATTGACATTTGAAGGAAGCTCTTGTTTTATATATTTTACAAAAATATCAAATTTTTCTTTATTCTTATTAATAATAAAATTTTTAATATTTATATTTTCTAATAAAAGTTTTTTTAAACTTTCAATAGTTAAGCTTTCAAAATATTTAACTGAAAAATTTAATTCTTTTGAAATTTCTTGTATTGAAGTGTTTAAAGTTTTAAAAATTTTACTAATGGATTTATTAGTAAAACTTTCCATAAAAACACATTCAATATATTCTGAATAATTCTCATCAAAGATTACCCTAGAGGCAATTCTTGAACTATAAAAATAATTTGTTTTTAAATTATAATTGTTATTTTTAATTAATAAATCTGCAATTTTTTTTATGATATAACCATCGCGCGCAACAAAATAGAGATCTTTAATATTTAATTTTATACATTGTTCGAGTACCCATTGTGTATAATTATATAATAATGGTCCTGCAAATGAACAACCGAAATGATATTTATTATTTTGATTAGTATTTCTTAACTTCATAGAACAACTAATCATCAAATGAGCTTTTAAAATTTCATGACTATTATTTAATAAATATTTTTCATAATTCAATAATTTGGAATTTCTATGATAATATTCTGTTTTGATGCCATTTAACATTGCTTGTACGAAATCAGCAATAAAATCATCTCCAGTGTGTTTCCATTCTTTAATATTCTTATATTTATTTCTTATTATTTTATACAATGTTCCTTTTCGTTTCTTAGCCTTATACTCTGACGAAACAAAAATTTCAATTTCTTTAAAAATATCATCAAACTGTAATAAAAATGTTCTCAAAATATTTTTATCATAATACATATCACTAATTAAAATTACTTTATAACCTGCCAAAACGTTTTTTTTTAATTTATCAATATTTTCATATATTGGTAATAAATTGCTTTTCTCGATTTCGATCTCTAAATTAATTAAATATTGTAATTGTTCATTAGTAAGCTGGAAATTTATTTGAATTTGTCTATAAATGTCGTAAATAGTTATTTCCTTTAGGTCATCATTTATTCTTATATTTTCTCTTACAAAATTTTCTGTATAAAGTCGAATTGTCATAAAATTTTGTTTTAAAAATAACGGAATATCGTCTTTTAAAATATCATTTGTTAATTTAAGTTGCATCAAAAAAAATATATCTTTTGGAGCTGCTACTGCTCTAGTAATTAATGTGTCAAATATATCAAAAGAGCGTAATTTCATTTTAAATAATCTCCTTTAACTTCTGTACTACACATTTTAAAAAGAAATTTCCATAAATAAGTATTACCCAAAAAGTTTTTTGAAGTATATTGTAATCATTCCAGAAATGCTTTTTAAAAAATTTCATCATAGATTGTGTAAATATCCATATTGATTTAATTTTTACTTTTGAAGTTGTTACTCCTTTATAATGTGTAATAGTAGTATTTGGGTTATATATAACTTTATATCCTGCTTTTTTACATTCTATGCCCCAATCATTTTCCTCTTGATACATAAAATAACGTTCATCAATTCCACCAATTTTTTCATATAATTCTCGTTTAACCATTAACGAACAACCAGCAAGAGCACCAATTTCATTGATTTCATTAATGTTAAAATGATTTAAAGCATAACCATTATATTTAGGATTATTAGGATATTTTTTAGCCAAACCAATTAAATGATACAAAGTATCAATAGGGTAAGGATTTCCTCTCATACAAGAGCCTTGAAATGTTCCATCAATATTTAAAACTTTAGGACCAACCATTCCTACATTTGGATTGTCATCTAAATAATCACTTAATATTTTTAAGCAATTGTCTTGAAATATTACATCTGGGTTTAAAATAAAGAAATTTCTACCTTTTGCAAGTTTCATTCCTAAATTATTAGCCTTTGCAAAGCCAAGATTTTCTTCACTTTTAACAACAGTAATATTGTTATATTTTAATGTTTGGTCTAAATATAAATAACTTTCTTCTTCTTTATCAGACAAATTATCAATAATAATGGTTTCATAAGAAATATTGTTGTTATATTGAAATAATGTCTCTATTGTTTTTTGTAAATATTCACCTGCATTCCAATTAACAATGATGACAGTAATATCAAAATGCTCTTGCGTGTAGAAAGATTTTTTTATATCCATTACTTATGCCTCCCACCTAAAGCTAAGAAAACTGCTTTAATAAGTATTCCGATTTCCCATAAGACATTTCTATGTTTCATGTAATAAATGTCATAAGCTAGACGTTCTTTTTCTTCTTCAACACTAAATACAGGATTCATATTTATATGTGACCAACCAGTCCAACCTGCTTTTACATAATATCTAACATGGTGATATGGTATTTGTTCTGCAAAAATATTAACTTCATCAACCCATTCGGCGCGAGGTCCAACAATAGACATTTCGCCTTTTAAAATGTTTATCATTTGAGGTATTTCATCAAATCTTGCTTTTCTTACAAAACGGCAGAATGGAATAATTCTATCATCACCTTGCACAGATTCCGCATATTTTACATCATCACCGCTTTTAGGTTTATAATTATTTGAATACATTGTTCGCAATTTATAACAATTAAAAGTTTGTCTATTTCTACCGACTCTTGTTTGAGTAAAAAATGGACTTTTGAAATCAATTAACCAAACTCTTAGAGCAATATAACCAGTAATAGGAAGTGTTACCAAAAGAATAATTAATGCTGCAATTATATCATAAATTCTTTTGCAAACTCTATATAATTTGCCACATAGAGTTCTTTCTTTCAAAGCAAATTGAGTTGATAATTCTGGCATTGTATCATCGTGAACAAAATATTTTCCAGTTGCCATTTCATAAAATTCTGTCATTTGATAAATTTGTATATTTGTATCAATTACTGGAACTAGTTGTGAACCAGTTGCAAATACAACGATATTTGGTTTTGTATTATCCAAAATACTTACAATATCTTTGCCATCTTCAAAGACTGTTACATCATCACAAGTAAATGATTCTTCTGATTTAATTTTATTTTCTTGTCTTAATTTATCTATTTCAGAAGTGTTGATATGATAATGTTCTGCAAATCTATCCCACAAGGTTTTATCTATCTTTGCAGATTTAACAACACCTACAACTTCCATCTTTAAAGCTTCTTTGTTTTTTATTACATCAACAACAGCTTTTGCTTTGTCATTAGCACCAATAATTAAAACTTTTTTTGTCTTTTTAACTTTAAATAAGTATTGATGAAAACAAAAACGATATAAAAGTAAGCAAATATAAATTGCTAAAATATTTAATACTAGAAAATTTGCCAATACTAGCTTTGGAACGAAAAAGAATAATATAATTGCAACTGGAATATTTGCGAACACAACACCTTCTAGAAGTCTATACGCATTCCACGCTGTTATATTGTGTTCTCTTATCTTGTACTGCCCTTTTAAAAACATAGAAAATAGTCCGACTATAACTACAAGTGCAACAGAAAAAACTCTGATAACGTCATAAGATAAGTTACTGCTCAAATTTTTACTAAAAATATACGTTGATGATGCAAAAACTAGCAAATCAAAAATAAACATTATTATCGTAGAACGTGACAAACTCTTCATATTTAACATTACTCCTGCGTATATGTGTTATAAATATATTATAACCATGAACAATAGTCAAATTCTAACTTTGTTAATAATTTTTAAGACATGCATTTTTTAATGAATTTTCGTTATAACTTCTTGCGAGCTATTCTGTAAATATAATTTTCAGATAAATCACAAAGCTTTGATAATTCATACCTTGATTTTTTTGAACCATCATAATGTTTTTTTACATATTCAACTCGTGCCTTAAGTGTGCAATTTTTTGGTACAGAAATAATCATTCCAGGAACTTCGCACATAACTTTAATTGTTGCAGATAAACCAATTATCGCAGCAAGGATTTTTAAATCTTCATTCGGCAAAGTTTTCTCTGTGATGTTTGCAATCCAGGGTTTGTTCATAATATAATCTCTCCAAATTTGGGTGGGGTAATTGTTACTAATGGTCTCATCAGTTAGTGCCTTACACTAAGACGGTCAGCTTGCACTGTTAGCCGACCGTTTCGACCTTTATACAGAGGTTAGCATTGGGGGTGTTTGAACTGCAAACATTCCTGAAATCCTATCCATCATTCTTTTTAATAATGCTATTTTTTCTTCACAAATATCACAGTTTGTTTGCTTTCTCCAATATGCAGCGAAATTTTCATCGGTCTTATACATACGTCTTCTTCTGTCTGCCTGACCCAATGCATGTTCTGCTTCAAATAATTCTGAGCGTAATACTTCCAAATGATTGTTCATCATTGACATAATTGCTGTTTGCATGTCTGATACATTTGTTGTGTTTTCCATAATTTTTCTCCTTTTCTTTTTTTATCTACCATTTAAATACCTTTTAAAGAGTATTTAAAATCACTTCTTCTAATCGAGATGATAATATTTTTTCTAATATCGGAATTATTTTACCGGCTTTAATTCTTGTAAGAAATTTGATGTCATATATGTGAAAATGATTTCTCAGAAATCTTTTTAGGGTTGTTTTCTTATGAATTTTATTCGTTTTTACAGACTGAATTTCATTCCAAATAGCCTCAATTTTTCGTAGTTGAGATGGGGTTGCCATTTTTTCATCTCTGCCGTTTAATTCATCATATTTTTGTGACCGTTGAATGTATATTTTTTTCTGTAATATACTTATCAAGATATCTGCTTCAGTATCAGTTAATTGTTTTGAACTGCAAACACCAAAACTGGCAAGATGTTTCCTATATTCCTCATCAGACATAGCTAATGTAGTTTTTAATGTATGAATTTTTTTAATTTTGTATAATGTAATCATAATATTCTTGCCTTTGTAATTCTTTGCCATGTCTTATACCTACTTGCACACCACAAATAAAAATTGATAGAGCAATTATGAAAATATAGAAGATGGTATCTGCTTTGTTCATTATTTTTGACTCCATAGTAATTGTGATAAAGCTGCATTTAAGACATCCTCATCAATAGTTGTATTATTTAATTTAGCAATACGTGAGGCTCTGACCAAAAGCTTGGTCAGAACTCTTGTATTGCCTCCGCAAAAAGCAGACAATTTGGGGTAAATGGACACACTATTAGGAGTAACTTTTGAAGTGATGGCTACAATATCATTGTCTGCTATCGGCTGAAGTTCTGCTAATACTCCAACTCTTGAGTATAATTGTGTGTATTGTCCTTTGTCTCCCTGCAAATTTTTTAATAATTTAGGCATTCCAACAAGTAGTATACCTACTCTTGCTTTGTCATAAATTCTTCTAAGTAATTCCAATGCTCGATATGGTAAATTTTCTGCTTCGTCAACAATTATTAATCGTCCGGAATTTTTTAATTTATCAACAATATCTATAACCATATTGTGTAAAGCACCGGTTCCTTCAAATCCTAATGTTTTATGGATTTCTGAGAATAAAACCTTTGGTGTATAACCGAAGTCCGTCTCAATAAGAATTACATCAGAATGTTCCAAAGCATACATTTTTACAGCATAAGTTTTCCCAACTCCTGCACAACCACAGCAAACTCCAATTTCACTTTCTACGTGACAAGTATTTGCGATTTCAAAAATATCTTGAGCAACAGAAGTTTCAACAAACGGAATGTTGACATTTTCTTCTCTTAACAGTTCTCTTTCCATATACTGCTCAACTGCTTTATTTATTTTTCCAACATTTCCTTTGTATTTGTCATTTAACCAAAGATGTAATGTTGTTGGTGATAAATCTAATGAGCGAGCAACACCTGATATGGTGCATTGCTTTAGTTCTAACATTTTTTTAAAACGTATGCTTGTTGGTGTCATACAACCTCCTCCAATTTTTCGTTTCTTGCTAAATCTCTACGCTTTTCTGCAGCTGTTAAATACAACTTTCTTTTGGGTTGTAAATTTGCAAGAAGTTCTTTTTGTGGAATTTTATTTTCTATTCTTATTACCTGATCCATTTTTGTATTAGATATTTCAAGTACATTTGGATTAGAACTGTAATCTTGTTTTAGAGTAGCTTTTACCTTTTCAAATTTTTCTCGTTCGGATATAGACTGCAAAGCATCAATATAGCTACGCATAGATTTCTTTTCTTTTTTCTTTGCTGCCATAACTTGCTGTAGTTGAGATTTTTCAACATTTGTTTTAGCCAAAAAGGATGTTTCGATAAAAATATTCCCCTTACCAAGATATTCTTCTGTTGCTGCATCAAAAACCCAAGCTTCTTGGTACGCTTTAATATCTCTGCGGATAAATACTTTTCTTCCTTTTTCCGGAGACATCCATTCGCCCCAATAATTAACATTAAGCTGTGAATCGTGAACACCGTTTCGTCCTATTTTTACAGGCTTAGAAGTTCTCATACAGAATAACTTTAACGCATCCTTTGAAATAACTTTTTTGACTGCAAATTCTTCTGCCCAAAGTTCATCAGGACATTTACCTTGCAAAACTTTACCTTTAGATGGTGTTTTATTCAAAATATTTTCTATAAAATCATCAAAAATAACTTTAAATTCTTCAAAAGATAGAATTTTATTCTGCTTGATTTCTTTTTTTAATTTTTCAGGTCTTTCTGTTATTTTCCCACCTCGATATCCAACACAACCTTTAGAAAGGAATTCCTTTATTTTTAGGAAATCCCTTTCTACAGGCTTAGTTTGTGCATTATACGGAAGTGCAAAATGGACAGAAATGCCTAAATTAGTAATTAATGAATTTTCTTTTGCTGAATGCTCTATTTTTACACTTTGTTCTCTACCTCCTGCAAAATCTTTGCAACGATAATCCTTTCCATTATCAAGATAAACATCATTTGGTATTCCGAAATTAGTTACACCGTAATAAAATGCTTGAAATATATGGTCGGAATTAGGAGATTCCGTATGCAAAAACCATCCCAGCCATTTAGACGTTTTTACATCTCTGAAAACTGTTACCCAAGGGAAACAAATCGTATTGTTAAAACTGACTGCAACATCTATTTGAGCATGGTCAGATACCCAACACGAACCGGCTTGAAGTTTTGAATAATCTCTTGGTACATACATTGCATATTTTTTATTCCAAGCAGATTCACCTCTTCTTGCATAATATATTGCTTGTTCAGGAACTTCTTTTTTCAGATATCTTTCAAAAGTTTTAAAACAAGGAAAATCAGCCGGATTAATATTATCCTTCTCTATTGCATATCCTAATGTTGCTCTCCAGCAAGAATTAGCAGACGGACCACCTTCTTTAAGAAATAAACTTTTAAAATAATCATAGTATTCTAAATTTAATTTAGATACGTTTTCTTTAGTTTGATTCTTTTTAGAAATTAAGCCTGCAACACCATATAAACCGTAATTCTTTTTAGCTCTATAATATGATTGAAAAGAAACAGCATCTTCTGAACCTAATTCTTTTAATTGATTCAAAAATGATTTTAATTCTTTTGTGTTCATCCCTTTGGTTGCATTAAATAAATATAGATATTTATCTGCTTGTTTTCTTGCCCAAGCCGGTGCGTTAGCATAATCTTCAGAATCTTTAGTAACTTTAGATACATCGAAATTTGAAACGCTCTCTAACTGTAAATATTTATTTTGAATTGCTATTGGCAAGGACGAAAGTAGAATTTTATAAACTCTACTATGTCCTTGCATTTGGGATGTTGAGGTGTACTTACCGGATTTACACTTTCTTCTCACTGTTTCTTTTATTTCTGTAGTAAGACTGCAAACAGTTTCCATGTCTAACCAAACTTCTGAATTATTGTACATTATTTGAACCTCTTGTTTGTTTCAAATAATGGCATTACATTTTTATTCATCCAATCATTAAAAGATGCATTTTTTCTCTGCCCCTTAATCAATTGTCCTATATATTGTTTACTGAAATGAAGTTGCTTAGCAAGTTCTGTATTAGTTATGCCAAGCATTTTAAGACCTAATACATATTTTTGATTTATTGTTAACCTCATCCTTAAACATCCTCATCCAATTTGTACGATATTTTAATATTATTAAAAATGTGTATAATTAGTCAAGAATAAAATTAAAATTGCGTACAAGTAAGCAAGAAAAATTTAAGACAGATTTTTAAAATGCAGCAATGATAATGTATAAAGACAATTAAAAATATGAAGAATTGTTAAAAACATGCGTACAATTTAATTGAAAAAATGTACAATTTATGCAAACATGAATTTTATTAGGAGAACTCAAAATGTCATTACAAGATAGAATTAAGCTAATTAGGTCTAATATTGCTTCTTCACCAGAAGCATTAGCAGATGAATTAGAAAAAAAAGGGTTTAAAATTTCAGTACCAACCATTTATTCTTATGAGATTGGAAGAAGACAACCAAGTGTAGCATTTATAGATGCGTTAGTTGAACATTACCAAATAAATCCAATGTGGATACTTCGTGGACAAGGAGAAATGTTTTTAAGCGATGAAGAAAAAGCAAAAGCATCTATACCTGCAAATGTTGATTTTGACAATATTGTTTTTATTCCAATATTAAATATGAATGTCTCAGCAGGACATGGTTCTTTAATTGATATAGAAAAAGAATCAACAAAAGATTATATTTCATTTACTAAAGAATGGCTTTCAAAAATTACTAACACAAATCCTAAACATCTTGTCGGATTTATGGTAAAAGGTGATTCAATGCAAGGTGAAATAAATGATGGTGATATTGTTATTGTAAATACTCAAAACAATGAAATGTCAAACGATGGAACTTATGCTGTATCAATAAACAATAATATGTTTGTTAAAAGACTGCAACAAAGACCCGGCAATGAAATAAAAGTTATTAGTGCTAATCCAAAATACGAACCTTACACAGTAAGTCTTGAAAATGAGCATTTTCAAATTATCGGAAATGTAGTATGGGCAGGTGTTAGAATGGATGTTTGTTAATAAAAAGAACTATATACAAACATTTTTCTGATTGTATTATGATAGAAACATATAGAGGAATAAAATATGCCATTTGAATTTGAAAGACAAAAAATAAAAGATGTAATTTTAGTCAAACCAAAAGTGTTTGGCGATAATAGAGGCTTTTTTCTTGAAAGTTATAAAAAGTCGGATTTTATTGCAAATGGAATAAATGTTGAATTTAACCAAGATAATCATTCAAAATCAACAGCACACGTTTTAAGAGGTTTACATTATCAAGCAAAACCTTATGGACAGGCTAAACTCGTGCGTTGTTCAAAAGGAAGAATTTATGACGTGGCGGTTGATATTCGACCAAATTCTGAAACTTTTGGACAATATGTAAAAGTTGAATTATCCGAAGAAAACAAACAAATGTTATTTATCCCGGAAGGTTTTGCACATGGTTTTGTGGTTTTATCTGATGAGGCTGAACTTCTATACAAAGCAAGTGGAGAATATAATCCTCAAGCCGATAGAGGTGTTCTTTGGAACGATAAAGACATTAATATTGATTGGGAAATTGATTTTGAACCAATTTTATCAGATAAAGATAAAATTCAACCTAAATTAAATGAAATAAATAAAGAGGAGTTAATATAATGACAACACTTTTAGTAACCGGTGGTGCAGGGTTTATCGGAAGCTGTTTTGTTAGACACGAATTAAAAAAACACCCTGATTATAAGATAATAAATCTTGATGCACTCACTTATTGCGGAAATATTGAAAACTTAAAAGATGTTGAAAATAATCCAAACTATACATTTGTTCACGGAAACATTTGTGACAGAAAACTTGTTAGAGAACTTGTTGAACAAGCAGATTGTGTAGTAAATTTTGCCGCTGAATCTCATGTTGATAATTCAATAAAACACCCTGAAATTTTTGTTGAAACAAATGTTCAAGGTACATTAAATTTATTACAAGCCTGCAAAGAACTTGGTATTGAAAGATATTTACAGGTTTCAACAGATGAAGTATATGGAACATTAGGAAAAACCGGATATTTTTATGAAACGACTCCGCTCGCTCCAAATAGTCCGTATTCTGCAAGTAAAGCGAGTGCTGATATGCTTGTAAGAGCTTATAGAGAAACTTATGGAATGCCAACCTTAAACACAAGATGTTCAAACAATTATGGACCTTATCAATATCCGGAAAAACTTATTCCATTCTTTATTTCACAACTTCTAAAAGGTGAAAAAGTTCCTGTTTACGGTGATGGCTTAAATGTTCGTGATTGGTTATATGTTTACGACCATTGTGAAGCAATTGATGTAGTTCTTCATAAAGGTAAAATTGGTGAAGTTTATAACATTGGTGGTCATAATGAAAAAACTAATATGGAAATTACTCACTTGATTTTAGAGGCGATGGGAAAAGACGAATCTTCTATAAAATATGTTGAAGATAGACTCGGACACGATAGAAGATATGCAATTTCTAATGATAAAATAACTTCTGAACTTGGTTGGAAACCATCTCTAACATTTGAAGAAGGTATTAAAATTACTATAGATTGGTACTTGAATAATCAAGATTGGATGAAATCAATAGAAGCAAAGAAAGCGTTGGTGTAATATGACAAAAGTTCTTGTTACCGGTGCAAACGGAATGTTAGGACAAGATTTGTGTCCAACATTGGAAGATGAAGGTTATGAAGTAATAGAAACAGATGTTGATGTTATGGATATAACTAATCCTTCTGATATTGATTTATTTTTCTCAAATGAAAAACCTGACATTGTAGTTCATTGTGCGGCATATACAAACGTTGATAAAGCAGAAGAAGATTTAGAAACTGCAAGATTAATCAATGCAACAGGAACTGAAAATGTAGCAAAGGCTTGTAAAAAATATGATGCGACAATGGTGTACATTTCGACTGATTACGTTTTCGATGGAAATGGAACTGAACCATATAAACCAACCGATAAAACTGCACCTCTAAATAATTATGGTTTAACAAAATGGGAAGGTGAAGAAGCTGTTCGTAATAATTTAGAGAAATATTATATTTGTAGAACAAGTTGGTTATATGGACTTATGGGTAAAAACTTCGTTGAAACTATGATTTCTTTAGCTAATAAACCAGAGTTAAATGTTGTAGACGACCAAGTTGGTTGCCCAACTTGGACAATGGAATTAGCAAATGCAATTGTAAAAATAATACAAAATAAACCTTACGGAACTTATCATACTTGTGGTAGTAATTCTACTTCTTGGTATGGATTTGCAAAAGAAGTGTTTAAATTAGCAGGATTAGAAGTTAATTTGAAACCTTGCACAACTGATAAATTTCCAAGACCTGCCAAAAGACCTGCTTATTCGATAATGGATAATAATGGAATCTGTAGAGATTGGAGAGCTGCTTTAAAAGATTATATGGAAATAAGGAGCAATTATTAATATGAAAGGTATTGTTTTAGCTGGAGGAAGTGGTACAAGATTATACCCAAGCACAATTGGTGTATCAAAACAATTATTGCCTGTCTATGATAAACCAATGATTTATTATCCATTATCAGTTTTAATGCTTGCCGGAATTAGAGATATTTTAATAATTTCAACTCCTCAAGATTTGCCTAATTTCAAAAAATTGTTAGGGACAGGAGAACAATTTGGTATAAAATTTTCATATAAAGAACAACCGAGTCCTGATGGTTTAGCTCAAGCATTTATCTTAGGTGAAGAATTTATTGGAAACGATTCCGTAGCATTAGTTCTTGGAGATAATATTTTCTATGGGGCAGGATTTTCTGCTATGCTTAAAAACGCGGTTAAAACTGCTGAAGAAAAGGCAGAAGCAACTGTGTTTGGTTATCCTGTTAAAGATCCTGAAAGATTTGGAGTTGTTGAATTTGACAGTAATGGCAAAGCTATCTCAATAGAAGAAAAGCCAATAGAACCTAAATCGAATTATGCCGTTACTGGTTTGTATTTCTATGATAACTCTGTTGTTGAATATGCTAAAAACCTCAAACCTTCAGCTCGTGGAGAGTTAGAAATAACAGATTTAAACAAAATTTATTTAGAACAAAATAAATTAAATGTTGAATTATTTGGTAGAGGTTTTGCTTGGCTTGATACAGGAACTCATAAATCACTATTACAAGCTGGACAATATGTTCAAACGATAGAAGAAAACCAAGGGATCAAAATTGCTTGTTTAGAAGAAATCGCATATAGAGTTGGTTTCTTAACTAAAGAACAAATAAATGAGACTGCAAGTAAGTATAAAAAGAACGAATACTACTCTTATGTGAGAGAACTAAAATAGTATGTTTTCAATAAATATAGCAAAAGATGGTTGGGATATCTTTAATATCATTATTACAATAATTTTAACTATTTGCTCTCTAAGGCTGATTTATAAATGTAGCTCTATGGTTTCTGATAAAAAGAAAAAAATAGAAGAGGAAAAAGCAGCTTTAGATTTTTTATTAATTGTATTACGTAGGTATATTTCATACTTAATTGATATAAAAGGAGCTATTCGTAGTAAAATAAACTACATTAATATTTTTTTAAATGGTCCTGGTAATATTGAAAATAGGAAGCTTGCATTTGCATTAATTTATTTAATACCGAATCTAAAAGTAGAACTTTCAAAATATGATTTTACAATCAATTCACAACCGTCAATTGTAGACGATATTCTTCTGTACCAAGAGTTATATCAAGAAATAAGTGCAGGAATTGAAAGGGTAAATTATGCGTCTTCCATGTCAGTAAATATAAATAATCCTTTAGAAGTTACAATTGGAACGGCAAAAGATTTAATTACAAGAAATAAAGATTTAGATGTTTTAGAAATTTTAGTTTCAGAAGCAATTGTAATTCTAAAAAGAATTTTTGATAGTGTTATAAGATGTAAAGAATTTAAAAAATATGATAATTCTTTAACAGAACTTTTAGATAAAAATACAATAAATGTTGCCAAAGATTGTGAAAGATTTTTAAATTCTACAAATGAAACACGATGGAAGCATCAATTGAAAGACATTAAGAAATAGTACTTAAATAAAAGAACAATAACAGTTTATACAATGGAAAATTTATATTATAATAATTATAAATAAAAATTTAAATCTTTATCAAACAGCCAGTTTGCTGGCTGCTTTTTTTATTAAAATTATGGTATTTTACAAAAAAGACACATTATTTCATAAAACTACATAAAATTTGTGACAGTTAGTTTTGAAATTTGTATCATTCACTTTTGAAATGTCTGACAGTTAAAATGAGAACGCTTCCCCCTTAATTAAATGCAAAATTGAAATTTTCCCATTTTGTGTCAGACAATTCTCGTTTTGAGTGTCCAACGATAGCTAAAATTAAGGTTGAAAAACGCAAGCAAAATTGCTGCAGGAATTTGTGAGAAAATCACACCTTCAAAAAGCAAGTAGCAATTTTTGAGCGTATTATTGAACTCTCTAATTTTGTAATTAGCTTTCAAAAACAGAGTAAACAAGCCCGTTGCAACGATTAGCAAAACTGCCGGAATCAGCATTTTGGAAGTCAAATTGAATTTGGCATACCAAAAGTAGCTTGATAATCCGAAAATTAAAGCGTCATACAAAAACATTATTATTACTGATTTTGATAAAGTTTTCATTATTTTCCTACCATCTGGTTACTACAAATGCTGTTGCAATGATTGAAGCTAAGCCCTTAAGTGTATCGCAAAGCGGAGTTAACCAATCGTTGCCGGCGATTTTTCTTGGAACAACGATTGTGTCACCTTGTGCAACTTTAGTCCAGCCGTGAGCCTTTACAGCTCTACCGTTCACGCCAACTTTATATAATCTGAATCTTGCAGCATTTGGAGTATAACCACCGACTTCTTTGATATAACCTTTTACCGTCATTCCATCTCTATATACAAATGATTGTTCGTTATAAACTTCGCCCAATACGCTAACGTGGTTTGACATTCTTGGAATATATATCTCGTCGCCGTCTTGAACTTCAATATTATCAATATCTCTTACTTTGCTTAAATTATTACTCTTGATATTCAAGGCTATTTGACCTGTGTATTTGTTTCTGTAATCATTTTGTTCTTCTTTAAGCATTGTTATCATATTAGTTTTTGCTTCCATAGCAGAATCTGTTTGTTTATATCCGCTAGCTAATCTGCCTTCTAATAAACTGATATCTCTATCATTGTTTTTGCGCGCCAAATCAACTTGTTTTGTTTGGATATTTTTTCTTACAAAAACTGTTCCTCTCAAATCAGCTTCTTTTGTAAGCCCATCCGCCATTGTAATCATATCAACAAGTCTTTTACCTTCTACAAATTTGAACACTCCTGGGTGAGTAACGAAACCTGATACCTTAACATTTTTAATTGTTTCATTGCTTCTTAAAGTTCTGAAGAAAATTTTATCCCCTGGCATTAGAGATATAGACTTAATAGTATTTCCGTTTATCATAATATCGTATAAGTAGTATACTTGCGTTGAACCATCTTCGCCAAGAATTTCTACAGCTACGTTTTCTGCAGAAATAACGCGAGCATTATTAGTTGTTCCACCAACTAATGCCGTTGAATCTTCAGAACGAAAAGAAACATTAACATTGTTATCGTCATCCGGTTCAATATTAGAATCTACGAACTGAATGTCAGTCAGTACATCGTCCAAACGCATATTTTCTGTATAAGTAAGATGTTTAGGTGTGCTAATGCAACCGAAAACATCGACAAAGTCTGTATTTGTATTTTTGTAAATATTAATTACGTCTTTTGGCTGCAATAATGGATCATTAGCGCCAGCAAAGAATTCTTTTAAGAAAATTGGAATTGTTTCAATTGTATTGTCTTTTCCTGAAACACGTCTGATTACTGCTTGAGTGATAAATGTTTCTTCCAAAAGTTCATTTTCACTTTTTAAAATATCAGACAATCTCATATTAGGTTTGTAAGCAAATGTAGCAGGATGCTTTACGTTGCCTTGAAGCGTTACAGTGTTTTCTGCAGTATTATATAATTCTCT
>OBLI01001453.1_pt1 | contig 23100 bp, 17 predicted proteins | sample 1519701 | NCBI WGS metagenome assembly OBLI01 (sample SAMEA3663005, study PRJEB22513) | pig gut metagenome | biome: pig gut; feature: pig-associated habitat; material: faeces | place: France | collected 2012
CTTCTTCCTGCTAACCTTGCAGAATTCAGCTATATCCAATGATATTCCCATTATGCTACCATTGAACGGAACGTAAACCATTGATTTATGAATATAAATACTTCTCTTTACAGATGAATCTGATATTATTCTGCATAACTCTATGAACTTTATCCTAGGAATTGACAATACATTTATATAATAATACCTTGTTCTCTCAATTACCCTATTATAGCATAATAAATAAAATTTTACCAAGTCGTCTTCAAAGTCAGACCTATTCTCGCTTTTACTAAAAGTCCAAAATAGATTATCATCCAATTGCTTATCCAATATTGATGAATATTTCTCATTTTCCTTGGCTTTATCCCATCCTACTATCAGAATAGGTTTTGATGGGTCAGCCAATGAAATATCATTGACTTGACCCACCAAAATATTTATCCCATTCATCTTCTTATCTGTAATAATATATCCAATAATCATTTATTTAACAACATTTTTATAATGCAAATATATATAAAAAATGTTAAAAATCAAAGGTTATCTACCACCAAAATAGCTGAAATGCATATAATCCTTATACCATCCTCCCCATCCGAAACCATATTTCGCACAAGTCTGAACTACCCAATTTGAACTACTTCTCATTGAAAGTGTACTATTATATATGTTTGCACCTCCTTTTACTACACCATTTTTAATATATGGATTGTAATGAGGATTTAAATCAAATGCAATTCCATATGAATGGTTTGATAATTTTGGCGTAGAACTTCCTACAACATTTCTATAATCGTATGTGCTAAACTCATGAATATAAAAATCTTTGTGTGTTGCAAGTTCATTGAATAACCCTTGCAAGTTTCCCTCTAACTTCCTATGGAACTTCACTGTATGGTTTTTCAATTCTCCGTTAGGCTTGCTTCTATATGATATTGTCACATCTTTCAAGAAGCTCTCACACCAAGCTTTCGACTTTCTACCAGTCCAAGTCTGACCGAATAGTTCAATCTTCTTTTGTGATATACTTCCACCTATGCTAGAAGACTGCCCCATTGTCATTGTCCTTATTATATCATCACAATCAGCAATTGTGAGTCCTTCGTATGTTGACTTGTCCTTAACTTGTGGAACTTCCTTGTTCACTGAGCCGTATTTCTTGAACAGTGCAAGTCTCAACTTCTTGTTCGCATCCTTTCCAATGTTATTCTTCTTGCTTTTCTCTATGTTCTTACTCTCACAAGCATACACTAATCTCTGATTTGCTTTAGGAGAAAGACTTACTACAACGTCTATATGAAGTGGGTCTCCTGTATTACCACCCTTTGACCCATATACCCAATACAAGTCCTTTATATAATCATAATATCCATTCAATAATAAATCAAAAACATTTCCTAAATAGTCACTCTTTCCATTATCTTGCTGTATCATAAGAAGTGATTTGTTCTTATTATATGTCTTCTTAAGCTTCACATTGATTGAAGGCGTAGAGTTTATTGACTTCTGCAAAGCCTCGAACAAAGCATTAGCCACATCTTCATTTGTAAGTGTCTTGTCTTTCTTCTTGCTTGCGTCATTCATCTCCTTTATGAAAGGAGAAATCCTCTTTCTAACAGAATCAAACATAGGTCTTAATTTGCTCAAATAAGCAGTATCCTTTGCGTATACTGTCGGCTTATGCTTCACTTGCAATTCATTTATATATTCTTCTGGAGATGTAGCCCCAGACCAACCTTTGAAATTCTTGTTAAGCACATGGTTTATTTTTCCATTAACATAATCATCAATGCTTGCAAAATTATGATATTCACTCTGCCCTGCTTGAGCTCCATATGATTTTATACCACCAAAGTTATAGCTACCGCTTTTTTTAGAGCCCCAACCACTTTCATGGCAGTCTTGAGCTACTAATCCTATTACCAACTCATCATTCAAGTTTTTATTGTACTTCTTGTATGCACAGAACATTGTCTTTGCAAATGATTTGTCACTCTTATCTTGCGGATATGTATAAGCGACATCATCGTATGATGCTTGGAAAAGTGGATAAACTTTGTAAGGACAGTTGTTGTCAACATTGGCAAGCTCTTCCTTTGTAATGGTATTTTCATTTCCTGAATTGAATAAGTCATCAGTAAATATTTTCTCAACTAATGAATTTGATACAGCAGCCATACGGCAACCAGTAAATGTTGTTTCCATATTTCCTGGTCTTATTGTATGTTTTACCTTCATTATCATATATGAGCCTCTGAACATTGGAACATTAAGCAGCACAAAATACATCAAAGGCTGTATCCAAGCGCATCCCATCATCGTAACATCACAAGTGTACGACTGGGTACTGTATATGTCATACAAATCTTGCGCTCCACAACCAACAGCCTTCTTGTCTCCATTAGAATCTCTAAGTATGTAATGTTTTGCCTTTATTGACTGCTGTGTCGCAATAGGACTCTGCATGTTTATGTTCACGTTCTTGAAATAGCTCTGATATTGTCTTCCATATGTTACGCCAAATGCAGGAATACAATACGTATTATCACCACTTCTACTTCTTATCGCAATTGGTGTTTCAGCCTCATCGTTTAACATGAAACCATCATCACTATAGTCACTGTTAGAAACATTCAAATGCTTTGAAGGCTCATACGGATATACAACGACAAAACTAGGATGCTTGTTTATGTTTCCCCAATCTATTGCATTATGCGGTATAGGCGTAAACATCTCATTCATTGAGCCTTGTTTACTCAAATCCGAAAAGTTCTGTATTGCCATAAACATACATTTATTCATCGAATAAATGTCTGCCATAAAACCAAGCATCATAACGTTTACATCCTTATATGACAAAAGCGCATCAATCTTCTCAAACAATCTCTCTGGATTTATCAATAACTTCTGACCAATCTTATTATAATAAGAGTCTATGAAATAGAATTTGTCACCAACATTCTCTGCACCATTATCATCTGGGAAATAATTCTCGACTTTCCAATTATCAAACGATGATGAAGGAACCCATTTATCGTACAATAATTTAAGATAATTGTATAATCCCTTCTTCATATCATTCGTAGACTTATTTGGTGATGATACAGTTGTTTCCCCACTGTTCGTATTGTCACTCTCAGAATAGTTATCTTGGTCACCTCCATATATCTCTCTTAATTTTTTGATGAAACTATCCAAATATGTTTTGCACACGCTTTTATTCATTTTAGCTGACATATCTTTATTATACATGTCAGTCAAATATGTTACAAGAACTATCTTTGTTAAATCTTTTGATACATTCTGAACTGTCTTGTCTGTTGCTAACAACTTACCGTTTGAATCATAATATTTGTCATTTGTAACAATTTCATAAAGCTCTTTAGCAGCATTGCTGTTACGACACCAATTTATAAAATATTTAGCATATTCCGCCCTAATCATAGGAGTCAACGGAATCATTTTATTTATCAACCAAGTATATGAATTGTTCAACGGTACACTTATTGATATTCTGTCGTATATCTTATTCTTGTTTCCGCCACCAATAGTACTCCAATCAACTGTTCTCGATGCACATACCAAAGCTCCAACCTTCAATGCATAGTATTTCGGCATCTTGGTGAATACGTTCTTTATTGATACAAATTCTGAAATTCCTTTTGAATGTATACACGTTATTGCTTTTGCTAATATGGCTTCCCTTTGAGATAATTTTTGTCCGTCTATTACAATATTGTTTGAATTATTTGGCAAACTGTTATTTGGGTTTTCTTCTTTCATACATTGCCTAAAGGTCTTAGTTGTGTCAATATACATATAACTTCTGCTTGAGTCTACACCCCATCCGTACATTTTAACAAGATTGTAATTCTTGTCAAAGGCACCTTCGCTTTGACCTACTGTGCTGCTTTTTACATCATCATAACTTGACAGAAAATTTCCATTACCGAACAAACTATCTTTTATTGAAGAATAATTAACGTCACTATCCAACGAGGTATACTTGTTGTTTACTTTTTCATAACTTTCTATTATAGCACAAGCTCCCAATCCGTATATTCCTTTTGAATATTGATGATAATTATCTTTATATTTTGTAGGTGAAGACATGTATGAGTCAGAGAATTCGTAATTATTGCTGTTTATCTTGTTCCAAGATGTTTTAATTGATTCATATGTCTCATTCTGTATCGGATATACATGCTTTGCAGCACTTCCATTAATCTTGTATCCAACAAAATTCATATTATTGTCAAATAATTGAGGTTTTCCCCAAGGATGTTTGTCCTTCACTCTATCTGTAACAAATCCAATTATCTTAGCGGAATTTAGGTCATCGTTTCCTCGAATAAACATCAAAAATTTGTCATTGGTTATTTTTACATTAGATGCGAAGTTCTCTGCCTCTATTTGTGCTATCTTATCTACATTTTTTTTAATGAAGCTACTTGAAAGTCTGTTTATACCCAATATTGAAAGCATACGTAAAGCAACACGACCAGAGAAAGCTTCTCCTGTTGTGTCTGTCTCAAAATCTGACGCATTTCCATAAGGGCTCTTTTTTATGAATAAATCAAACGGTGTCATAGGATATTTAATAATAGTTCCTAATTGGTCTTCGTCAGTACTTCCACCTTCCTCATTGTTATTTTGCTCATTTATGATATCTTGAGCCTTGAATAATGCCTCAACCTTGTCAACACCATTAAAAAGACCATTAACAAAGTCAGCCTCAATAAAATTGTTTGACACATCACCAATCCAAACATCCTCTTTCTTTACTATTCCGTCATCTCCCATGATTTCATCTGTGACTCTAGGAAATGGTGGAAGTGTGTCACTGTTAGCATTTACATCTGGACATGTTCCGTCCTTTCCAACCGTAACATTCATATCAGAAACCTTCCTTCCGTGAGCAGTATCAACCGTTTTGTACATCATGTACATAAGTGTTTCCATATGAGCCATCATAATTTTTGTGAAATTCTCAACTGAAGGATGCCAACCCATTTCGTTTATAAGGAATTCATTCATTGCATCTTCCCTAGCCTTCTGGTCTGCTCCTAGTTGATTGGCACTGTTTGCTTCACTTTGCAGCAACTTTATTCTCTCTTGCAAACCATCATAAGGAACCTCGATGCAATAACAATTCACGTATTGATGTACACCATCATTGTATATTGTCTTTAGTATGTCATTGTTGTTTTTACTTCTATCCTCATCTATATTTTCTTCATCACTTCCATCACTTTTCCTTGTTTGGAATATCTTGTTTACAACTTCAGTTTTGCCCAACTTGCTGTTTGTATCAAAATCATTAAAGCTGATTTCTCCCTTTGTGTTTATATAAAGACGATTGAATAACGGCTCGCATTTGTACTCTGAAAAATCAAGGCTAACATTGTTAAGTGTTATCTTGTTTCCTGATGTCTCACCGCTGCTTGTACTGTTGTATGACTCAACAGCAGAGTGTAAATCTTTATTTATCTGCTTGAAATCATTAGAAAGAGAGTTATACAGAGCACTCAAGTTATTTGTATTCACAGCATCATCAGACGTAAGAATCAATATCCTATAAGGATTGTCTGCCCTATTAAACAAGAAACACAGTTTATTTCCGTATTTGCTCTGTAACGCTTCAAATAATTTTGCATACCAAGAACTATACATAAGTCGTATACTATTTAACGTGTCAATCTCCTCAGTATGATACTTGCTCTCTGAAGATACTGGGTCTTCCGTAGGCTTTGAGTTCTTCAATATATCACTTACCTTGTTTCTTATTTCAGCCAAAGTTGGCATGTCATACTTCATTGACTTGTCTCTGTTGTATAATACAAACCTACCCTCACTCTTTGCTTGATTCCAATATTCTTCGCCATAATAATCTGAGTATGGGGCAGCAAGAAGAGCATCCATAGACACATCTGTCAGAAAAGAATAATTGTATCCTATGAAACGAGCAGTAACATCAAAATCTCCTGTTGATGAATTGAATTTTGTGTCAAATTTATCGCACATGACTTCATAACTGACTGGCTTTCCGTAATATCCCTTCAAATAAATTGTATATTTCGGAGAAGGTAATTTGAAGAAGCATTGGAAAAATGACTGTGCGACATTATCCATGTTTATTCCCCTTATTCCGTCATACACATCACTTCTTCCCAACTCTGTAGGTTGAAACAATGATAGACCTCTTACATCAGTAAATTGTATTGTTATTATAGGCACACAACTTTTTTGATACTCTATGTCAACAGACTTAACACCAATCATCTCTGTAGTACCATAGTTTATCAAGTCACCTACATACATGTCAGCATAATTTGTAGTCAAATATTTTATATAGCTTGACTCATTGTCATGACAGTCTATTTTTGTTCCACCTAAAAAATTAACAGTTGACGCACTTGTCGTTGTATTCATCCTACAACTTAGAACCAACACGTCCTTTTGCGTTATCTGGCTATTTACGATATTGTCCCTATTGAAGACCTCAACCTCTATGTTGAACATGATGCTGTAATCCTCAAGCCTAGGTGCCCTCTCATAGGCATCATCAGCCTTCCAGTCCAATAATGCATAGTTTGGTTCTACGTAATTGACATTTGCATTATGCTTTGACATTATTTTAAATTTATTTTAAACCGTATAATTTGTCATATTTCCTTATATTGCTCTCATATCCTTGTATGGCATTCTCAAGAGGATATGGAACCCTTAGTATAGTCTTATCCTTTATGTTATATTCCAACGCACCAACACTTGGATTTGATTGTAATATCAGCCATCCGTAATTTGGGTCATTGTAGTATTTGTATGAAATCAAGTCCAATCTTGATTTTCCAACCTCATATGTAACATACTTGTCTGTATTACTTAACGGAACTTCTACAAATGGTACTTTGTAGAAAGTAGTTCCGTTAATTAATAGTTTATATCTAGAATATGTCATTAATTTATTATTACATTATTTATATCGGATTTTCCAATAAGTTTACTATCTGTTGTCTTGTCATTTACTTCTGAAATAGTGAAACTTTCGTATTCAACTTAAGGCTTCAATTTCTTCTTTTGATTAATAGCGGCACCGCCATTTCTAAGCATATCTGGATAAGAGAAAGGCTTGAATTTTATCTCCTTTCCACTTCCATTACTTTCATATTCAACCATTTCAGCACGGTCATCATACACTCCAGTATTTGCATAATAATTGAATGATACTGCATTCTGAAGACGAGAAATAGGACCAGATAAGTCGCTTCCACCCAAGAATACGAATGATAAACTAATCTTTGCGAACACTGGCATAACTCCAATACCCTCTGGGTTTAAATCCCACTGTGCATCATCATACTGTATTGACAGATTAGTTATAACTATCTTAGTGTTATAAAAATCACCCAATCTCAATATACAAACTGGAGGTCTTCCAAATGCTAAGTTGTAAGCTGTAGACTGACTACCTCCATTGCTAGCGTCAACCGTAGAGCCTTGCCTTGTACACTGATGTAAGAAGTTAAGTCTTGCATTAAATCCCTCTGGACTTATTGAATGGAAAGCAGGGTCGAAATACTTTATCTTGTCCTTTATCATATTATGCATAAATGCATCCTTTCTACCCAATAGTTGGAAGAATTCTCCCTCGTTATCGTATCTCCTTACATATCCTGTATCATAATCAAGATTATTATTGCTATTTTCTAACATCTTACTCATTCTTTCATTAAGCGCATCATTTTGTTTACTAGCAAATTTTCTCATATCTTCTTTATACTGATATTCTTTTAATGACCTTTTCATTCTTTCTTCAGCACCCATATTGGATGCAGCAGCAATGCTATCTTTATAATATTTTTCTTGAATTGTCTCAGTGTATGTCTCTCCCTTCGGACTAGTACTTATCTTATTAATGTCATTAATGTTTATATCCGTTTTTACAGATTTCTCCAAAAGACCCAATCCGTTTGATACTTCCCCATTAGGGACATCAATTTTATCGAAATTTTCTGTAGAAGAAGTGTCAGAGTTAGCATCTATAAATTCACTCTCATCATATTCAATAATGACAGATGCGCTACGCCACATTTTTGTCACAATAGTATTATTGTGTCCTTGGTCAATATTGTCCTTTGTGTTCTGTGTCTTAATCTCACTAGTTGCTTTGTCGATATTAGGGAAACCGCATTCCTTCATCCAAAGCTTAAGAGTTAATGCCCTATTCGCAGCCAACGTCTTGTTTTTCTTCTCATATCCTTGATATGATGCATGACCTTGGAATTTTATTGCTGTAATCTTGTATTTCTCCTTATTCGTCATGATGTCCTTTATCATGCTTACATTTCTCTGACTAATCAACTTGTCGTATATTTGTTCTTCAGCATTTGTCTCCAATGCAGCAAACATATCAGCCAAGCTTACCAGCCTTACGTTCTCATCCTTTGAGTCAATTCCAAATGCTGAAGCAATACTGTCATATTCTAGAACATGAAGGTATCCTGCTTTTGAATTAAGACCAAATGAGCCTGTATCTATATAACTTTCCTTCGTTGATAACTTGTCATTTTGATATCTACTGTCAACTCTGTAGTACCATCTCCTCCTATACCAATCGTATGGTTTTTTTGTTAAATTTTTTTCTTTCTTTGCAGCTGCTAAACTTAATGCCTCTGAACCGATATATTTTGCAAGATACGTAGGATTATTAGCATCATAATCTTTAGTATGATAATAATATATTACTCTTCTACCGTCACCACTAGTAAGATATTCTCCGTTCTTCTTGTTTGTCTCTAAGTCAGCATATGTCTTCTTTATAGTATCGTATTTTGCCTCCAACGGCTCTGTTATCACTGATATACCATGATTATACATCTGCTTTTCATATCCACTATAGCCATAAAGCTCAGTGTTGGTTTCGTCACCTTCCTTCATTACTGTTGGAATGACGTATATTGTGGTAGGAATATCCTCTGTTCCTTTCGTTGTGTTGTTTATTCTCTTCTGTGCTCCTAAACCATTCATGAGATAATGTATTGCATTTACAGAACGGTTTGACTTCATTGGAGCATCATCAACTCCACTGTAATTGTTTGGATAATAAACTACGCAATGTATCGCTTTCTTTGTCGGTTTCTGAGCTGCTTCTACTGGAGGTTCTTTCTTCTCCTCTTTTATCTTTCTTTTCTTTCTAAACCATTTCTGAGGCTTTGCTTTAAGTATATCGCAACCAGCAAAGAATCTAAGAAGGTCATCCTCTTGTTTCTGCTCTGACCCCCTATCACCCATATCAGTCTCTTCACTGCTGTTTGAACTGTCGTTGTTGCCTCCTTTGCATCCTTCTCGCTCCCAATAGTCAAGAATACTAGGATGGTCGATTAAGAGAGTAAAGGAAAGCGTTCCTGTTCTTTCTGTATTTGTATATGTGTATATTTTCTCACCTCTTCCAATGAAATCATTTTGGTTCCAATTCACATTAACGCTCTCATTGAAGTTTATGTCATATGGTGGAAACCACATAATCCTTCCTCCCATTGGACCTTTCTGCTCAGCTGACAATCCGTAGTCATCATATTCATTGTGGTCAATATCGTCAGATTTCCACGCTAAGTTCTCAATAGAAAACATACATTTCTTTATCTCTATTTTGTCAGAAATGTTGTCATCACTATCGCCTTTATCAAAATAATCCTTTATTTTTGCTGTAGGAGCAATGTTTACAAAACCGTTTTTATAATTTAGAACTCCATATTTGTCTAGTCTTTCACTTCCTCCTTTGAAGTTATAGTTATCATTCTTACTTGTTCTGAAACTGACAAACTTCTCTTCTCCAGTATCTCCGCAAGACATACTGTCTTCTAATTCTCTTGCTGAGTCTATATCACAAAAAGGTCTTATTGCCCTATCTATCTGATTATACTGGTGATGATATGTCCAAACTCTACAATATGGATTGTCATAACCCTCTGAATAATCCATATTCTTAGCCAACAAGTTCCTACCATGAGACATTCCGTACACACCATCAACCGCAGTCTGTGTAACGTCATCCTTTCTTCTGCTAGTGTCTTTTGTTGTATGGAATCTTGCTATAAGAGTCTCATATTTTCCATGATTGAAATTATCATTGGTCTTTCTTATCATATCACAAGTAGAAAGATTGCTGAAGCTTCTTACCCAACCGTAATTGACTCCGTTGTTCTCGTTCTTGTCGTTTATCTGTCTGTTTTCTGTATTGTCATCAGTTGACTCAGCATATGATATAAGAGTCTTGTTTGCTATAGTTGTCTCGAATTTTACATCTGGGAACCATCTGTCCTTAAGATTCAATGGGTCTGAATCTACATTGGCAAACCTTACAGTAGGTTTTTCCTTGTAAAATGTAAATTTAGTGCAACCGTAACCATTTCCGTCATCAGTACTTCCATTTGAATTGTAATTAATACTCATGACGCTAGTTCCTTGCTTATAGTTTCTCCTTACATGGTCAAATATAAACAAGTAATCCTTACCCAATAAACTTACTGGCTCTCTTCCCAATCCTTGAACTATAGTCATAATGTCATTATAGGAATTGCTCATTCCTATATTCCTCGAAATAAAATCACTGCTGCTTAGTAAATCTGACGCAGCGTTCTCTATTTGCTTAGGAATTGACTTCGTTATGCTCCTTATTATTTTTTTTGTGTAATTGACTGACATTGTTGTTTATAATATGATTATTTTGTGACCATTTTCAAACTATTTTCGTCCCCAAAGTGTCACTTGCGATGGAGCTCCACGTCTCAATGAGTCATCATTCATAAGTCTTCCTCCGTTTATGTCGTTATTTATTGATGACTTAATTATTTCCTTAAGAGATGACACAAATTCATGATTTGACAATAACTTGTTTATGTCAATATTCTTTGATGTGTTTCCACCATCCAATTTGATGGTTCCACTGATGTTTATATTGAAATCATTAATCTTTATTGAACGATTTTCGCTAGCATTGCTCCTTGATGGCTTATGGATATATTCCTTCTCTCCGACTGGTTTTGCAATAATCAAACTTCTCTTATCGCCAACAACCTTCTTAACATAAGACCTATTTCCTCCAAACAATGATGTCGCACTATTTGCAAAATCAAACAACTTCTTCTGTTGACTCATTGTCAGAATCATCTCTCCGCTGTTTACATTTGCCTTTAACTTATCACCATGGTAAGAGTCTCCGCCGATAATACCACCAGTTGCAAAGCCAAAAAAGCCCTTTACTTTTTTTATTAGCGGTGATGCTATCGGTTTTAAAAGTCTGCCAATAAATGTTATTGGTGCCGTAATAAAGTTAAAAAGCCATTTTATTTTGTCTCCACACCATGTAAAGAATTTACCCAATTTATCACCTACCCATTTTATTCCTTTCCAAAGACCACTTAAAATCCATTTTGTTCCTTTTCCAAGACCACTTAAAATCGTATTAAAATGCTTACCAACAAATCCACCTATTTTATCTCCTATAACAGCACCTATCATACCGCCAATTGGTCCTCCGAAAATAGTGCCGATAGCAGTTCCTAATCCACTTCCTACTGCTGAGCCTATTCCTTCGTTCCTTGTATTTTTAGCTTCTTCTACTTGACTGTTATATTGTGTTCTGTTTATAGCACCACTACGCAACTGTTTATCTAAGTTATCTTTATTTTCTGAATAATCCATTATAGAATTTCCTGCTTGTGCAACACCTGCAAGAACTCCTAATATACCAACTCCCTTTGAAAATTTTGACATTCCTTTTATTCCTTGACCTACGCTAAACTTTGCTGCACCAAATTTGCTCATTCCCATAGTGCGTCTTGCACTTCGGAAACTATTAACAATACGTCCAGATTGACCTCCAGTTAGGAAATTCATTCCTTTAGAGGCTCCTAGATTACCCAGTTTTGTGCTTAATCGTGAACTTGCATTTGCAAACATACTTCCACCACCGTTAAGACCACCATGAAAGACTCTATAACCAGTTTTAAATGCTCTGAATCCTCCTTTAAGTAATTTTCCTCCACCTAAAACACTTCCAGCTGCAAGTATTCCTATTACAGTTCCAAAGTTGTTTACTACTGCTGATATGATGTTTTTTAATATGTCAATAGCTTGAAATATAATACCTTTATGTTCTTCAAGATATTTCATAATATTATCAACACTGTTAGCTAGTCTGTTCCATAAAGTACTAAGACTTCCTTGTAATGCTCTACCAATATCGCCTAAATTTTTGTGTAGCGTATCGTATACTTTACTGAAAGCTCTTGCTGCATCTGCTGTTAAACTTGTCTTGATACCAGTCATGATTTCCGTGACAGTAGAAAGCTGTGTTGCCATGTCTCTCATGATTTCACCATCAGACTTGTTGTCTAGATTCTGCATCTTTTGCAACTCACCGCTCTTTTGTAAATCACTGACATTTCTCTCGTTTCCTTGTGAGTCTGTCATTTTGAGCTGTCCGTCTTGTCCTACATATGACTTGTTTAAAACGAAATCTCTTTGACTTTCAGGAATTGCTGACAACTGACCTCCAAACTGAGATTCCTTGTATTTTATCTCCGCTTGTTTCTTTGCCATCGTCATTGCATCTTCCATGCTCATTCCCATAGCTTCAGCAATGCTCTTCACAAAGTCACGGTTCATTCCGTTTACATTTGCAGTTCCGCTCTTTGCATCGAATGTTGCAAGACCTCCCAATGTGTCCTTAGCTCTTTCCATGAATGCCTCTGGGTCGTAATTCGCCTCATACGCCATTGTAAGAGGGTTGCTTCCGAATGCACCTGCTGCACCACCAAGCATGTTAAGCTTTGCTGAATTCTCAATGGCTTTATCCAAATCCATGAAATTATCCATTGACTTGGCGATTGAATCCATATTGACACCTAATTTCTCTGACATAACTGTCATCTTCGTGATTCCATCAATACCATTTCTGAATGAATATCTGTTAGCCAATGATAGGTTGTCTGCTACCTTCTTGCTGAATGTTGCTGCATCAAGACCGCTCTTCATGGCTGTTGCGTATGCTTTGGATACTGCACCAGTAACGGTATGTATCTGACCGCCTAGGTTCTTTGTGATGGTTGACGTAAAGGCGTTTGCGGTATCTGCACCAACAAGCTTGTTTATCTGTACGAACTTCTCAGCATCATTGTTGTTGAGCATCATAGACCTACCAGTGGATTTGGTAAGGTTTTCTTGAAGCTCTAGAACTTTGTCTGCTGCAATTCCATACTTGATACCTAATTCAGATGCTCTTTCAATAAGAACATCAGCATATGCTTGAGACTCCTTGTATGTCATACCGACAGACCTAGCAAACTGAATGCTTCTGTCATGATACTGCATCATGGCATCCATACCTTGCTTAGCTATTGACATGATTCCGCCACCGATAGACTGAGCAAGGGATAATATTGTTGTTAAAATAACATTGGCTGTTCCGCCTAATAAACCAAGAAGAAATCCCATTTACAAATATTTTATTTATCAATTTCACTATAAATAGAATATTTAAGGCTTTTTAACACTAATTATTTGGCTGAATGATGCAAAATTAGTACCTTTGCATCAGAAATTAAAAAATAAAGAATTATGAGAACATTTTTTCCAATGTCAGACGGCTCATACGGAGAATGGGAGATGACACCGTTGAGTATGCTTGCAATGATAATCATAACTCCAATTGCAATGTTTATTGGCGCATATATATTTTTTGTACCTATTTTAGGAGTAAGTAATGAGGACTTTTTCGAACTGTGCAGCATACTTTGGAAGCTGCTAGTTGACTTTATCGCAATTTTCTAATAAAAATGGAAAAAAGAATAACACCTAACGTAAATATATTGGAGGGTCTCTTCGATTTTTATAACATGCAACTGTTTGACTTTTCTCTTGAGACTCCAACGTTCATGATTAATAATTCAAAGACTATAATTGGCAGCTTCAGATATGATTACATAGGGCAAAATAACCATTCAATAATAATTGAGGTTAGCGGAAAATACAGATACACAATGTATCAGTTGTCTAGTATATTGGTACATGAGATGCTTCATTATTACCTATCTGCCGTATGCCATCTGAATACCACTAATCATGATAAGAATTTCATGAATATGGCTGAAAAACTTAACAGTGAGAATGATGACTTCAACATAACACCATTGATTGATTTGAGAGACTATGAACCGATTGAGGAAAAATCAACATTAAATAAGGTTTGCAGTTGGTTATTTAGCTAGATTATTTATATTTATATTCAACATAACATTACGATTAATGCCAAAATTGAACATAAATAGAATAATACAAGAATCAATAAACGAAAACGTCGCATTGAAACTGTTGGATGAGATATCTGTAGAATTAAGAACTCTAGTAAAAGAACTAGACAATGATGAACTATTAGATGATTCAAATCCGAATGATGTCATCAAATTCGTAAAAAGCTTGAATAGCTTTACTATAAACGTAATATACGCAATAAAAAGATGTGTAAAGAATAATAACTTAAATGAGTCAAATGGTGTATTCGGCTTCTTGAGTGACGTTGGTAATAAGTTGTATAACGACTTGAACAGTGGAGGAGTGTTCAAGATATTTGATAAAGGATACAGAAGAAATAACGCTTTCTATGGAAATAGAAATGAAATGAAATACGCAAAATTAATCGTATTAATGAATAATTATTATCCGAATATTGAGAAACAATATATGTCAATTGACAACAAATATCAGAATGTATTCTCTAGAGCTGCAACAAAAGCTCTCGGAATACCAAGAAAGATAATTGAGAAAATGCAAGAGATTGTGAAAACAATAAAAGACACTCAGAGGAGTTAATTTCCTACTGAGTGCCTTTTTTTTATATTAAAACATTTCATCTAATTCCTCCAAATCGTCATCACTTAATCCTTGACTCATGTTTGTATATGAACTAATGTCATTGGTTGTGGTTGATTTGTCACCATCCAATGCCCTCTGTTTTGCTTCCATATATTCATTGAACTTGTGTATGTAGTATTTTCTATCCCTTATCGGCATCTTATCCAATATGTCGAAAGGAATCTTTATGTACATATGGCAAGCAAAGAGCTCATCCTTAAGATTCTGCTCATACGTCGGAGATATTGAGGAAAACAGAATCGTCCCAGTTAAGAAAGGTCTTAAATGAGCCACCTCCAAGACTCTCTGGACGCTGAATTTCAATATTGAAATCAATTCCTGGCATATTGTTATTTATGTATTTCCTCAATGCCAATGAATCTCTTGCTGGCATTGCATTCACATATTTCCTAACATATTCCCTATCATAGTTTCCATTCACAGCTACAACTTGCAACTGCATGTTGTTTGTCATGATTTTTGTATATTCAGAATCATTCAAATCGTTAAGCCTCTTGCTCCAATTCTTCATTGTATTGATTGCTGCCCTTATACTCTTTCTTTCTGACTCATTTAATACCTTATCATTTGATAATGCAGCAAGCAATAATTCTCTCTCCCTCTCAAGCATATGTGACTTTGTTCCATAACCCTCAAGTTCTGTTACTTGCTTAAGCTTCCTTTCTTGACCCCTTGTAAGGTATCTGAACTTGATTGTATCCTTTCTTAATGGAGTAACAAACTCGAAATGACCATTCTCATCACCCTTCAACTTAAACTCCTTAGGCTTAAGTGTTGTAAGGTCGACGGATGTCTCAATCTGCTCGCCAGTTTCTGGGTCTTGAACCACAATCGGAAAATCTGGTCCGTAACTCGTAGCTCTTAAGAACAATATAATCGCATCTGCATCACCACTTACCAAGTCATCCACATTAATGTCCTTGTTGACAATCTTATTCTTTAATAGAAAATCAATTACCAAACCATCCTTATATAAGTTAGGCGAAGTAATTATATTCTCATCATACGCTGTCAGATATGCCACTGGAACCCTATCAATCTTGCTCTTGTAGCACTGACCGTTACTTGGCAATTGAATCACATCATACTGTAATGAAGGGTCAACATCGTTGAAATTAGTCTTCTCGCTATCAACCGTTTCACTCTGACTCATTACTTGCTCCTCATCAACCGTATCAATCTTTTTTGAATCATTTTCTTCACTAACAGTATTGGTTCTGTTGTCTTCCTCGTTTGCTTTCAGCATTTCGAACATTGATATGTCCGTATCGTCAAAGATTGTACTAGAAGCCTTCTTCTTGTTCAATGCACTAGGGTCAATACTGTTAATCTGCTTGATTACGTCTTCTTGAGCCCTCTCAATCTGCTTGACTGAATTCTTCTTGCCCCTAGTCTCAGCATCCTTCTTGCTGTTCTCCAACATCTCATTGTTAGCCAAAAGTATCTGTATTTCTTTCTCTTGCTCTTCAGTGAGCTTCTTGTTTGTCGCCATTTATTTCTTTATTTAAATTTTCCAAAAAATTAGAATTATCAACATATAATACAATCATGGTGTCGTCAACAATGTCAATTATCTTGCAATCATGAAGAACTACGTCAACCTCGACATCTGACTTATTGTTGAAGCTGACAAACAGTTCCCTAGTAGGCTCGTTTGCTAGCACCCAATCGTCACCATTTGCATCAGCATAAGAATTTATGCTCTTATGTTCTTTCAGCCAAGACAAAAGCTCTGTCTCAAATTCTTCATCCATATCGCTGAATGACAAATTGCATACCAATACAAACCTATCATTAGAAACAACGTCAGAAACAAACGAATCTATTGACTTATCGTTGCCATTAACGTCATATATGTCACACATACATTGCGAATAAGCTACATTATCTTCGCTCTCAGACGTTTTCTCACTTATTCCATAAGATTGTCCATCTCTTGATAAAAAAGCCCTAGAAACGCATTTATTTGAGTCTGACATTGCATTGTATATGCTTTCACTTGTCTTGTTGAACTCATCATTCATTCTCTCTCCGTATTCACCATCCTTATAATATGATGGGTCAACGTCGAATGAACCGTCATTGTAATAATTATACGGTAACTTTAAAGTTGCCTTCATTAACAATAAATTATTTAATAATATTATTATGCCTCTTGTTCTTTGACTTCTTGTGATTTATTTTGTCTTCCTCCATGTACAACCTTTTCTTCAAATCATTCATCACTTGTTTAGGATTCTCCCTAATATCCTTCTCCCATATCCTCATTATGGGAATACCATGCATCAAAGCCCACTTGTCCTTATATTCGTCAACCCTCTTGTTGTGCTTCTGCATCTTGCTTAATGATGATTCCTCATAAAGACGTGGGTCTCCATGATAATATGAACCATCAATCTCAATTATCAGGTTATGCTCATTCAAGTAATAGTCAAAGAATCTTCCTATATCCTTAGCCTCGAACTGCCAAGTGTACTTAACCCCTAGCTTATCCAAGAAATCATGTGCAAAATCTTGCTCTAGCTTTGATGTTCCGAACTGCTGCTTATGTTTCTTTGTCTTTCTTGCGAAGGTTTTTCTCGGTTTTTTCGGAAGCTTCCTTTTCTTATCTGCAACCTTCATTTATTTGACATACTCCAACTACTAAAATAAGTGAGATTCTTGGCTGAAAACGTGACCGCCATAGAAACCATAAGGCTCAATGGTCTTACTGTCACTCGCCAATTCGTAGATGCCCCTACGAAGTATCATTTCTGATGCGTGAATGTCTCTGTCATGGACTTGTCCGCAATGTGGACAAACCCATGACCTATCACGTAAACTTAAACTGTCATTCTTATATCCACAGTCGCACAGCTTTGAAGAAGGAAACCATTTGTCTATCTTATGCACAGTACAGCCATACTTGGACGCAACTTGAACAAGGATGCTGCAAAAATTGCCATGACAAAGGTCGCTCATTTTGCGACCCCATAGCTTGCTCATACCTTTAAGGTTCAAGTCCTCTATGAATATGGTATCGTACCTACGGCATAAATCGTGGGCTAACTTCCACTGAAAATCAGTGCGCTTGTTAGATATTCTTTTATACTGCCTACATAAAGAAAGCCTTGCTCGCTCTCTATTGTTGGAACCTTTAACGCAACGAGAATGCTTCTTTGAAAGCTTTCTCGGCACACTAAGGTCTTTCTTCAAAAACTGCGGATGTGAAAGCTGTTCTCCATTAGAGAATGTCATGTATGTTTTCAAACCGAAGTCAACACCTACACTTGCACCATTGTGTGTCTTAGTGTATGGTTTTGCTGTTGCATCAGTTATTATGCATATATAATATTCGTTTAATTGAGAACGTTTGACTCTCACTTGTTTTATTTTTCCACTGTATTGTCTTGACAGTGTGAATTTGAAGTTTTTCTTAATAGAATTAACATGAAACACGTTTCCGTCAATCACAAATCCACCTTGCTTGTAGCAGAAGGAAGTGAACTCTCTTTTCCTTTTAAACTTTGGCGGTCTCTTTGAGAGGTGTTTGAAGAAATGTTGGTAAGCCTTGTCTAGCCTTTGCAGTATTTCTTGTACTGACTGTGAATGCAAGAATGTACGTTTGATTCTTTTGGCAAAATGCTTCTGCATGTTCACTGCGGAAATGTATTTACCATACAGTTTATAGTACTTTTTTTGCAAGGCAAGCGCATGATTCCATACATAGCACGCTTCACTTAGCATGCTATCCAAGTATTTTGTATTTTTGTTTGTATACAACTTATATTTGTATGAAATCATTTGTTTTTCTGTTGTTCTATATAATTTTCAATAAATATCACAAACTTTTAAAATATTCGTTTAAATTGAAATAAATTAATTATTAAATATTAGCAATTCATCCCACGACTAAAGTACGTGGGCTTTCTTGCTTTTCTTATTGTAAAAAAGAAATCTAATTTAAGTCTTCTTTCTTGACAACTCTACTCTTGATATGTAATCCTTGTCTTAAAAAGAATCTTTACCGTGGATTTCATGTGGCTCAAGAATCTGTTCCAATATTGTGGGAATGTTATCTTTTCAACAGTACATCCCTCATGCTTCTCTGAATATATGATATTTCCCAAACTATCTAGCTTGTCAATGGTTATATTAATGGTTTTTCCCAAATTTTCTTGGTTATCCTTTAAATAGTTGAATAACTTTAAAGGTGTCTTGTCACCATATTTCGTATCGTACAATTCAACTTCCAAATCATTGATGTTTCCGTCAATATATGCAAATCCCCTTATGTTGTCATCATTAATCTTCAACTCACTAGGAAATGTAATTCTGACATTCCCTAAAGAACATACCTCCAACCTCGTATCTGTAATTTTACATAACTTTTTCTCATACATTTCCTTCAGTGTATCATATTCCTTTCTAGCTTCAACAGTAGCATTCATTACATCTTCATGTGAAGGAGATTTTGTATCGATTTCAGATAGCGTCTTATTAAGCATGTCGTATGTACTCTTTGCTAACTTAAGCCTTTTGGATAATTCAGAAAGTTCATCCTTTTTTCCACATACAGTATCATCACATCTATTGTCCTTTTTAATTGAATCATAAAGATTACTCTTTTTCCTACTCTTGACTTCCATTAATTATTTTTTACAAATTTTATCTTTCAGTAAATCTTTTATATCATAGTATAAATTTCCGTTATTGTATATTTCACATATTGAATCGCTTATATTATATGCCTTGTCGCTTAAATAAATGAGCTCTAAGCCATTATCTTTGCATAATTGATACTTTGTACGGTCTCTACAAAACTGAGCCTTAAAATCGAAATTCTCAGACCATCCTCCATATCCGAAATGCTGTTTCCCTTGACATTCTATTCCTAACTTCAAACTAGGAACATAAAAATCAATCGACAAATTGCCTAACCAATCAAACTTCTTGTTTCTTATATATAGAATTCCTATCCTATCCAACTCGTTCTTTAACTCAAGTTCCAATTTGCTTATGTTACAAATTGGACAAGATTCCTTCTTGTTTATATGGTCTCTAGGAAGAAGAGTGAAATCACCATGTTCCTTGCAAGTTATCGTTATCGGTGTCTTGGTATTTACATAATGCGTCTTCTCGTATTCAAACCTATCTCCGAATATATTTCTAGATTCCTCTATGAATTCACTAGTCGTTTTCCGATATAGGTCATTTTTGTATTCTCTTGCGCATTTTCCACATCCGAACATTGAAGTAAGATATCTTCTAGCCTCAGTTGTGAATAGTCCATGTTTCTTGCATTCCAATTCTATCTCTGAATGGGAACCGTTGAACATTTTCTCTGTATTACTTGTCAAACTTATAAAATCAGTGCCTTTCTCACGGAATTTACGATAAAATTCAGACCAAGGCATTTTATTGCTCATTATTGCATATATTTTAGCTTAATGCAAAGATATATAAAAAATGTTAAAATAAGAAATTATAATAATGTAATTTTATTCTTAATTTTCGTTATTACATCATCCTTGTTCTCTCGATATTCACCTTCCCAAACAACTATGAGATTTATTCCGTTATTCTTGCAATAATCACTTTTAATCTTATCCTTTGAAACCTTTCTCTTCTGTGATTCATATAGATTGTTCCTATCGTATTTAGTAGGATTGGCGTGCCAAAAATCTCCATTGAACTCTATAATGGCATTCTTTGAAGGAATATATATGTCACAGTATTGCTTGATATCCTTGATATAGTGCTGTTTCTCAAACTCTATTCCTAACGGCTTAATTACTTCTTCTATGAACTCTTCCTCCTTTGATGAGGATATCTTGAAGTTATTGTTTGAACATATCAAGCTTACCATCCTATCATGCATCATCACCTTATGCTCTTCCTTGCTACATATTTCCTTCAAGGCATCACTTATCTTTCTGTTTCTTTCTCTGTTGTTGTATATCTTTTCCTTAAGCTCTGTTATCTTTTCATCAGAATAGCATTCCTTCCACTTCTTGCCTTTGTTCCAAATCCTTCTAGAACCTACAATAAACTGATTCTTTCTCGTATTAGCTGAATTTATCTTAGCCTTCTCATTGTGACCCCAATTGTTATGTACTCTAGATTGATGACCTCTGACATAATCATTGAAGTGTATTCCTCCATTGTAGCCAACTTCTGTATATTCACCGCAACCGCACTTACATTTCGGTCTCTTTCCTCCATAATTCGTATCACATAACAGCTTTTCCTTGGTTATATCACATCCATGAGCCTTGTATTTGAATATATGCTTGCTGAGACCGTTATAGTTCTTGAATTCTTCACCACAATAAGGACATTTCGTCATTTAACATAAAAATCACTATAAATTAGTTAATAATAACTAAAATATAGTGATTAGTAATGTTTAAACAAATAAAAAACATAAAAAATTAATACGCTAAAATTGCATAGTCGTATTTTAATGTTATAGTAATAGTTGCTAAATCATCCTGGTTATAGTTCAAATCTCCGAAATCCGCTGATGTACAGAATGCATTCTTGAGAATCCACTTTGATACGGAAACACCTGTTGGGTCAAGCATCTCCAACTCAACATCACGCTTATAACCTGCTGCATATCCTTGTCTACCAGTAACTGACTCAGAGTGCAGACGTACCCATTCCATTACGGCTTGTGAAGCGGAAGGACCGATTGGGTCATTCAATGTGACTTGTATTTCACCCCAAGTATATCTACCTACAACGTATGTCTCAGTATTGAGGAAAGGAATCGCTTTCGCCTCTTGCTTTATTGATGGTCTCTTAGCGCTACTACACCACCACTCTTGTATACCCAAATCAGCTGGAAACCTCAATAACCAACGGTTTTTTCTTAAAGGCTCATACTGAAGTGGCATCTTCAATAATAAATCTGACATTGTCTAAGTTTTTATTTTATATATAAAATTATTTTCTTATAATTTATTATAAATATAATCTATTTAATAATTTTTCACAAATGCCTAAAAAGCTTGAAATAACATTTGACATGGCAAAAAATATTGCAAATGAAAAATTTAACGGAAAATACTCCTATGATAAGTTTTCCTTCAAGAATATGACCACAAAATCAACTATAACTTGTCCGAAACATGGTGATTTTGAGATGAACTTGAGAAATCATGCAATATTAGGTCAAGAATGTCCTAAATGCAAAGGAAGAAATTTGACAACTAGTGACATAATATCAATGTTCACAGAGAAGCATCATGGAAAATATAACTACGACAAGGTTATTTACACTAAGATGCATTCAAAAGTTACAATAACTTGTCCTATCCACGGTGATTTTATTCAAACTCCATCAAAACATCTTCTTGGGCGTGGCTGTCCCAAATGCAAGTCAGAAGGTACTAGAAATAGGCTTACGTTGAAAGAACAAGTTGTTATTGAAAGAATGACTTCTGTTCATAACGGTTTTTATTCCTATGATAGATTTACCTATAATGGAATGCATTCAAAAGCTACAATTACTTGTCCGAAACACGGAGACTTTGAGCAGATTGTTGAAGACCATGTTAACGGTCGTGGTTGTCCGATATGTTCATATCAAGTTTCCAACAGTGAACGTGAGATATTTGATTATCTTGCAAAGGTTATAGGTAGTGATAAGTTAATAAGTAGAGATAGAGCAATATTGGAAGGAAAGGAAATTGATATATTAATCCCTTCTATGAAGAAAGGAATTGAATTTAACGGAACAAGATGGCACAGTGAAGAATTCGGTAAAGACTGCAATTATCACTTGAATAAGAAGTTATTGTCTTTATCAAAGGATTTTGACTTGATTGAAATTGATGAAAATGTTTTCAATGAAAATAAAGAAATTATACTCAATATCATTGAAAAGTTAGTTAATGATAATATTGATATGGAATTAATCGAAAATCTAAGAAAAATGAATATTATTGAATTTCGTGATAATAGAATTATTCTAGATAGAAGATATTCTACAAAGGCATTAGTAAAATTCATAAAGAATGAATACAATTCCTCCATTGAAAGCTATGTAAATCCCATAAAAACAATTGAAGAGATAAAAGGAAATAAATATAATATTTGGAATTGTGGTTTTATCGAATTCAAGATAAACTTTTCTTTTTAGTTATTATGTTTATAACTATTAATAGTTATTTTTCTTTTATATATAATAATATA
>OBLI01001454.1_pt1 | contig 23086 bp, 18 predicted proteins | sample 1519701 | NCBI WGS metagenome assembly OBLI01 (sample SAMEA3663005, study PRJEB22513) | pig gut metagenome | biome: pig gut; feature: pig-associated habitat; material: faeces | place: France | collected 2012
GCCGCCTCCGTTTGCGCCCGTCAGCACGATGAAATCAGCCGATTTCACCGTGCGGTGCAGGTGACACAGCACGTGGCGCTGCCCGTAGCTCAGGCACGCGTTGTCGATTTCGAGCAGCGTGTCGCCGTCGGCAGGCAGGAGGTTGTTTGCAGGAGAAAATATCTTTTTGAGAAACATGGCGTCAAGGGGTAGGGGGTTGCTGCAATGCCTCGGCAATCTTGATCCACTCTTCTTCAATGTTTGCCGACAGGGGATTGATTTCCACGACCTTTGCCCCGATGGTTTCGGCTATGCGGCGGGCGGTCTTGCCCGAGTGCTCACGCGATACGAACACCACGCGCACGCCTTCAGTCTGGCACATCTGCGCAATTTGCTGCAACTGGCGGGGCGAAGGCTCTTTGCCATTGCGCTCCACGGCTATCTGCCGCAGGCCGAAATCGCGGGCAAAGTAGCCGAGCGCGGGGTGATGGATGAGGAAGGTGCGGCACGTGGCTGTGCTGAGGCGACGGGCCACTTCCGCTGCCACGCTGTCGAGATGCGCTTTATAGCGGTCGGCGGCAGCGCGATAGGCCGCGGCGTTGGCGGTGTCGGTTTCGCAAAGCGTTTGGCACAGGTTGTCGGCCATGGTTTGCATGTTGCGCGGCGACATCCACAGGTGTGGGTCTTCGCCCGAGGCGTGGTCGCAGTCCTTGTCTTCGAGTTTCTCGATATTGCTGCCGAGGCTCACGATGCGCGTGGCAGGCATCGCGCCGCCGAGCCGTTCCGTGAGCGTCTGCTCAAAGCCGAGGCTGCCCACGCGCAGGAGCAAACTGCAGTTGCCCAGTTCCAGCACGCGTCCCGGTGTAAGTTCGTAGGTCTCGGGACTCATGCCATCGGGCATCAGCGTGCTTATGCCATACTGCTCGCCGGCTATGGCAGCGGCCATGCCCGAGAGTGGCGCGATGCTCACGGTGATGGTACGCCCGGGGCTGTGCTCGGCGGCACCTTTGCAGCCTGCGAGGCAGAGGGTCAGCAGGAGGCAGCTTATGGAGAGGAGGGATATTATTGATTTCATTGATTTTATAAGTTACCTGTTGAGGACTTGCAAGTAGGGGCGTTTTGCCAAACGCCCCTACCTTAGGCGGCGGCTTGGAGATAAGCCTGGATGAGCAGCCAGTAGCGCACGTATTTGCCTGCGGCTACGGTGGCGATGGCGTAGATGAAGCGCACGCGCAGAAAACCCATCGCCACGGTGATGACGCTGCCGAGTATCGGCACCCACGCGCCGTAGCGGCGCACGCCGCTGAGGCTCTTGTGGAGCCGCTCGGGCGACACCTTGCACCAGCGCGTAATCCATTCCTCGCGTCCCAAGGAGCCGATGCCGTAGTTGAACGCTCCGCCGAGCGTGTTGCCCGCCGTGGCCCAAACCAGCAAGTCGTCGGGCGCGGCGCCGATGCCGAGCAGCCCGAGCATCACCAGTTCGGAGCTGAACGGGAAGAAACTCCCCGCAAGGAAGGCGGCGACAAACATGCCGTAACTGCCGTAGCTGATGAGATATTCTACAAGTTGTTCCATTCTTCTATAAAATATGGGTGGCGACGGCTATACATATATATAATATAGTCATTGCCCAAAACCAAATCTCGATGCCGCGTCCGCGTGCCAGCGTCCAGTAGTGCGCGATGAGCGGCGCGCTGTTCACGAGGAGCAGGGGGAAGGTCCACGCAAAGTGCTGCGGCAGCATGAAGGCGGCAGCGAGCAGGAAAATCTCGGTGATGATGATGCTGTGGAAAAACATCCTGACGCGGATGCGGTCGTTGTAGGAGGTGCGGAAATAATGGAAGATGCCGATGACCGAGAGCGCGGTGAGGTAGATGCCTACCACCTTTTCGGGTATGGAGAGCAGCGCGTAGTGGGGCATTGCAAGCAAGGGCGCATGGCAAGCGCTCGAGATGTTGTCCGCGAATGCCAACGCAGCCGTTGCGAGGTCGCCCGTAAAGACCGACCAAACGAACGTGCACCAATAGGGCACGGCCAGCCCAAGCAGTCCCGCCACAAACGTGCGCCACGTGAGGCAGCGCAGTTGGAAAGCCATGAAGATGTATTGCGGCGCAACGAGCAGCCACGCCACGGGGGTGAGCATCGTGGCGATGCCGGTGGAGAGAAAGGCGTGGAACACCTTGCCTTGCGAGCGTGGTTGCTGGTAGCAGGCAAAAAGCAGCAGGTAACTGACCGCAAGGCACAGCGCGGGTGCTAAGCCCTCGGCAGCGGTGTGCAGGAAGGGGCTGGCGCACATCAGCAACAGAAACGACGTGCTCACGAAGCGCGAGCGAATACGCAGCAGGCCGTAGCGGTTGTTCCATTCCGCGAGAGTATAGGCCGTGAGCGCGGCGAAGAGCAGGCTTATCCACATCGCGCGACTGCCCGCGGCATCGGTCACCCACACGATAAACGTGAGCACCGAAACCACGGGCAGGGTAAACGTGCTCGTCGCCATCTTGTTGCGGAAAGTCTGCACCATGCGTTATTTCTTTGGAAAATATCTTTTTACTTGTTGGTCGAATTAATCAAATGATATTGATAAAAACCATGAAAAACATCTTGCTTCGTTTGAAGCCTTTGGGCTACGCCGCAGGTCTTAACGCCGAGCCTGTGAGCCTAATCGGCTCACGCTCGCCCTTAATCCCTGCGGCTGCGGTCGGTGCCCTCCCGCTTCAAACGTTGCAAGGAAAAAACCATAAAAAACCGTGATACCTTGATGTTTCGATAAGGCAACGAGAGGGTAGCTCATTGCAAACGGGTTTTCCCCGGTTTTTATCTTATTTCGACCAACGGATCTTTTCTACAAATCCCTGCCGATATCGGTCCTGAAATACTTTTTCTCAAATTGTATATTGCGTGCGCCCTGCATAGACTTTTGCAAAGCCTCCTCTTTCGTTGCGCCGTAAGAGCTGACGGCGATGACTCGGCCGCCTGCCGTGACGATTTGCCCGTCTGCGCCGAACGCCGTGCCGGCGTGGAACACCACGCTGCCCGGAATGTCTGCTCCCGTGATGGGATAACCCTTGCCGTATGCACCGGGATAGCCGCCCGAAACGCACATTACGCATACGGCCGCCCGTTCGTCGAACTCAATCTCCTTCTCCGCCAGCGTGCCTTCGGCCACGCCTTCGAAGAGGTCCACGAGGTCGCTCTTCAGACGCAGCATCACGGTCTCCGTTTCGGGGTCGCCCATGCGGCAGTTGTATTCGATGACCTTCGGCTGCCCGTCGCTGTTGATGAGGCCGAAGAAGATGAAGCCCTTGTAGTCGATGCCCTCGGCAGCAAGCCCTTCCACGGTGGGGCGGATAATCTCATGCTCCACCTTTTCCATCCATTCCTTGGTGGCAAACGGTACGGGCGAGACGCTGCCCATACCGCCCGTGTTCAGGCCCGTGTCGCCCTCGCCGATGCGCTTGTAGTCCTTGGCTTCGGGCAGGATTTTATAGTTCTTGCCGTCGGTGAGCACGAAGACGGAGCACTCGATGCCGCTCAGGAACTCCTCGATCACCACCTTTGAAGAAGCGTTGCCGAACATGCCGCCCAGCATTTCTTTCAACTCGCGCTTGGCCTCTTCGAGCGTTTCGAGAATCAGCACGCCCTTGCCGGCGCAAAGGCCGTCGGCTTTCAGCACATAGGGTGCATGGAGCGTTTCAAGGAAGCGCAAGCCCTCTTCAAGATGCTCGCCGTCGAAGGTGGCGTAAGCCGCCGTGGGAATATTGTGGCGCAGCATGAACGCCTTGGCAAAATCTTTCGAACCTTCCAGCTGCGCACCGGCTTTCGAAGGACCGATAACAGGAATGCCTCGCAAGGCCTCATTGTTTTGGAAATAATCGTAAATGCCTTTCACGAGCGGGTCCTCCGGCCCTACGACCACCATATTAATATTATGGTCGAGGGCAAAGCGTGCCACGCCGTCGAAGTCCGTCGCTTTGAGTTCCGGCACATTCGTGCCTGCCTGCGCCGTGCCGGCATTGCCGGGCGCGATAAAGAGTTTGTCTACTTTGTTGCTTTGGGCGATTTTCCATGCCAGCGCATGTTCGCGGCCGCCGCTGCCGAGCAAAAGGATGTTCATGGGGAATATTTTTTGTTTTTATAGTAGACGAGTAAACAAGTAGACAAGTATACGAGACAGAAGTGTCTTGCAAACTATATTCTTTAGGAGAAACTTGTCTTGTTTACTCGTTTACTTGTATACTTGTTTACTCGTTTACTTGTTTACTAAATCCTTATTCAATAACTATTTTCTCAACCTCTGCCTCTTCGTGCATGAAGAGCGTGGCGCTTTCGTGGAACTTCTCTGGGCTTTCCGTCGTGAGGCAATGCAGCGTGCTGCCTGTCGAGCACGCTGCGGCCATGTTCGGGTGCCGCCCGAGATATTCGGCGAGGCTTTTAGCCACGTATTCGCCTTGCGTCACGATGCGCACGCCCGTGGGGATGTATTTTACGATTTTGTTCATCAGCAGCGGGTAGTGCGTGCAGCCGAGGATAAGCGTGTCGATGTCGGGGTCGGTGCGAAAGAGTTCGCCGATGCGCTTCTGTACGAAATAGTCCGCGCCCGGCGAGTCAAACTCATAGTTCTCCACCAGCGGAACCCACATCGGGCAAGCCACGGCCGTGAGTTGCACGTCCGGCCAAAGCTTATGGATTTCCATGCCGTAGGAGCCGGAGTTCACCGTGCCCACCGTGGCGAGCAGTCCCACGTGGCGCGTCTTCGTGAGCGGCCCGATGGCTTCCACCGTGGGGCGGATTACGCCCAGCACGCGGCGGTCGGCGTCTATTTGCGGCAAGTCGCGCTGCTGAATGGTGCGCAATGCCTTCGCCGAGGCGGTGTTGCAGGCCAGTATCACGAGGCGGCAGCCGCGCTCGAAGAGCACCTTGACTGCTTGAAGCGTGTATTGGTAAATCACCTCGAACGAGTGCGACCCGTAAGGCGCGCGGGCATTGTCGCCGAGATACAGATAGTCGTATTGCGGCAGCAGTTGCCTTATTTGCCGCAATATAGTCAGTCCGCCATAGCCCGAGTCGAACACGCCGATTGGACTATAAGAATTGCTTGTAGTCATTTGGAGAATTTATTTTTCCTTCAGCTTTTCCTCTACAAACGGCATAGCGTCCTCACAAAGCGAGTGGTGCACGAAGGGGAGGGCATTGCCGTCGGTGTTTACCACGCATTCGTAGCCGCGCTCCATTCCCACGGCCTGTATGGCGGCGTTGAGGCGTTCCTCAACGGGGCGCATCATGTCTTCGCGGGCGCAGTTGAGCAGGCTGTCGGCGGTGTGGCGAAAAGCAAGGCTCTTCTCCATGGCCTCTTGCAGGTCGCGCTGGCGTTTGAGCATGATGTTTTGGGGAAATTCCTTTTGCCCCTGCAAAAAGTCGGTAAACTGCCGCTTGAAGTTCTGCTCGTTGTAGGCGGCCTCTTGCTCATACTGCTGCGTGAGCTGCTGCATCTGCGCCTGCGCTTCGAGATAGTCGGGCATAGTTTTAAGCAACTGGCTGTAACTAATCAGCCCGTACTTCACTTGGCTTTGCGCCCATGTGCCGGCAGCGGCAAGGCAGCAAGCCGCAAGCATCAAAAAGATTTTCTTCATATACATATATATATTATGGCAGCAAAGTTACAACATTCTGCCTAAAACTGCGCTTTGCTGCTAAGCAAATTGCTTTTTTAGCGTGATTGCTGACCTTGAAAGGGCAAATAATTTAAATTGAATTTGCTTTTTGGTTGAATTAGGTATTAAGTGCCTGGAAGGCACTACGGAGCGTAGCGACAGTAACCGGGGACGAAGTCCTCGGGGGATGCTATTGCAATGATCTGCCTGGAAGGCAGTACGCCTGTGGGGATGTATAAGATGCATGTTCTGTGGCGTAGTGCCTTCCAGGCACATCCTCCTCGCATAGTCTACCGGGCACTTCGTACCCGGTTACTAAAAAGCTGCGCTTTTTGTAGTGCCTTCCAGGCACTTCTGCTCAATTTCAATCCGAGAAATAGAGTTCTATCGTTCCGTCGTATAAGTATACGCCCCTACTATTTTCTGTTAAAACGCATCGAAAAATGGAATATATTTTTCCTATATCAAAAAAAGGCGTACCTTTGAAGCGCGAAATTGCTCCTTTGCTTCTAAGAAAAGGGCATTTCCAAAGATTTTTCATCGCAAATTTTCTTTTTAATTTTATTGTTTTACTTAAATCCATTACGTTAATGAAAAAGTTTAGTTACTTTCTCTCGCTGCTCCTGTTCTTCGTAGCAGGCGTGGCAAACGTACAGGCACAGTACTATGAGCCCGGCTCTGAGCTGGACAACATGGATCAGATTGCCGGTAAGCCTGTGTTTGTTCGCACGAACACTCAGGAAACCGACACTTACATGTGCGGTACGAAAGGTACTACCACAGTCTCTGACGACTGTCTTATGATGTTTGAAGAAGCTGATGGCATTACAGTCGACGGCCACAAGTGCTACCGCCTGAAGCAGGTGAGCACGGGCAAGTACATCAAAGACCAGAACTTGCAGGGCGAAACTGACTCTTCTGATAATGCTCCGGAAGATGCCGATCCGTTTGTCGCTGCTACCAGCAATGTGGCTGAAGCTCTTGTTTTCACGGCTCTTCTTTATGAAGAAGGTACGGCCGACGTTCGTAAGAAGGCTTCCAGCTGGCAGGTTCAGGATGACCGTAACCATGGCTATATCTTTACCCGCGCCCAGTTGCGCGACAACGGTCTGCCTACTTATCTCGGCTTCTATTCCGGCAATCCTTTCCTTTCCCCTTGGGACGATACCAACGTTTGGACTATTTGGGAAGCTAATGAAATCACCAACCTCGCACAGGTTCTTTCTGGTTTCTTAGATTTTTATTTCCCCAATGGCGTTTCTGAATCAGAGTTCCCCTACGGTAACAACCCCGGTCAGTACAATCAGGAGGCATACCATAATGCCGCTCAGGTGTACGAAGATGCTTTCCAGGCTTCAACCGATGCCGCTGGTCTTACCAAGGGAATCGTTCAGGAATGGGCTAACAAGCTCGCCGCTGCCAAGGCTGCGCTCGTAGTCAATCCTTTGGTAGAAGGCTATTACTACATCAGCGACTCCCGTTCGCCGGCGGTTTATTACCTTTACAACGATAACGCTGAGGCTTCCAAGGCCAAGTTCTTGCTCTGCGACGAAACTGCTCCCAATGAAATCCCTACCATTGAAGATGCCAAGTACATCTGGCATATTACGGCTGGCGAAACGGCCGGTCAGTGGTTCTTCGAGAACTTCAAGACGGGCAAGCGCGCTTGCAACACCACGGAAGAAAAAGGCGTAACCGCCTTCACCGTAAACACCGATGGTAATGCCTTTAAGGTAGAAGCCGCCCCCAGCGGTGCCGCGTTTATCATTATGCGTGCAACCGACGACGCTCAGTGGAACACGGCAACTCAACAGGGCAAGTATATCTGCAAATGGAACGACAAGAACGACGCTGGTAACAAGTTCCAGTTCTACACCCTCGATGCAGAAAGCGTAGCTGCTCTTGCAGAGGCCGTTAAGCAGGACGCCCTCAATAAGGAACTCGAGGCTCTCTACAACACGGCAAATGGCACATACGCCGGTAGCCGCAAGTTCTCAGGCGCTCCCGAAGGCGAAAGCTTCGGCGATGCTGCTGATAACCTCGTAACAGATGCTGCTGTTCTCGAATCGAACGCAATTGCAACCAACGAAGGCGCTCTCGCCAATCTGCTCGATGGTGACTACACCACTTATTTCCACACTGCTTGGCAGGCCGCTGACGGTCCCGACCCCGCAACGTGGCACTATGTTCAGGCTGACCTCGGCGAGCAAGTTTCTGCTCTTGCCCTGAAGTATGCCCGCCGCTCTCAGAACCCCAATGGTTGCAATCCTACCCTCATCCAGGTATTGAGCACCAACGATCCTGCAAGCGAAGAATGGACCGACAACGGTACGTTTACCATGACTTATACAATCGATGCTACCATCGGTGGAAACGTATCTCAGAACTTCATCGGTACTTGCGGCTTCGAACTCGCTGAACCCGCCCGCTACGTGCGCCTCCTCGTTAAGGACCGCATCAACGGCACAAGCAGCGAATTGCTTGCAGGCTATCCTTTCTGGTATCTCTCCGAACTCCACTTCTATAATGGTGTTTACGACCCCGAAAACTCTCCCTTCGAACTCGTTCCCGTTAAGGTTCGCGAGGCTCTTGCTGCACAGCTCGCAAACGCTAAGGACGAACTCCTTACCAGCGAGGCTACTCAGGAAACCCTCGATGCCCTCAAGGCTGCTTACGAGGCATTCCTCTCGATGCTGCCCGATTCTAAGCGCGTGACCGATGCTATTGCCGCAGCTCAGGCTTACCACGATGCAGCTCCCTCAGCCGCAGAACCTACGCCCGGTTACTTCCCCGAAGAAGCTAAGACTGCATTCCAGACAGCTATCGATGCGGTTGAAGTTTCTGGAAACATGACGCTTGATCAGATTAACAAAGCTATTGCAGATCTCGAAGCCGCTACCGCTACGTTCAAGGCTTCTCTCTATCTGCCCACAGTAGGTAGCTACTACCTCATCCGCAGCATGTCTGAAACCTACAATAAGGCTATGGTTTACGCCAACACTACGGCCACCACGGGCGGTCTCCGCTTCCGTTCGCAGGTTGCAGAGTCTGAAGAAGAAGGTGCAGATAAGATTGATGCCGTAGACTGGACAAACCACCCCAACTACGTTTGGTATGTTGAAGCAGCTGCTAATGGCAAGGTAACGCTTCGCAACGTCCTCACCGGTCGCTACTTCGCCTTCCAGGATACGAAGAACAACGGCGTACAGCAGAGCGTAACGCCCGTCGAAGTTCCCGTACAGTCTGCCCTCGTTGCTGGCGGCGTGAACTTCGTGGTTGGCGAAGGCCTCTATGCCAACACGGCTGGCGGCGGCTTGTTAGTCGCTTGGGATTCTGCTAACGGTGCTGACAACAGTTCCTTCGGTTTTGAAGAAGTTGAATCTGACAACTTCAGTGTAGACGGTGAGTTTATGTGGGGCGTTCAGAGCGGCAAGCCGCAGGTTATCACGCTGCCCGTAGCAGTGTCTGGTTTCAATGGCGGTACCGCTTACAAGTTCCTCGGTGAAAACGCCGAGAATGAATTTGTATTCGAAGAAATCGACGAAGTAGGAGCAGGCGTGCCCTTCCTCTTCGTTGCTGACGCAGAACTTACCAACAATGAAGCAACGTTCAGCTTCGAAGGCGGTAGCTTTGCTGATGTATCCGTATATGCTGCCGAGGCTCAGGATCAGAACGGTATGCAAGGTACGTTCGATGACGTAATGGTTGACGCCGGTTGCGGTGTGTTCTGGGGCGGTAGCTTCATGATCACCACGAGCAACTCTGCATCATACTTGAAGAGTGTAGGTGCTAACGGCGGTTACTTCAACGGTAAGCAGCCGAAGGGCGTAACGGCCGCAGGCAACTATAAGTTTAAGGCTTATGGTACGGTTGACTCTATCAACCAGATTGTAGCCGGCGATAGCGAAGCTCCCGTGAACGTTTACAACCTCAGCGGTGTCCTCGTTCGCCAGAACGTGAAGGCCGGTCAGGCTACCAACGGTCTTGCTAAGGGTCTCTACATCGTAAACGGCAAGAAGCTCTTCGTGAAATAAGATTCTTAGAAATCAAATCCTCTAATAAAAAATGCCGTCCGGTTCGCCGGGCGGCATTTTGTTGTATTATATGTTGAAGGAGTAATCCTATAAATCTTTATTGTTTCTCGGAAAACATTCCAGCACCTGCTGGCGCAGGAACGTGCGGTCGATGTGGGTGTAAATCTCTGTGGTCACGATGCTCTCATGTCCCAGCATCGCCTGAATGGCGCGAAGGTTTGCCCCGCCTTGCAGGAGGTGCGTGGCAAAGGTGTGGCGCAGGGTGTGGGGGCTGATGTTTTTGGTGATGCCTGCGAGGACGGCATACTGGCGCAGGTTGTGGAACACCGTGATGCGTGAAAGGCGGCTGCGCCGCCGCTCGCTGATAAACACGAAATCCTCCTCGCCCGGCTTGGGCGTGATGGCGGCGCGGTCGATAAACCACAGCCGCAACTCTTCGGCGGCGCGGGGCGACACGGGCACCAGCCGTTCCTTGCTCCCCTTGCCCATAACCCGCAGGAAGCCTTCTTCGAGAAACAGATCGGGCATTTTCAGGTTGCACAGCTCGCTTACACGCAGCCCGCAGCTGTAAAGCACCTCAATCATGGCGCGGTCGCGCTGACCGAAAGGTTGCGAAAGGTCGATGGCGGCAATTATGGCGTCCACCTCTTCGAGGGTAAGTACCTCGGGTAGGTGGACGCTCTTCTTTGGCGACTCGAGCAGCGCGGTCGGGTCGGTTTCAATGTAGCCGTCCACCAGCAGGAAGCGGTAGAACGAGCGCACGCCCGAAAGCACGCGGCAGATGGAGCGCGGCGTGATGCCGATGTCGTAGAGCGCGAGCGTGAAGCGGTGGAAGTCATCGAGTTTCGCGCACAGCGGGTCGATGCCCTCGTCGGATAGAAACGAGAGGTAGGTTTGCACGTCGTGCAAGTATGCGGCGCGGGTATTTTCAGACAATCCCTGCTCCAGCATCAAGTAAAGCCCGTATTTTTCTATATAGTCGTGCATTTCAGGAGGTATATCTTGTGCAAAGATAGTGCAAGGCGAGCGCAATAAAGCTTGCTTTTAATTGCCGAGCCGCCGCCTATCTTATGCAAAAATATTAAATTTGCACGTAAGATAATGCCAAAACCATGAAGATACTTATTATTAACGGTCCGAATCTCAACCTGCTGGGCACGCGCGAGCCGCAGCACTATGGCACGGGCACGATGGACAGCGTGCTGGACGCGCTCAAAAGCCAGTACCCGAGAGTGGAGTTCGATTATTACCAAAGCAATGTGGAAGGGTTCCTGATTGACCGCCTGCACAAGACGCTCGAAGAGCCTTGCGACGGCGTGGTGCTCAATGCCGGTGGCTACACTCATACCTCCGTCGCCCTGCGCGATGCCATTGCAGCCATTAAAGTGCCTGTCGTAGAAGTGCATATCTCCAATGTGCATAGCCGCGAGGAGTTTCGCCACCGCTCCCTCATCTCTGCCGTTTGTAAGGGCGTGATATGCGGTTTCGGTTTGGACTCCTATCGCCTCGGCGTGGAAGCATTGCTTGCCCGTTCCTAAGCTATGATGAAGAAAAAGCCCACTCCCCTTTCGCCCGTCACGCCCCATGCCGACAGGGAAGAGGCGTTGGCGGATTACGTGCTTGCGCACATTTCGCCAGAGGACGAATACTTGCACCGCCTTTATCGTGCCACGCAGACCCAGCTGCTCTACCCGCGCATGGCTTCCGGGCATCTGCAAGGCCGGCTGCTGCGTATGCTGATGCAGATGATACGCCCCCGGCTCGTGCTCGAACTCGGCACGTTTTCGGGTTATTCGGCCCTTGCCATGGCTTCGGGCATGGAAGCAGGCGGGCGCGTGATAACTTTCGAGGTGAACGACGAGCAGGAAGATTTCACCAGGCCTTGGCTGGAGGCTGCGCCCTATGAGGCTCGGGTGGAAATGATTGTAGGCGATGCGGCGCAAGTGCTGCCCACGCTCGGCATGGTTTTCGACGTTGCTTTTATCGATGCCAACAAGCGCGACTATTGCGACTACTTTGAACTCGTTCTGCCTTATCTGCGTCCCGGCGGTTTTCTGATTGCCGACAACACGCTTTGGGACGGGCACGTGGTTGATGCCGCTTACGACCGCGATGCGCAAACCCTTGGCATCCGGGCGTTCAATGACCTCGTGGCGCACGACCCGCGCGTGGAAACCGTTATCCTTCCCCTTCGCGACGGGCTGACCCTTATCCGCAAGAAAAACTAAGTCGTTCTCTTGTTTATATATAAAAACGTTTACTGGATTGGAATTTTCAATGATAAATGTGTTAACTGCCTGGAAGGCAGTACAGAGCGAAGCGATGGTAACCGGGGACGAAGTCCTCGGAGAAAGTGAGTGTAAGGGTTCTGCCTGGAAGGCAGTACGCCTGTGGCAATGTATCAAGAACTGGTCCTTTGGCGTAGTGCCTTCCAGGCACATCGTCTTCGTCTCGCCTTTCCGGGCACTGCGTACCCGGTTACCGTCGCTACGCTCCGTAGTGCCTTCCAGGCACTTAGCACATAATTCAATCAACGCGTATATAATATTATTGTACACCCTCGCCCTTGCCCTGCCGGCGTATGGTCAGACAAAGCAAAAGACCGCCACCGAGCGCGGCATAGAGCGGCAGGGCTTTGTGGACATCAAGGCGATCGACCCGAGCATTAGGGTAAGCCTGATGTACACGCGTGCCGATAACTTCACAGGCCAGGTGCTTTACGCTGATTTGCACACAGCCTACCTGCACCCTGCGGCAGCAGCCGCGCTGAAAAAGGCACAGGCCGAACTCAAGCGCCTGCGTCCCGACCTTAGTCTTTGCGTCTGCGATGCGGCACGCCCCATGTCGGTGCAGCAAAAGATGTACGACGTGGTGCGCGGCACGAGCAAGGCCATATATGTGAGCAACCCTAAAAACGGCGGCGGCTTGCACAATTACGGTTTGGCCGTAGACGTCACGCTTTGCGATGCAGCCACGGGCGACACGCTGCACATGGGAACGAAAGTGGACTATCTCGGAGAGCTGGCGCACGTGAAGGGTGAGGCGGAGTTTGTGAAGAAGAAACTCATCTCGCAAGAAGCCTTGCAAAACCGCCAATTGCTCCGTAAGGCTATGGCAGCAGCCGGCTATAAGGTGCTCAACACGGAGTGGTGGCACTTTAATTTCAAATCGCGGGCCGAAGCCAAGGCCAAATATAAAGTAATCAAGTAGGGGCATACCGCCACATGCCTTTTCTTTCTAACGTCCCCAACACATGCCGGCAATTCCTGAAAATTTTGCAAAAGAAGACGCTTTCATCGAGGCGCACCTTGCGGAGCGCGTTTCCGACGTGGCTCTGTTGCTAAGCCGTGACAAGACGCTGGACAGCGCATACATTTTGCGGCAGATAGAGGGTCGGCAGCGGTTGGCAGGCAAAGTGCCTTCGTGGACAGCGGTGAAAGGCTTGCGTTTCCCGCCGCGCCTGTCATTAGAGCAGTGCTCGGGAGAATTTACCGCGCGGTATAAGGCTACCGTAGTGAGGAACGCGGTGCCGGGATGCGGCGCAATGGCCGATTTGACCGGGGGCTTTGGCGTGGACTTTTCTTTCCTTTCGCCCCTATTCGGCAAGGCCTATTATGTGGAAAGGCAAAGCGTGCTTTGCGCGGCGGCGCGGCACAATTTCCCGCTCTTAGGATTAAAAAATGCTGAAATCATCGAAGCCGACGGGTTGGAATTTCTCAAAGACCTCAAAGAACCGCTCGACTTTATCTTCTTAGACCCGGCGCGGCGTGACGAAGCAGGCGGCAAGACCGTGCTTATCGAAGACTGCACGCCAAACGTGGCGCAGGAACAGAGCACGATTTTATCCAAGGCCAGCCTCGCATTAGTAAAACTATCTCCGATGCTCGACCTCACCCGCGCGCTCCACACTTTAAGTCATGTTCGCGAAGTGCACGTCGTGTCAGAAAACAGAGAGTGCAAAGAGCTTTTGCTTCTGCTCGATGCAGCGCACACGGGCGAACCGCGCATCGTTTGCGCCGATGAAAACGGCGCTTTCTCCTTCCTGCATTCCGAAGAAACTGCCGCAACGCCCCTTTATGCCGATGCTCCCGAGACTTATCTTTACGAACCGAACGCCGCCATCATGAAAGCCGGCGCGTTCAAACTTGCCGCCACGCGCTTCGCCCTGAAAAAGTTGCACCCCAACAGTCATTTATACACCTCGGAGCAATTCGTAGAAAATTTCCCAGGACGCGCGTTCCGCGTGCTGCGCCAAAGCGGTTGCGGCAAACGCGAATTGAAAAAAATAGTGGCAGCCACTCTGAAAGCCAACCTCACCGTGCGCAACTTTCCCGAAACAGTGGCTAACCTGCGCCGCCGCATCGGTCTGCGCGAGGGCGGCAATGAATATTGGTTTGCCACCACCAACGCCAAAGGCGAGCATCTGATGATTTGTTGTGAGCGAGTATAAGCCCGCTCTATATACGCATTTTTTATCCCTAAAAACCCAGCATACCCAGCACAGCTTGACTTATTTTCCAGTATATAGGAGAAAAGAAACACTTTCCCCGAGATGCGCCGGGCGGACGCGTAAGGAAAGTGTGGGTTGCGCCGAGGCCTGTGCGCTTGGCTTGCCAAAAAATTATTACTTTTGCGGTAGGCAAAACTGTTGGCCTCACAAAAAAATCGGCCCTGCCCTGTAACTTTTCACCTGTTCGCCCGTCTTTCAAATAGAGAGCAATGAAAGAAATAGACTTCCGCCACGACCTTTTACCCCTGAAAGACAAAATCTTTCGCCTTGCCCTCCGCATTACGCTCCGAGCCGATGAGGCCGAGGACATCACGGAGGAAACGCTTGTGCGGGCGTGGGAAAAGCGCGGCGAACTCGCGCAAGTCAATTCTCTCGAAGCTTATTGCCTCACGGCGGCGCGCAACCTCGCGCTCGACACCATTGCAAAAAAGGAGCATCAAAACCTCTCGCTCGACGAAGATGCTTTCGACCGCCCCGATGCCAGTCGCTCGCCGCAAGAAGAATTGGAGCACAGCGAAAAGCTGGCGAGCGTGCGGCAAATAATCAATTCCCTGCCCGAAAAGCAACGCACCGTGGTGCAACTTCGCGACATTGAGGGACTCTCTTATTCTGAAATCGCGGCTGTCACTGGCTGGACCGAGGAAGTAGTAAAAGTCACCTTGCATCGGGCCAGGAAATTTATCAAACTCGAATACTTAAAATTAGAGCATCATGGACTATAAATATATCGAACAACTTTTGGAACGCTACTGGGAGGCGGCCACCACGGCAGAGGAGGAGCGCATTTTGCGCGCTTTCTTCGCTCAGGACATCTTGCCGGCACATCTTGCCCGGTACAAAGAGTTGTTCGCCTATCAGTCGGAAGCCGCCGGCGAGGCGCTCGGCGCAGAGTTTGACCAGCGCGTGCTTGCCCGTATCGGCGAACCGGTGGCCCAACCGCAAATCGTGGTGAAGGCCCACCGCATCACGCTGGCGAATCGCCTGCGCCCCTTGTTCCGCGCCGCCGCGGCAGTGGCCATCGTTTGCCTGCTCGGCACGGCCGCGCAGCATTCGTTTGAAACGCCAGACGCTGACAATGCGCCCGCCGCTTCACAGCAGACCTATCAGGCGCAGCAGGAAAGCCTTTCCGACGATGCCGAGCGCGCCGGCTTCTATAAGGAAGCAGGCCCTAAAACGGCTGCGGCAGACTCCTTGCGCAAGCAGGCTGCTGAATAGCCCCCTGTTTATTAGATTAGAAAAAAAGGGAAACTGACTTTATATGTTTGCCGAAACGCGGCAACAGCGGTAAAACAACATTTGCACTTTTAAAACACGGCCTTTATCCAGCGGGATAAACAAAATAAAATCGTCAAGCCTCGCAGGCTTGACGATTTTATTTTTGTTGTATAGTAGGGTTCATGGAATAAGCGCAGGCTGAGAAACATAGAGGGGAAATGGGTAGATATAGAAAACGAGTAAGCAAGGTTTTCATGGCGTTTTGTTAAATACGCAACCCTGCTTACTCGTTTTTTTTGATAATATTTAGGACTCGCCTATAAAGCTCTTAACTCAAGAACGCCAGCAGCACTACTTGCGCCACAAGGATGCGCAGGAACATGGCCAAGGGATAAACGGTGGAGTAACCCACGGCAGGCGCATCGTTGCCGGCCGTCTGGTTGGCGAATGCCAAGGCGGGAGGGTCGGTGTTAGAGCCTGCAATCAAGCCCATGAGCGTAAAGTAGTTCAGCTTCAAAACCTTGCGTGCCACAACGCCCATAATCAGGATGGGGATAATGGTGATGAGGAAGCCCGTCCAAACGTAGGTCAAGCCGCCTGCCATAATCGTTTCCCAGAAGTGTGCGCCGGCCTGTATGCCCACGCTCGAGAGGAAGAGCAGCAAGCCCACTTCGCGCAGCATGAGGTTGGCGGAGGTGGAGGTGTAGGTGTTGATTTTGTAGCGGTAGCCGAATGCGCCGATGAGGATAGCCACGACGAGCGGACCGCCGGCGAGGCCGAGCTTCATGCCCATGCCCAAGGGGATTTGTCCCACGAGGATACCCAGCATGATGCCGAAGAAGATGGCGCCCACGTTGGGGTGGTCGAGGCGTTTCACGCTGCTGCCGATGGCGCGCTTCACGGCTTCCACGTTTTCTTCCGTACCCGTCACGAGAATGCGGTCGCCCACCTGCAGGCGCAGGTTGCGGTCGGCGAAGAGGTCCATGCCGTTACGCGTCACGCGGGTGACGTTCACGCCGTAAATCGTGCTGAAATGTATTTGGCCGAAGGTCTTGCCGTTGATTTCGGGCTTGGTGATGACGAGGCGGTGGGAAACGTACTTCTGCTTCTTGTCGATATCGTCCTTCCACGTCTTGCCCTCGATGTTTTCGCCGATGAGCACGGAGATAGGCTCTGCTTCGTCCTCTGCGCAAACGAGGTGGATTTCCATACCGATTTCAAGCTTCGTCTCGCCGTTGGGGATAGACATCACGCCGTCCTTGATACAGCGCACCACGACGAACTGGCGGTTGAGGAAGTTGTGCAGGTCTTGCAGCGTGCGTCCTGCCACGGCGGCGTTCGTCACGCGGAGCACGAGGTGCTTAGGCGTGGCGTGCGGATTGCTTTCCTGCTCCTTGCGGATTTGCTCCTGCTCCTTTTCCAGTTTGATGTTGCAGAGATAGCGCACGAGGATAGTGGCAAGAATGATGCCCACAACGCCGAGGGGATAAGCGCAGGCATAGCTCGAAGCGAGGTCGGGCACTGCGCCGCCTGCGCCCCAGTCGAAGCCGGACTTGCTCGTGAAGTCGGCCACAACCGTGTTGGCTGCGCCGAGACCGGGCGTGTTGGTAATTGCGCCGTACATGGTGCCCACCATCATCGCGAGGTTGTAGTTCGACGTGTCGAACACGAGGAAATACAGACCCAGCATCACTGCCACGTTGAGCAGCACGATGCCCACGGTGATGAGGTTCATGCCCACGCCGCCCTTCTTGAACGTGGCGAAAAAGCCCGGGCCTACTTGCAGGCCGATGCAATAAACAAAGAGAATCAAGCCCAATTCTTTTACGAAGTCGATCGTGGCTTTCTGCTCGGCGTGGTCAATGCCGCCGAAGTAGTTGAACAGATGTCCCGCCACGATACCCATAAACAGGACGAACGTTACGCCGAGGGCAACGCCGCCGAACTTGATTTTCCCCAATTTCACGCCCAGGCTGATTACGATGGCATAAAGCACAACAAGGTGGGCGATGGAACCGGGGCTCGTCAGGATATTAATGAACCATTCCATAAATATAAAAAATTGATTGATATAGCTTTTTCAAACGGACCTATTGCCGTACATGCTGCAAAATTAGAGATTTTTTAATAGATGGCAAAAGCAAAAAGCGGTCTCTAAGGGCAGATAGTGCATTTAAGGCGGTTTTGCTTTGACAATTTGCGGCATTTTTTGTTACTTTGCAGAAATTAGGAGCCATCTTAATGCGCTCGTCTACTAATTAGCGTGACTTATTATGAAGAAGCAACTTGTTTTTCTCGTTTTATCCTTTTGCGCGCTGTTTGCATTTGCGCAGCAAAATCAGGAAACGCGGCGCACCAAGAGCGTCCTGCTTTTTCCCGAGTTTCGTGAGGGAAAGGTCGTGCAGTCATTCGGCAGGTTTGTGACGGCAAAAGTCAATATCACGCTGACCGAAGGCAAACTCTGCGACATTCAGGACGGCAAGGTGCGCGAGATTGACGTTACGCGCATTTTCAGCGTAGAGTTTCCCGATGCCAAGTTCATGAAAGTGCCGGGCGGCATGATGGGGGAGGTCGTAGGGCAAGACGGCTATAACTATCTGCTCAAAGTCACGCTGATAGATAAGGATCGGGTGCGCCGCGAAACGGCCGACGGGCTTGAGCAGAAAGCGTTTTTTGTAGAAGGCGCAATGCTCGACCTCGAACGCGAAGGGCAGTCGGCCAACGAAGGCTATCCTTTGATTGACAAATATTATTTCAACATCCAAGGCACGGTTATCCCCGCCAACGAAAGCGCGTTTAAGAAGCACGTAGTGTCCGAGCGCAAAAAAGAGTTCAAGAAACTGATGAACGAGCATTATTGGAGCTGGCGCGATGAGGATTCGCTCAAGAAACTGTTTCAGTTTTTGAAGAAATAGGACAATATATAAAAAGGAGATCATGCCAGAAATACTAAGAATATTCGGATTGAGATTTTTCTTTTTCTCCCGCGAACACGAACCGATACACGTCCATGTGGAAAGTGCACACGGCAAGGCAAAATTTAATATCCTTCCGGAGTATTTTGGAAGCTCAATGACAGAAGAAGAGGAGGAATGATTATGAAACTGACAAAAATTTGGTTTGCTGACAACCGCATTTATGGTTTGACCGATCAGGGCAACACTGTATGGCAGTCCCTCTTGTGGTATAAGCGTTTGCTTAATGCCACAGAGGAGCAGCGCAATGATTTTAAGATGGACGATGAAGGCATCCATTGGTATGCGCTTGATGAAGACGTTTCGTTTGAGAGTTTTGGATATGAAAATCCAGAACCGCAAGGAATATCTTTGGTTTTTCTTTCTCACCCCGAATTGAATGCATCGGCGGTTGCTCGGCGTGTAAGCATCAGTCAAAATTTGATGACACAATATATAAATGGTACAAAGAAACCATCAAAGGAGCGCGAGAGAATGATACTTGATGAGATCAAGGCCATTGGTCATGAACTTGCAAGCATCACGCAATAAGGTTTGTGCACTTGCTATTTTGCTGTAACCACCTCGTTTTACCCCTGCTCAACTTAGACTTAACACACAATATTATATATACACTTTTCCCAAACCCTTTTATGAAAAAAATTTTCTCCTCCGTAATGCTGGCCGTGCTGTTCCTGCTGGCGGGCGGTCTCACCGCTGCCGCGCAGAACGAAGCCCCCACGCTTTACGGCTACCTGTATTATTCTGATGCGTGGACCGATAGCGGTGCACCCGTGCCCGACTACGCTTTCTATTCCATCCCTGCCGACGGCAGCACTTCCGCACTCACGCGGCAGGGCACCGCGAGCGGCACGTTTCAGGAACTTTCCAACAGCGGCGTTTATGCCAAAGGCAAATATTACGGCGTGGATATCGTGGGCGGTTACCTTAACTACACCACGACTTGGCGCGTCTACGATCCCGAGACTTGGAAGCTCGAGCGCAGCGTCGAAGTTGGAAAGAAATTAGAAGAAACCGTGTCGGCAGACCTTACTTACGACCCGATTGAGGATAAAATCTATGCCGTGACGCGTCCTTTCGGCAACACCGAGAAAGGTTGGCTGGCGACGGTAGACCCCGAGACGGGACAATTCACCCGCCTTTGCGAAACGCATTATCTCTGCGCCGTGGCAGCCGATGCCACCGGACAACTTTGGGGTATTGACGCCAAGGGCAATCTGTGCAAGACGCAAAAAGACGGCTCTTACCAAGTGATCGGTGCAACAGGCTTCGTGCCCAACGACCTGCCGCAATCGGGCACGATTGACTTCCGCACGGGCAAGTTCTACTGGGCTTTCAAAGGTTTCACCGCAGCCGACACATGGAAAGAGGACAGTTACAGCTACATCTTTGAGGTAGACCTCGCCACCGGCAAGGCCACGCCCGTCGTCACCTTTACCCGTCAGGAGCAACTTACGGCCCTGGCAATCATCAATGCGCATCCCTCTGCCCCCGACCAATTGTCCGACCTCACGTTTGCCCCCTCCGCCCCCGGTTCTATGAAGGGCCGCGTGGCTTTCACCGTTCCCTCGCGCACCTATGGCGGCGCGCCGCTCACGGGTATGGTGCAAATCAGCATCAGCGTGGACGGCAAGACACCTATTGCCGCGACAGCGCAGGCTGGCTCGCAGTTTGAGACGGAAGTCGATGCCGCCGCTGGCAACCACACCGTAGCTGTTATCCTTTCGCAGGGCGGATACGAAAGCGTGAAGAACAAGGCGACGGCCTACTTCGGTTACGATGCTCCCGCCCCCGTTACAGGGCTCACGCTGTCGGTCGACGAAAGCCGCGCCACGGCAACGCTGACATGGACGCCGCCTACGAAGGGTGAAAACGGCGGTTTCATCGACACCGACAACCTCACCTACGACATCGTGCGCCTGCCTTCGGGCGCGGTGGCTGCCTCGGGGCTTAGCCCGCGTGCCACGTTCGTGGAGACGGTGCCCGACGAAATGGAAAATATCCGCTACTCCGTCACCGTCAATTGCGGCGGGCAGAAGAGCAAGGCGGCTTACTCCAACTACGCCGTTGCGGGCACGCCCTGCCATATCCCTTATATTGAAACTTTCGACACGCAGCACGCCTTCGATGCCTATACAGTAATCGACGCCAACGCCGACTGCACGGGCGATGACTTTTATCAGCCCCGCTGGAAGTTCGACACGCAGTATTATTGCGCTTTCTATTATACTAATATATATGGTGCCGCCGACGACTGGCTGATTACGCCCGCCCTGGCTTTCGATACCAATAAAGTATATCGCCTCACGTTCCAAGCCTATGGCTATTACGGCTACGACAACAATCTCGCCGTGACCATCGGCCCGGGCTACACGGTGGCAGGCCAGAACCGCGTCATTAAGCAAACCACCTTCCAAGCCCCGCAGCTCGAGCCTGTTGAAATCAATGTGGACTTCGTGCCCGCGCCGGGCGATGCCTACATCGGTTTCCACGTCACGACGGCTGCCGGCGAGCACACCTCGATCGACAACCTTTATCTCCGCGAACTTTCCTCGGCTTCCGTGCCGGCAATGGTGGAGCAGCTCACGGCCGAAAAGGTTTCCGACTCCTCCGTCCGCCTTTCCTTTACCACTCCCTCGCTTACCGCTATGGGCACGCCCCTTGCCGCGCCCCTCGAAGCGCGTATCTACAAGAGCGGCAGCGCAGAGCCGGCAGGCGTTGTCAAGAACTTAGGCACGGCGGCGCAGGCGGAGTGGATCGACACGCAGGCTGCAATGGCAGTGAATACCTACGAAGTGGCTGTTGCCAATGGCGACGGCGAGAGCATCCGCGCCATCGTGGCGTGCGACCTCTCTATCGGCGTGCCCCAACCGGCTTCCGACTTGCAGGCTGTGCGCAATGCCAACGGCGGCGTGCAACTCACGTGGCAGGCTTCGCCCTCCGGTACCGACAGTGAGGGACGCTATGTGAACTCTGACGATGTGCGCTATCGCGTGATCCGTATCACCGACGACGCTTTCACCGTAATCGCTCCGGGCGTAAAGGGCACGGCCTTTACAGACGCTACACCGGAGGCCGAACTCAACGGCACGCAAGGCATCGTGCGCTATATGCTCACGCCCTTCACGCAGACCGGCGAAGCCGCTTCGGCTTACTCGGGCACGGTCATCGTAGGCTCAGACTACGCTCTGCCTTTTGCCGAAACTTGGCTCAACCAGCAGACAGCCACCAACCCTTGGCGCAACGATTGCACCTATTCCACCTGGACGGTAGTAGGCACAGGCTACGACCCCTTTACCATTGGACAGGACGGCCCTGGCTTGATTACGTTCTCCGGCGATGAGGTGTACAACCGCGAGGGCGAGGGCGTATTCATTTCCCCGCGCATCGACTTCTCCGAAACGGTTGCCCCGCAGCTTTCCTTCTATCTTTTCCATTCTGATGTATATGCCGACGACACGTACATGCGCATCGGCTACGAAACGCCCGAAGGCCAGCGCACATTTATCCCCACCACCTTCAGCCCGAAGGGCGCGGGCGGCTGGACGAAGCACACCGTCGACCTCTCCGCGCTGCAAGGATTGCGCGGTGTCTCTATCTTGATTTACGGCCATATACGCCAAGTTGCCAACAACAATATCCACGTAGACAACCTCACCATTTCGGGTACGGCAGCCACATGTGAAGCCGTCATGGAAAGCCTTGAGGGACATACGGCTGCAGAAGCAGGCTTCGACTACACCTATACGGCAAGGGTGAAGAATGCAGGCACGGCCGACTTCGGCCAAGCCACCGTAGAACTCTACGAAGGCGAAAAACTTATTGACTCGTCAGTCATAAAACCATTTGCCGCAGGCGAAACCAAATTAGTGAAGTTCGTCTTCACGCCCGCCGACGAGATGGCCGGCCAAAGCGTCACGCTCACCGCCCGCGTCTTTGCCAACGGCGACCAGATGTCGTCAAACAACGCCGCCTCGCGCCTCGTCAGCATCGAAGCGCCCAACCTGCCGCGTCCTTCCAGCCTCACGGGCATCAGCACCTCTGAAAAAGTGGAACTCTCGTGGACAAAGGCAGATGCCTCCGACGTTGCGGCCTACGTAGTAGACGGAGCGGAGGATTATCCCGATTTCTCGATCAGCGACTTCGGTCTTTGGACGCTCTTCGACGGCGACGAGGTGGAGCCGTTTAAGTTTGGCAACGCCACCGACGGCACTTTCTCATGGCCCAACGACGATATGCCGCAGGCATTCATGGCTTTCAATCCCTCCAAGGTTTCTGCCACCGTGCCCCTCACCACTTACGAGGGCGACCGTTGCTTCATCTCTTGGGCAGCCTATAATGCGCCCAACGACGACTGGCTCATTTCGCCCTGTCTCTCCGGCAACCGCCAGACGGTGTCGTTCTTTGCGCAAAGCGTCACCTCCGAAGCAGAACCTTATCAGTTCCTCTATTCCACTACGGGCAATGCCCCTGAAGATTTCCGCCTCGTCGCTGCACTCGAAGCCGCCGATACGTGGACGGAACAGCGTTTTGCCCTGCCTGAAGATGCCCGCTATTTCGCCCTGCGTTATGTGGGACTGAACAAGACGGGCTTGATGCTCGATAATATTTCCTACGAGGGTTGCCTCGTGAAGCGCGCGCCCGATGGCTTCAACGTATATCGCGACGGCGTGCGGCTCAACGATGCGCCCGTCGAGGGATATGGCTATACCGACACGGCAG
>OBLI01001455.1_pt1 | contig 23077 bp, 17 predicted proteins | sample 1519701 | NCBI WGS metagenome assembly OBLI01 (sample SAMEA3663005, study PRJEB22513) | pig gut metagenome | biome: pig gut; feature: pig-associated habitat; material: faeces | place: France | collected 2012
GCCTTATAAACGCCTTTTCCGATCGTCGTTTGAGTAGTTACTGGTTTGGCAGCGGCACGCCCACGTTCTTGATCGAGATGCTTCGCAAGTTTAACGTTACCCCCTCTCAGATAGGTGGTGTTACGCTTCGCTCAAGTGCTTTTGATGCCCCTGCCGAACGGCTCTCGAGTATCACTCCCTTGCTCTATCAGAGCGGTTATCTCACCATCAAGGAGGGGGATGTGAAGTTGAACCTCTTTACCCTTGACATTCCCAACACTGAGATACGTATCGGTCTGATGTCATCGCTTCTTCCCAACTATGTAAATCAAATGGCGGATATGGGTGAGACGACCGTCGCCTTGATGTACCAAAAGATTCGAGATGGTCAAATCGATGAAGCCTTGAAGCTGCTTCAGAAATATCTTCTGACCGTGCCATATTGCCGAGATGCCAACACCGAGGGACACTATCAGCAGATGCTTTATGTGATTTTCTCGCTGATGGGATACTATGTGGATGTTGAAGTCCACACGGCGGATGGGCGAGTAGACTTGGTGATGCGAACAAACACAGATCTCTACCTGATAGAGCTGAAGATCAATCGCTCGGCAGAGGTGGCGATGGATCAGATAGAACTGAAGCGCTACGACGCGCGCTTCAGTCAGCTGCAGTTACCCATAACCAAAGTAGCGATCAACTTCAGCACCGAGAGCCATACCCTCACCGACTGGATCATCAGCGAGTAAGATAGAGGCTTAGAGTTTGTAGAAAAGCCATTTTATTCTTTTTTCCCAACTTATAGGCATTTGCCGGATTAGTTTTTTGGCTTGTCTTATCAGTCTACGCTTTAAGCTCTGTTGGCGATATATCGTATCTACGCTCTCACGAAGTGACACATTGTCATCGCTCAATTGCTGCAAAAGCATCCTTCGTAACTCCGGATTAGGTTTATGTTGCTTTCCCCAGCTCTGCCATGGCAGAAAATCCTCATATTTTTCCTCACGATAATGCACTCGGTCTGCGATCCTCTCAAAGAGCTGTTTTGCTGTTTCAGACACAAGACTCACGGCAGAAACGCCTTTATTGTTGAGCACATACCGTTTACCCCAGAAGTCACCCAAACGGATATCGGTATAAGCCAATGTGCCTCTCAGCGAGCAATCATGGCAAGCCTCGTTCAAGACTTGATCAGAGAAGAAGAGCTCGAAGAACTCATTATTCTTACTATCGCTATAAAAAACCGGGTGACCATCGACATCTACTTCGAGTATGTAAGAACTACCCCACCCCTTAACCTTGCTTCTAAAGTTGGCATTGTCGATTATACTTCTTCCAATAGATTTCTTTATACCCTTGACATACTTCTTCCAGACATGGATCGAGGGGCATCCATGGCAATAAAGATCTATCAATATGAAATTATCTCTAACCTTCAACAGTCTTAGATATCTGTCAAGAGCATAGATATGGCAGGGTGTGCCAAACACGGCAAACTTTTCCTGACGGCAATTCTTGACAACAGTCTTAAATGCATCAAGTGTATAAGATTGAATATACTTTGATCCGCGAAAAGCGACAGACTCCTCCACAGTAGAAGCGACAAAATCTTTGGCACAATCATCAGAAGAGTCATAGACGACACCTACCACCCTGTATCCTTCATGAATCAATTCTTGGGCCAGAAGATCAGCGACGCCACCGGAGGTAGTATTTTCGACAATATCCCTTTGTTTGGCCGAAGCACCATATAGAGTAGTCGTCCGGAGCTTATCAATGCCGAAAGGTTCGATATTCTCGTCAAACTTATAGCATATTTTGGTGCACAATCCACAATCGACACAAAGAGAGGGGTCGATGGAGGGGCGATAAAACCCGTCCACATCCGGGGCGATAGTAATCGCATTCTTGTGGCAGACAGCGGCACATAGCTGGCAGCCTGTGCATTGTTTCAGGGCAGAATCACTTAAAACATTCATATATATATATGTCAATAAAAACAGAGAGCCCTCAATAAAAAGCAGAGTTCGGACAAAATTAGCGTAATTATTTCATTCCACCAAATGTTTTCGCCGTCAGTTCTCTAAATTTTGGTAAGGTCGGGAAAAATACTTATATTTGCGGTTTGAAGGTTGAATCAAACAGGAAACTAACAAAAAACCTAACTTATATATGAAAGAAACGGAGAAAGAGAAGGCATACACCACAGAGGGAGGCTTGCCCGAGAACGCGTTTCGCGAACTTGAGAAAGGCGAGCAATATACTCCGGTGATGCATCCTGAGCGTACTCAGGAGGAGGTGACCCCCTATTCGGTGGGAGTCGGCCTATTGATGGCAATAGTGTTTAGTGCCGCCGCAGCCTATTTGGGGCTGAAGGTCGGTCAAGTGTTCGAAGCGGCAATACCTATTGCGATTATCGCAGTGGGCTTGAGCCAAGCCTTGGGCAAGAAGAATGCCCTGGGGCAGAACATCATCATTCAGTCGATCGGCAGTTGCTCGGGAGTGATCGTGGCGGGAGCCATTTTCACACTTCCGGCGCTCTTCATCTTGCAGGGAAAATATCCCGACATTATGGTGAACTTCTACCAGATCTTCTTGAGTTCACTGTTGGGAGGTATCTTGGGCATCTTATTCTTCATACCCTTCCGCAAATATTTCGTAAAGGATATGCATGGCAAATATCCCTTCCCGGAGGCGACAGCCACAACTCAAGTATTGGCCTCGGGGATTACCTCGGACAGTGCAGAGGGGTCGAAGGGCGGACAGGCCAAGACACTTGTCATCGCCTCGCTGATCGGTGGTATCTACGACTACATTGTAGCGACCTTCGGCTGGTGGGCAGAGACAATTACGACAACGGCAGCATCCTGGGGACAGACCATTTCAGAGAAGGTAAAATTAGTGTTCAGTTGCAACACGGGAGCCGCCTTGTTGGGACTTGGCTACATCGTAGGCTTGAAATATGCCTTTGTGATCTTCGCCGGCTCGATCTTCGTATGGTGGATCGTAATTCCTCTGATGGGGACATACGGCACTCCTGAGATAGCGGCATTAGAACCTGATGTCATTTTCAAGGACTATGCTCGTATGATCGGCATCGGCGGCATCGCCATGGCGGGAGTGATCGGCATCATCAAGTCCTGGCCCATCATCTGCAACGCAGTGGGCTTGGCAGGTAAAGAATTTAAGGGAAAGAAAGATAGTGTCAAAGAGATACGCTGGCAGACCGACCTGTCGATGAAGAAGGTGGTATTCTTCATCGCCATCGCTCTGGCAGTGGTGTTGGTATTCTTCTGGATCGGAGTGATCCACACCCTCTGGCAGGCAGTAGTGGCATGGCTTGTAGTTACAGTTATCGCCTTCCTCTTTACGACAGTAGCCGCCAATGCGATAGCGATCGTGGGCAGCAACCCGGTGTCGGGTATGACCCTGATGACCCTTATCATCGCCTCGGCAATCTTCGTGGGTATCGGACTTAGTGGCACCCAAGGCATCGTAGCATCGATGGTGATCGGAGGTGTAGTCTGCACAGCCCTGTCGATGGCGGGAGGCTTTGTGACCGACCTGAAGATCGGCTACTGGTTAGGATCGACCCCAAAGAAGCAAGAGAGTTGGAAATTCCTTGGCACACTTGCATCAGCAGCCACTGTAGGCGGTGTGATCATGGTGCTCAATCAGGTATATGGATTCACGGGCGACAATGCCCTTGTAGCGCCACAGGCCAACGCCATGGCTAAGGTGATCGAGCCACTGATGATGGGAGGAGAGACACCCTGGGTGCTCTATATGGTAGGAGCCATCTTGGCGTTGATCCTCAACTGGCTTGGCGTACCCGCCTTGGCCTTCTGCTTGGGTATGTTCATACCCTTGTCGCTTAACACTCCGATGCTCGTGGGCGGTGCCGTAAGTTACTTTGTAAGCAAGGCCGGCAAGAGCGACAAAGAGAAAGAGGCATGTCGCGATCGCGGCACACTCTTGGCGTCAGGTTTGATAGCCGGAGGAGCCCTCTTCGGAGTCTTTGCCGCCATCACCCGCTTCGTGGGCTTCGAGTATAAGAGCCCGATCAGCGAAGGGTGGACACAAGTGCTCGGATGCGTGGCATACGCACTTCTAATCGGCTATCTGATCTGGGATTCATGCCGCGGCAAGAAAGATGTGAAAGCATAAGAGCGTGCTCTAATGGAAATAACGCGATATAGAGGTAGGCCGGACTGCACGGGAGTGGAGCGAAGCGAAGCCGAGCTGGCAGTCTATGACTTTTTAGACCGACTCGGAGTGAGCTATGAGACGCTCTGCCACCCGGCAGCCTACACGATGGAAGAGTGTGAACGAGTGAGGGAAGCGATAGGCTCGCCGGTGTTCAAGAATCTCTTTCTGACCAATAGGCAGCAGACCGACTACTACCTGCTGATGATCCCCGCCGACAAGCCCTTCAAGACCAAATACCTGTCATCGCAGTTGGGGTGTGCGCGGCTCTCCTTTGCCACGTCAGAGAAGATGGAAGAGCTGCTACACATCCATCCCGGGGCAGTGTCGCCGATGGGACTAATCCACGACACCGAGCGGAAAGTAAGGCTCATCGTCGACCGCGACCTGCAGGGAGCGACGACCTACGCCTGCCATCCCTGTGTCAACACGGCATCGGTGGCACTCACCCTCGACGACTTGCTCGAAAAGGTGATCCCGGCGACCGGTCACGACTATACATGGGTCGAGCTCAAGCCGGAATAATTACTGAATTATTTCCGTAATTGAAAATAAATGACTAACTTTGCAGTCTGAAAGGAAAGGAAACAATAAAAAAAAGAATATGAAAGCTTATGTATTTCCCGGACAGGGAGCCCAATTTGTAGGAATGGGCAAAGACCTCTACGACAACAATGCAGAGGCCAAAGAGATGTTTGAGAAAGCCAATGAGATATTGGGATTTCGCATCACCGACCTGATGTTTGCAGGCACAGAAGAAGACTTAAAGCAGACCAAAGTGACCCAGCCGGCGATCTTCCTGCACAGTGTATTATTGGCCAAGAGCCTTGGGGAAGAGTTCCAACCCGACATGGTGGCAGGTCACAGTCTTGGTGAATTTTCGGCATTGGTAGCAGCCGGAGCTTTGAGTTTCGAAGAGGGACTGAAGCTTGTGTCGAAGCGAGCTATGGCTATGCAGAAGGCATGTGAGATACGCCCCTCGACCATGGCAGCCGTGTTGGCACTTCCCGATGAGAAGGTAGAAGAGCTATGCGCAGAAATAGATGACATCGTAGCGCCGGCGAACTACAACTGCCCCGGACAGGTAGTGATCTCAGGCACCATCGAGGGCATCGATGCGGCATGTGAGAAGATGCTTGCAGCCGGAGCGAAGCGTGCGATGAAGCTCAAAGTGGGTGGTGCATTCCACAGCCCCTTGATGCAGCCGGCACAAGAAGAGCTTGCAGAGGCAATCGCCGCTGCCGAGTTCAAGACACCCCGTTGCCCGATCTATCAGAATGTGGATGGCAAGCCTCACACAGATCCGGCAGAGATCAAAGAGAACCTTATCAAGCAGCTCACCGCACCGGTGCGTTGGACCTACGACGTTCAGGAGATGATCAAGGATGGCGCCACAGAGTTCGTAGAGCTTGGTCCCGGCTCGGTGCTCCAAGGCTTGATTAAGAAGATCGACAGGTCGGTAGCAACTGACGGTCGCCAATAATATCCCAAAGATAAGAAAGGGGTGTATCAAGGAATTTTTTCTTTGATACGCCTCTTTTTTTGCAACATGGAGCGAAAAAGTTCGTTATAAAATAAATCAAACATAGGTATAAAGAGATGAATATAGCAATAGTAGGCGCCAGTGGCGCAGTGGGACAAGAATTTCTGAGAGTGCTCGACGAGCAGAACTTTCCTATCGACGATCTTCGACTCTTCGGATCGAAGCGTTCGGCAGGAGAGACCCGCATCTATCGCGGCAAGGAATATGTGATCGAAGAGCTGACGCATGACTCGGACTTCAGCGGCGTAGATATCGCCTTCACATCAGCCGGTGCGGGTGTATCTCGCGAATATGCCGACGTAATCACACGTCATGGCACACTGATGATCGACAATAGTTCGGCATTTCGCATGGATGAGGATGTTCCCTTGGTAGTGCCGGAAGTGAATCCTGAAGATGCCTTCGAACATCCTCGCAACATCATCGGCAATCCTAACTGCACGACGATCCAGATGGTGGTGGCACTGAATGCCATCGAGCAGTTAAGCCATATCAAGCGTGTTCATGTCGCCACCTACCAGGCAGCGAGTGGTGCCGGCGCCTCAGCCATGGCAGAGCTTAGAGAGCAATATGCCGAGATCGAGCGGGGCGAGAAGCCGACAGTCAGCAAATTTGCCCATCAGCTGGCATATAATGTCATCCCCCACGTAGATGTGTTTACCGACAATGGCTACACTAAAGAGGAGATGAAGATGTATAACGAGACACGCAAGATCATGCACAGCGACATCCGCGTGTCGGCGACCTGCGTTCGTGTGCCCGTGTTGCGTGCCCACAGCGAGGCTATCTGGATCGAGACCGAGACACCGGTCAGCGTCGAAGAAGCCAAGGCAGCCTTCAGCCGCAGCAAGGGCGTGGTATTGGTAGAAGAGCGAGATGGGGCGAAAGCCTATCCGATGCCCTTGGATGTAGCGGGGAGCGACCCGGTGTATGTCGGCCGTATCCGCAAAGACCTCTGCGACGACTGCGGCTTGAGCTTCTGGGTAGTAGCCGACCAGATCAAGAAGGGTGCGGCACTCAATGCCGTGCAGATAGCGCAAGTAATCCTCTCCGCCAAGGATAAATAATAAAAGAATGGCGATAAGGATCGATCGCAAGATACAAAATCCATAACCGAGACAATAGACCGAAACGAAAATGGAGAGCAACAAGCAACTTGAATTGGCTCGCAAGATCATCGAAGAGACCGACAGCAGTCTCTTTCTTACGGGCAAGGCGGGTACCGGCAAGACGACCTTTCTGCATCAACTACGCACCACGAGTCGTAAGCGGATGATCGTAGCCGCCCCTACGGGCATAGCAGCGATCAATGCCGGAGGGGTGACGTTACACTCCTTCTTCCAGCTCGATTTCGGGCCCTATATCCCGGGGATAAAGCGGAGCGGCGACCGGCGGTCGCAATCCTTCCGCAAAGAGAAGATACGGATCATCCGCGGGCTTGACCTGCTGGTGATCGACGAAGTGAGTATGGTGCGCTCGGATATGCTCGACGCCGTCGATGCGGTGTTGCGTCGCTATCGCGAGCACAACCTGCCCTTCGGCGGAGTGCAGTTGCTGCTGATCGGCGATCTCCAGCAGCTACCGCCGGTGGTGACCGAAGCGGAGCGTCCCCTGCTTGCCACCCACTATGCCTCCCCCTACTTCTTCGACAGCCATGCCTTGCAGAGTCTCGACTATGTCACCCTCGAACTCGAGAAGGTATATCGCCAGAGCGACCGCGACTTCTTGGAGATGCTCAACGCCGTGCGCGACAACAAAGCCGATGCCGAGACACTCCGCCGACTAAACGAGCGTCATATCCCCGACTTCAACCCCGCCGACAGCGAAGGGTATGTACGGCTCACCACCCACAATCGCTTTGCCGACAAGATCAACGCCGAGAGGATGGAATGTCTCGCCAGGCCATCATACATCTACGACGCCAAGATCCAGGGGACCTTCCCTGAATCCTCCTACCCTGCCGATCCCCACTTGGAACTCCGCAAGGGGGCGCAGGTCATGTTTATCAAGAACGATGTGGGGGCTGAGCGCCGATTCTTCAATGGCATGTTGGGTCAAGTCACTGACCTCGACAACGAGAAAGTGGTGGTGACGACCGTAGACACCGGCGACGAGATCGTAGTCACGCCAATGCTATGGGAGAATCTGACATATAAAGTCAACGAGCAGAGCAAAGAGATCGAAGAGAAGATCGACGGCACCTACAGCCAGATGCCCCTCAAGCCGGCGTGGGCGATCACCATCCACAAGAGCCAGGGTCTCACCTTCGACCGAGCCATCATCGACGTAGACATGTCGTTTACCCATGGTCAGACCTACGTCGCCTTGTCGCGTTGTCGCACTCTGGCCGGGATGGTGCTCGAACGCCCCATACCAGCCAGCGCCATCATCACCGACTCCACGGTGACCAACTTTCTGAAGAGCCATCGCGACATGAATCTCGACGAAGAGAAGATCGAAACGCTGAGTCAAGCCTATCAGATGCGCACCATCGAAGGGCTGTTCAACCTCCGTTCCACCTTCTGTCTGCTCGAGGGAGTAAGACGCATCCTCAAAGAGAGCTTCATAAAGACCTATCCCGATCAAGTGAGCAAATTCGACCTCACGACTCAAGAGATGGAGCGAAGTCTCAACGACATCGGCGATCGCTTCAGAGTGCAGTTGCAACGCATCTACATCGGCAGTGGTTATAACCACCGCGACAGCCATCTTCTGCAGCGAGTCAAAGATGCCTGCGCCTACTTCCGCGACAAGATCAAAGAGATGCTCGAGCTGACCGAAGCCCTGCCGGGCGATCATGACAACAGCAAGACCCTGCAGAAATATAAAGAGCGCCTGGAACTCTTGGTCGGCTCGCTGATCGTAAGGCACACACTCTACAAGACCTTTGCCTACGACGACTTCGACATCGAGCAATACTACGAGGTGAAAGCCGAAGGAACTTTCCAGGCCGGGGAACAGCGCAAAAAGAAGAAAGCGACGAAATCGAGTGCACTACAGCAGACAGACGACAATCTACATCCCGAGCTCTTCGAGGCGTTGCGCCAATGGCGCTTGGAGAAGGCACGGGAACTGGAAGTGCCGGCATTCGTCGTGGGTTCCACCCAGCTACTTCTCTCCATCTCCAACACCCTGCCGGCGAGCTACGACGAGCTCCGAGCCATCCGCGGCATGGGTCCCACCAAGATGCGCCTCTATGCCGACACAATCCTCGACATCGTCGACAGCCATAGAGCAAAAATCAAGGCTGAAAAGAGTTCGAAAAAAGAAGGTACAGAAAAATAGGTACTAAAAAGGTCGAATTTTTATCCGAAATTTGGCAAATACAAAAGAGGTAATTATATTTGTAATCTAAGAGCGTACGCTCTAACAAATATAAGTGATATGCTTGATACGATTTTGACCTGGCAATTTTGGTTGATCCTTGCCACAATATGTGTATTTATCGAACTTCTCACCAACACGTTTGCCCTCTTTGCGATGGCGGGAGGATGCTTGGTAGCCATGATCCTCGACTTGATAGGTATGGGTTATGTGGCTGAATTGGTTGGTTTTTCGGTTGGCACCGTAGCCACCTTCGTATGCCTCAAGCCCTTCGTAAAGCGACATCTTGAATCGAAGAAAAACGGCTCCTACCAGAGCAATATCGAGGCACTTATCGGCAGAGAGGCTACAGTGACCCAAGATAGCAATAGCGAGGGTATGACCCGCATCAAGATCGATGGCGACAACTGGCAAGCCCACACCGCCGACTATGGCCGACTCGCAGTCGGCGACCGTGTCAAGGTGGTGGCATACGACTCGATTGTGCTTACTGTGGAGAGAGTGTGAGTTATAAATCCTTAAAACGATAAAAATATGGGAACATTGATATTTCTTGGCATATTGGCACTCATCGTGCTGATACTTGTGGTGAAAGGTATAGTGATCGTGCCTCAATCGGAGACACGTGTTATCGAACGCTTAGGGCGTTTCCACAGCGTATTGCCTCCGGGCATCAACCTGATCTGGCCCTTCATCGACAAGCCCAAACAGATGTATATCCGCAAGGTGGAGAGCTATCGCGGCGTAAGCACCTACGTCACCATGTCGACAACCTCAGTGATCGACCTTCGCGAGCAAGTCTACGACTTCCCCTCCCAGCAGGTGATCACCAAAGACAACGTTACCACCGAGATCAACGCCCTCCTCTACTTTCAGATCGTCGATCCGAAGAAGGCGGTATATGAGATCGAGAACCTTCCCAACGCGATTGAGAAACTGACACAGACCTCACTGAGAAATGTGATAGGCGAACTTGAGCTCGACGAGACCCTCACCTCCCGCGACACGATCAACTCCAAGTTGCAATCTATCCTCGACGAGGCGACCAACAAATGGGGTGTAAAAGTAAATCGTGTCGAATTGCAAGACATCACCCCACCGGAGAGTGTAAGAGAGGCGATGGAGAAGCAGATGCAAGCCGAGCGTAATCGTCGTGCAGAGATCCTCAACGCCGAGGGAGAGAAGAAATCACGCATTCTGCGATCGGAGGGAGAGCGCGAATCGGAGATCAACGCCGCCGAGGCAGTGAGACAAGCCGAGATCCTGCGTGCTGAAGGAGAGGCGAAAGCCCAGATCCTGCGCGCCGAGGCAGAGGCAGAAGCCATCCGCCGCGTCAGCGAAGCCATCAAAGACACCAAGACCGATCCTGCCACCTACATGCTGGCAGTGAAATATATCGCCGCCCTCCAGGAGATGACCGCCGGCAAGGACTCCAAGACCATCTACATCCCCTACGAAGCCTCCGGCGTACTCTCATCGTTGGGATCGATCAAAAACCTCTATCAAGAGAAGTAAGAGCTCAAAAATATCTGCCTCTACGACCTCAAAAATTTAAGGAACGCGCTCTAAGCAAAAAAATGACACATAGATGCTCTTAAAAAATGTGAATTACAAGGAGTAATGAAATAAAATTGCTAAATTTGCATTCTAACACGATTCGGGCCGGACAAGTCCGAATCGTGGTGTGTGTAAAAAACCGGCAAACAAACCAAGAACAAACGATAAAGTCAGAACAATGGCAAAACAAGAAGACGTCTTTAAGACAATCGTGGCGCATGCCAAAGAATATGGATTTGTATTTCAATCGAGTGAGATCTACGACGGACTGTCAGCAGTCTACGACTATGGTCAGAATGGTGTAGAACTCAAGAACAACATAAAGAGATATTGGTGGGAAGCGATGACGATGCTCAACGACAACATCGTGGGAATCGACTCAGCAATCTTCATGCACCCCACCATCTGGAAGGCCTCGGGCCACGTAGATGCCTTCAACGATCCATTGATCGACAACAAAGACTCGAAGAAGCGTTATCGTGCCGACGTGCTGATCGAAGATGAGATTGCTAAATTTGATGAAAAGATCAGCAAAGAGGTGGCGAAAGCTGCCAAACGCTTTGGCGACAAATTCGACGAAGCAATGTTCCGTCAGACCAACGGCAGAGTATTGGAGATCGCCGGCAAGCGCGACGAATTGCATCGTCGATATTCCGAGGCGATGAATGCCAACGACTTGGCAGAGCTCAAGCAGATCATCCTCGACTATGAGATCGTCGACCCGATCAGCGGCACACGCAACTGGACCGACGTACGCCAGTTCAACCTCATGTTCAAGACCGAGATGGGTTCGACCGCCGATGGTGCGATGGAAGTATATCTTCGACCCGAGACAGCACAAGGCATCTTCGTGAACTATCTGAACGTACAGAAGACGGGCAGAATGCGTCTACCCTTCGGTATCGCGCAGATCGGCAAGGCCTTCCGCAATGAGATCGTGGCACGACAATTCATCTTCCGTATGCGCGAGTTCGAGCAGATGGAGATGCAATTTTTCGTACGCCCCGGCGAGGAGCTGAAATGGTTTGACCATTGGCGTCAGACACGTCTGAAATGGCACAAAGCCCTCGGACTCGGCGACGAGAAATATCGCTATCACGACCACGAGAAATTGGCACACTATGCCAACGCAGCCACCGACATCGAGTTTGAGATGCCCTTCGGCTTCAAGGAGGTGGAGGGAATCCACTCCCGCACCAACTTCGACCTCTCGCAGCATGAGAAATACTCGGGCAAGAAGATCCAATACTTCGATCCGGAGCTCAACGAGAGTTATGTACCCTACGTTATCGAGACCTCGATCGGCGTGGACCGCATGTTCCTCAGCGTGCTCTGCAGTTGCTACGAGCATCAAGACTTGGGCAATGGCGACAGCCGCGTTGTGCTCCACTTCCCGGCACCCTTGGCTCCGGTGAAATGCGCCGTACTCCCCTTGGTCAAGAAAGATGGACTCCCTGATAAGGCACGCGAGATCCAGCACAAGCTTCGCTTCGACTTCACCTGCCAATATGACGAAAAAGACTCTATCGGCAAGCGCTATCGTCGTCAAGATGCCATCGGCACCCCCTACTGCATCACCGTGGACCATCAGACACTCGAAGACAACACCGTGACACTCCGCGAGCGTGACTCAATGGAGCAGAAGCGTGTCAGCGTCGACGAACTCGCCGGCATCCTCGGCGACAAGGTAAGCCTCAACAGCCTTCTCCGCAAACTCCTCTAAAAAATAAGAAAAATATGAAGATCCTCAAACGAATCATTATGGCTGTTGTCATCTTGACAGCCACCACGAGTTTGACATCGTGCAACTATAATAGCCTTGTAGAGCAAGAACAGCAAGTCAATCAGGCCTGGGCACAAGTAGAGAATCAATATCAGCGTCGCGCCGACCTGATTCCCAACTTGGTCAATACCGTCAAGGGATATACCACTCACGAAGAGGAGACGCTGACCAAGGTGGTGGAGGCACGCGCCAAAGCGACCTCGATTACCCTCAACGCCGACAACCTCGACGAAGAGACCTTGGCAAAATATCAGCAAGCCCAGGGAGAACTGAGCGGTGCGCTGAAATCACTCTTGGCTGTGACTGAGGCATATCCCGACTTGAAAGCCAACGAAAACTTCCTCAACCTTCAGGCGCAACTCGAAGGGACAGAGAATCGTATCGCCACGGAACGTAAGCGATACACCGAGGCAGTAGCGGAATTCAACACCTCGATCAAGAAATTCCCTACCAACATCTATGCCGGATGGTTCGGTTTCAAAGAGAAACCTCAATTCAAAGCCGAAGCAGGAGCCGAGAAAGCACCCGAAGTGAAGTTTTAAGAGCGCGTTCTGAAATATATGAGAAAAAGAATATTACCGATATTGGCGGTGCTTGCAGCCGGTGCATGTTTCACATCGTGTATGGACGACAATGAAGAGAACTACGACGACTGGAAACTGCAAAACGACGAATATATCGCCAATATCGATACCAAAGAATATGAGAAGGTGACGCCCGAATGGGCGCCACTTAGTTCGGTTTATATCAAGTGGCACAACGACCGCACACTGACAGCCAACTCCTTGGTGGCAAAATCCAACTCTACAGTCAACATCAAGTATGAAGTTAGAGACATCGAGGGGACACTGTTAGACTCCTCCTACGCCCGAACCGACAGTGTATATCAGAGCACTCCGAGTTCCAACATCATCGGAATGTGGATCGCTATGACCACGATGCATGTAGGCGACAGTGCCACAGTGGTAATGCCCTGGTCGGTAGGATATGGGGTAGCCGGCAAGAACGATATCAAGCCATATAGCGATCTGATCTTTCACATGAAGGTCAAATCGATCGAAGCCTTCGAGCGGCCCACAGAATAATAGAAAAACGACAGGGAGCTTTATGCTCCTGCCAAGAATCTAACACCAATCATCCAAAAAAAATCAGAGGAACACAAACATGTTGAGCAAACGAACCATAATCACAGCGAGTGTAGCGGCGATGATGGCGACAGCGATAGCAGCCTCCGCCATCACGATCAGAGAATATCGCCAAGCGCCGGCAGAGCGAATGATCCTGCCGGTGCGTCCGGACTCCACCGAGCGCGAGAACCCCTTCAAGATCGACGATCTGCTCGAATCGAGGGGGAATGCCACCGGAGAAGAGATGGCGGCATGGGAGACTGTAACTACCGACAGCAGCGGCGTAGTGACTCCGATTCAGGAGAAGGGAGTGACCCGACTTCTCAGTTATGCGAGTCGAATACGTGCCGACCGCTATGCCAAGGGTAAACTTATCGCCAACTCCACCTCGCGATTAGTCATCAAGGTGAATGGGAATACCCTCACCACCAAGAGCACAGCCGACTCGTTGGCAAGCGACATATCAGCCGCTATCGAATTGCTGCCGGAGACCACCTACGACCTTCGTGTCGACCTGCTGAGCAGTGCAGACGACCCGTCAGCGGCAGAGTTCAAGCTCGAATTTGTGGCCGACGAAGAATATAAGGATGTGGAAGTGAAAACATCCGCCACTCTGCCACGCCGTGCCGGCGTGATGGAGGCTATCGGCGGACTTCGCGCCAATGGCATCGCCATGTCCGACAATGGTAAATACTTGCTGGTCAAAGAGCAGCAAGTAATAAGCGACCAGGAGCGTGTCAATGTCACCAAGGTGGTGGAGAGTGCCACCGGCAAGGTCATCACAGAAGGTATCAATGCCGATGGATGGATCCCCTGCACCCAAGCCCTCTACACCATGGTGTCGCAACAGGGGGCGTGGGATATCTACCGCACGGAAGTGCCCTCCATGCAGACCAAGATTATTGCTCACGGTGTACCAGACAGCAATGTAACATTCTCACCCAATGGCCGTTATCTCTACTACTACAAGAGGGCCGAGGGGAGCAAGCAGGCAGGGCCGATGCATCGTTACAGCACACCTGACAATCGTCAGCCGGGCGATGACGACCGCTACTATATCATGCGCTACGACACCCGAAGCCGCGTCACAACGCCACTGACCTACGGCGGACTCAGCACCTATATCTATGATATGGATCGCCGGGGAGAGAAGATGCTCATCTGCTCCACCCGTCAGACACCCGACCGATATCCCTTCTATAGCAGCACTCTAATGGAGATGAACCTTACCACGCTCGCCACCGACACAATCATCCGTGACTTCCCGGGCGGACTTGGCAAGGCCATCTACTCACCCGAAGCCACAGAGCTCTTCATTTGCGCCGGACCGGATGCCTTCGGCGGCATCGGTGCGAACTATGCCCCTCATGAGATTGGCAACGACTTCGACGTGCAGGGTTATATCATGAACATCAGCGACCGCAAGGTTAGAGCCATGACCCGCGACTTCGACCCGTCAGTCGAGGGTGATGTCATCTGGAATCATGTCGATGGCAAGATCTATTTCGTCGGAGAGAAGGGTTTTGAGCGCCATATCTATAGACTCGACCCGAAGAGTGGCAGTATCGACGAATTGGAGAGCAGCGTGCCCTTCGTCAGAGGCATCGCCATGGGTGGCGAAGATGCCCTCTACTTGGCATATCGGGGCGGTTCCTTCACCTCTGATGGAGAAGTCTGGCTCTACAACACCAAGCAGAAGAAATCTCGTCAGATCGACAATCCACTGAAAGAATGGCTCAGCGACGTAGAGTTCGGCAAGATGGAGCCCTGGAAATTTACCGCCCAAGATGGTTCGGAGATCGATGGCTGGATGTGTCTTCCTCCCGACTTCCAAGCCGACAAGAAATATCCTCTGATCGTCTACTACTATGGCGGCACTTCACCCTCGACAGCCACCTTCTATCATCTCTATAGTCCGCAAGTATTTGCCTCTCGCGGCTATGTGGTATATGTCATCAACCCGAGCGGCACGACCGGATATGGTCAGGAATTCTCAGCACGCCATGTCAATGCATGGGGCAAATGGACAGCCGACGAGATCATCGAAGGCACGAAGAAATTCTGCGCCGACCATGAGTATGTCGATGCCGGCAAGGTGGGATGTATCGGTGCCAGCTATGGCGGTTTTATGACACAATACCTTCAGACACAGACCGACATCTTCGCGGCAGCCGTGTCGCATGCAGGCATCTCGAATGTCACCTCCTATTGGGGAGAGGGCTATTGGGGCTATAGCTACAACTCGGTGGCAGCCGCCAAGAGTTATCCATGGAGCAATCCCGACCTTTACACACGTCAAGGCTCCCTCTTCAACGCCGATAAGATCCACACTCCGCTGCTGTTGCTGCATGGCACGGTCGACACGAATGTGCCCATCGGCGAGAGCATCCAACTCTTCAACGCGCTGAAGATCTTGGGGCGTGACGTTGAATTTATCACTGTAGAAAATGAAAACCATGTGATAGCCGGAGTGGAGAATCGCAAGGCATGGCAGAACACGATTATGGCATGGTTCGCCAAATACCTGCAAGAAGATCCACGCTGGTGGGAATCACTATATGGTAAAAAATAAGCAATGAATCAAAGAATTAAAAGAACCCTGAATCGCACCATAGTGGCTATCACGATTACGCTGATAGCCACTATCTCATACTCATGTGGCGGCGGCAAAGCAGAGAATCAAGTTAGCTCCGAGCAGATCGAGCAGGCTCGAGAAAGAGCCCGCAATGCGGCACGTCGCTTTGTGAATCGAGAAGTCAAAGACACCTTCGAGCTACAGATGCTTCTGGTAGAGGCGGCAAGCGAGAGGAGTGTCTACGACTCCTTGCCTCAATGTCGAGAGGCATTCGACTCCACATTCATCTCGACCGTACGTACGGTACGTCCCGATGTAGCGGCAGAGTTACAAAGCCATCTACCCCGCAATCAGCAACAATGATAAGTCGAGATATAATCACTCTGCTCGATGAGGAGGTGGCACGCAACAACACTCGGGAGTTCATCGTCGACGACCCGGTGCAGTTTCCTCGTCGCTATGATGATGTGCGCGACATAGAGATTGTGTCGCTCTTGGTGGCGGCGATCTCGTGGGGACGTCGACCGATGATACTACGCGATGCCGACCGGATGCTTGCACTGATGGATCATCAGCCCTACCGCTATATGATGGAAGAGGGATATGAGGATCTGCCGTCGCGACACAATATCCATCGCACCTTCTTTGCCTCCGACCTGCAGTGGTATCTGCGGGGACTGCGCGAGATCTACCGGCGTTATGGCACGCTCGACGACTTCGCACTGGCGCATGGCGTAGGTGAAGATCCGATGCCGGCATGGCGACTTGTCGAAGAGATGCAGAGGGTGGTGAGTGGTGTCAATGGGGGCACGAACTCGCCGCAATGCTTGCCGACGAATCTTCGCACCACGGCGTTGAAGCGTGTGAATATGGCGCTCCGCTGGATGGTGCGCGATGATGGAGTGGTGGATATGGGAATATGGCGTAGCATCGACAAGAGCCGACTCTATATCCCATTGGATGTGCATGTGGGCAATACCGCCCGCAACTTGGGACTCATCGAGCGCAAGGCCAACGACCGTAAGAGTGTCGAACTTCTGACCGCGGTGATGAGAGAATTACGTCCCGACGATCCGGCAATCTATGACTTCGCCCTCTTCGGCATCGGAGTCACGGGGAGGGAATTAGGGATTAGGAGATAGGAATTAGGAGATAGGAATTAGGAGATAGGAATTGGGAATTCTATTGAAAGATATAAACACAGATGAAGATAGGGAAGATATTTTTATTAGGAGTGATGATGTGTGTGGCGGCGAGTATGTTTGCGGTCAACCCGAAGCGTGAATTTCGCGGGGCATGGTTGCATGTCATCGGTCAGACACAGTGGCAGAACAAGACCACCGAGCAGGCTAAGGCATATATCTGCGATCAGTTTGACAAGTTGCAGAATGCAGGTTGCAATGCGGTAATCTTCCAGGTGCGTCCTACCGCAGATGCGGTATACAAGTCGGACAAAGAGCCCTGGAGTGCATGGCTCACGGGGAAGCGAGGCAAGGCACCCTCACCCCTCTGGGATCCTATGGAATTTGCTGTTGCCGAGGCGCATAAGCGTGGTATGGAGTTTCATGCCTGGCTCAATCCCTATCGAGTTACATCGACAGCCAAGGAGGTGCTCCCCTCCGACCATGCCTTCTACAAGACCCCGGAGCGCTTCTTCCGCTATAACGGGCAGATACTTTTCGACCCGGCATATCAGGAGAATCGCGACTTCATCTGCGAGATAGTGACCGACATTTTGGAGCGATATGATGTAGATGCGATCCATATCGACGATTACTTCTACCCCTACCCTGCCTCAGGTAAAGCAATACCCGACGATGCCTCCTACGCTAAGTTCGGCAAGGGTATGAACCGAGGGGACTGGCGACGCCGGAATGTGGATCTGCTGATCGAGCAGATGCACCGCACCATCAAGGAGTTGAAGCCCTGGGTGAGGTTTGGCATCTCCCCCTTCGGCATCTGGCGCAATAAGAAGAATGACCCTCGCGGAAGTGAGAGCAATGGACTACAGAACTATGATGACCTCTATGCCGATGTTATCATGTGGGCAGAGAAGGGATGGGTGGATTATTTGGCACCGCAACTATATTGGAACTTGGATACTCAGGCGGCGCCGAGCCGCAAGTTGGTGCAATGGTGGAACGACCATGCCGGCAAAGCGGATGTCTATATCGGACAGGATGTGAAGCGCACCATGGATGTGGCAGATCCGGGGAATCATGACAGCAATGAGCTTGACACCAAGGTTCGGCTGACACGCAAATTGCCACACATACAGGGCAACATTTGGTGGCATGGCTATTGGGTAACGGGTAATTATCGCGGGGTAGCGGATTCGTTGGCTATGAAATATCAGAGCACGATAGCGTTGCCACCGGCCTACGGCGACAGTCGTAGAGTTCCGAAGACAGTCAGTTCGCTGAAGATAGAGCGCGATCGCAAGGGGGATACATTCTTGAGTTGGGAGTGTCCTCAGGGAGGAAGGCATGCGAGTGAGACGGATGCCGTGCGCTATGTAGTCTATGAGTTTTACCCCGGGGAGACATTGGATATCGAAGATCCACAGACGATAGTGGCGCTGACCCCCTACAGTCGCATCAAGGTGGATGGCGAGCGAGGGCACACCTTTGCGGTGACCGTGCTCGATCGTATGAACAGGGAATCCAAGCCGATCTTCCTAACCAACGAATAGAGCGCGAGCTTGCAAAGTGCTTTGTGTTGTAAAACACACAAAAAGCGTGCTTCGCACGCCACCCGAAGACAAAAAAGGACCTCAGATTTTTTTAGCTATCGAGAGAGAGCAACAAAAAAGCGCGGTGATAATCAGTTGGGGCGTAGTGATTATCAGATAGAGGGGCGTTCTTCCACTTTTAGCTGCAGGCCGAGAGAAGTCAGAAGTTTTTCGACGGTCTTGAGGGAAGGATTGGCATAATCGCCCTCAATAGATTTTATCATACGGACACTAACACTTGACATATCAGCCAATGTTTGCTGGGTGAGGCGTAGCTCCTGACGTCTCGCCCTAATTTCCTGTCCAATGTTCATAACTAAAAGAAGATTAGATGCTTATACCGAGAAAAAAAGAATCCGAGACAAAACCAGAGTCTCAAAATTCTAATGCAAAGATACTAATTTTCAAGTAGTTATCAACATGACGGTGTGCAATTTTCATATTTATTCACATATTTTTAGTCTTGTTAACTTGACTCTGCCAAGAAGTCGCAGTCACTTGCGATAACTTTGCAGAGAAAATAAAACCTCAAAAAGTGAAAAACTATGAAACGAGAAAAGAAAGAAAACGGGACAGCGAGAGAGAATCGCATGCAGAATCACTATGGACTGATAGCCATCTACCTTATGGGACTAACGATAATACTACTACAGTTGCGGAGTCTTATACCGTAGCGCTATAAAGATGTCGGTGTGTCTAAATCCGGGATTTAGACACACCGACAACAATATTAAGAGTGCGGTCATTATAGCGCGTTCATTATAGCGCGTTCCTTAAATTTGAATTATTTTACGAGCATCTTAATGGTCTTAGTAATCTTACATCCGGTGTGGTCGATGCCGGTAAGGCGAGCGATATATAAGCCATTGGGGAGTGATACAGCCACTTGGTTGGCATATCCGTCAGCGGTAAGATCGTTAAAGTCTGCGACACAAGTTCCTGCAGGGTTGAATATACTGATATCGAGGTCATTGAAATTATCAGTAGCGGAGTATGTAAGATATCCGGAGGCATAGGTCAGAGAAAGAGTCGAAGCGACGTTTACATTGTCGACACCGGTGAATAATCCCTCACTGTTGATAATAAACATATAATCGGCATCAGTGTTCAGTTGGGGAATTCGCACATAGAGATTATTCCCGACGATGGCGTAACTCTCCACAGAATTTTCATTCTTGACTTCTTCGAGAGAAGAACAATGTTTGAAAGACTTGGACGGGGCGGCATGTAAGGAACTTTCGTGGGAAGCCGCAGAGTGGATGGAGCCTTCGCCGAAGCCGAAATCGTGGATCTGGAAGAGGAAATCTTGGCAAGCGCCATCGGCATTGCCGGTCCAGCCGTTGCCTTCACGGCTAATAAGCACAGTGAGGGTTCCATTGCTTCCATTATTGCCCCACGCTTCAAAATTAGTAATCAAGTAATTGCCTTTATCTATATTGTCAGCACTATTGCGGTCATCATCATATATCATGCCACTATCATGTATACCATTCCACGAGGGGAAATAGTCGATAGTGACCTGGCGGGTACAGATTTCGGCAGTGCTGGAAAAAGTATCCTGGCGATAACGTGGCACAAAGGCACCGCGGCGCATAAATCTGGGAAGCACTTCGAGCGGTGCAGGGTAATTATTAACCGTTTGATGACCTTGGTAGATAGTGGAGAAATCCTTCATATCGAGCCAGTCGCCCTCAGGGAAAGTGATATTGCGCGAATTAGAGGAATTCACAACCGGGGCAACGAAGATATCGGGGCCCCAGAGATATGCATCCTTGCAATTGGCGAGCACAGATTTATCCTCATCTGCGAAATTGGCGGGACGCGCCATAGGAGAGCCATAGCGCGTGTTGAGATATGCTCGAGTGTAGGTATAGGGGATATAGGCATATCGTAGATTGATGGCATCTCGCACTTTGTCAAGTATGTTGGGGCGGTTGTAGGGCTCGGGGGTGAGGCTCTCGATGGCATGAGTTCGCATTACAGGGTAGAACACTCCAAGTTGCACCCAACGCATGTATAGATCATCGGAGTTATTATTGGAGTCGCAGAAGCCACCTATATCGGACCCGAGGTAGCCAACGCCGGACATAGAACAATTGACCAGAGCCGGCACCTGAGCTTGCAGGCCCTCCCACGAACGCTGAATATCACCGGTCCATGGAAAAGTACTGAAGCGTTGCATACCGGCCGTGCCCGAGCGAGGCAATAGCAAGTGACGCATATTAGGAGCCTCTTTGGTAAGAGCATTATAAACACTTTCAATCCAGAGGGCACCAAATTCATTATGTATTTGTTCACAACTACCCCCGGCATGGTGGCAGTTGTTGAAGAAGTGTCTTTCAGGTTCACCCAAATCGAGCCACCAACCTGCCACGCCGTTGCTGGTGTGGCGTTTATAAAATTCGCCCATCCACGTCATAGCGTTCTCGTTGGAAGTATCGATTAGCCCCACCGGATTGTTTGTGAGCCACGACATCTCACCAACTTTCTCATCAGCTAAGTATCCTTTATTTTTGAGATAGTTATAATTAGTAGAGGCATCGCTGGTAAAGAATGGTTCGGTGATACATATAGTGTTGACATTTTTGGCTTTGAAATCGGCAAGCATCTTCTTGTGGTCGGGGAAGTTGGGGGTGTACCATTCGAGGTTTCCCATACCGGCAGGAGAGGATCCCTGCCAGTACAAATCGAAGACGATACCATCGAGGGGCAGGTTCGACTCATCCTTGATACGGGTGATCACATTCTCGGCTTCATTGGCGGAGTGATAGCCGTAGCGCGAGGTGATATATCCCAGAGCCCAGAATGGAGGAAGAGGTTGATAGCCGGTGAGGAATTGATAATTTTGCATTGCTTTTTCCATAGAGCCGCCACCCACGAAATAATAGGCGATGGGATTGGCAGATTGGGAACGATATGTAGAGCCATCAGCCGATGGAGTCATCACAGCGTCGATATAGTGATCATCGAAAAGGACGCCATAACCGTTGGTCGACAGGTAATATGGTATACATATATTATGAGGCGCCGACTTATAGACGGCATTCCATCCTCCGGTCTGTGTATTGTGCATTTTCCATGATATGCCACCAATATTGGTAGTCCTGCCATTGTATCCGGCACCATAGAAACCTACGTCATGCATAGCGGCAAACGTCACAGTGCGGTTTCCCGAGTTGTTAATAAGACCTCCATTTTCAGCGAGGATGACATTGTTGTCATAAAGGAAAGAAACATAGCAAGTCGACTTGTTAACGCTAACGGTGACACCATCTGAGACATCCACGAGGAATTCGCTATCGGTCTCGGTAGTAGAGTAAGATGCGTTGGGGGTAGCAACGACAGAGATGCTTCGCCGTTCACGGGCAGAGTCATCGTTGGCATTTGCCAGAGTCTGGGGTAGGGTAAAAATCTTGACAACGTCGGGAGAATAGGGGGTAATCATCAACTTGCCCCCTTTGTCACCGGTGATAGTGACAGTACCGTTGGCATCTACGGCACTTACGAAAGCGCCGATGCTGCCCGGTGAGCTACTACCGCTTCCACCGCTTCCACCGCTTCCGCCGGTATAATCGCTCGCCAGGCCGAGGTCAGTGCCGTTGTTCGCTATGGAGTAGACGTGGCCATTCTTTAGCTCCATGTCCTGAGTCTGGATTTTATTGTTATCCGTCTTACCATTGTTGAAGATGCACTTGAGTTTGTTATTGTTATCGTTATTGTTATTGGTAGATGGGAAGGTGTAGGAGTAGAGTTTGGGATAATCTTTAGAGAGGCTAATTTTTACGCCTGGCCATTTGGCGTTGGTGCCGCCGGTGTAATTGTTGTTATTGTCCCATACCCATGTCCATACTTCTTCCCACCCATCGGTATTGTCAAAATAGATGGTGTAGGAGTTGTCCTGGGCTGAAGCATCAATCGGACGAACTACGGCAACTGACATTACAAAAAACAAGGCAACAAGAGAGAGCCTCTGTAATGCCTTAAGAGAAGCTAAAGGATGCATAATAAAAAGGAATATTTAAAGGTCAAGTTTATCAAGGTAATGTTCCGAAGAGAGTGTCTGAGACGACATTACTAAAGCCTGTAGACTCAAAAGACTATGCAAAATTAATGATAATTTTCCATTATTTCAATATGCGATGAGAAAAAGTAATATCTTAGAGTGCGTTCTAATAGTTTTTTTAGAATTATATTGAATCTGACTAAAAAAGGGTACAAAAAAACCTCCGCCGGGACGGAGGATGATGAGGTG
>OBLI01001456.1_pt1 | contig 23071 bp, 10 predicted proteins | sample 1519701 | NCBI WGS metagenome assembly OBLI01 (sample SAMEA3663005, study PRJEB22513) | pig gut metagenome | biome: pig gut; feature: pig-associated habitat; material: faeces | place: France | collected 2012
CCGAAAAAAGTATTCACCCCTTCACACATCGCGTGTTTTCTGCTGATTTTCATAGGTTTCTGGTGTGAAGGTTTTGATTTCAAAGTGTTCACATGGGCAGCAAAGCATTCACACGGGCGGTGAACGCTTGTGAAGGGTGGAAAGAGTAAGCCTTCACACTCAAAATGTCTGAAAATCAGGAGAAAAGAGCCTCCGTGTGAAGGGGTGAATGCTTTTTGGAGGAAATAAATGCGTATAGGGGCAATGGAGCTGGCGCGGCAGCTTGATAGGACTTTATGGATAGCAATAGGAAGCAATAGATGACTATAGATAACTATAGAAAGCTATAGCAAACTATAGATTGCTATAAAAAGCTATAGATAACTACAGAAGGTATAGCCAACGATAGAGAGCTATAGGAATCTATAAATTACTATAGCAATCTATAGAAGCCTATAGCTCTCTATCGTTGGCTGTCGAAGCCGGCTTTACTGCGCGATATTCACTTTCGTCGTGACAGCCTGCGTGGCGGTGCGTGCCTCTACAACATAGTTGCCCATCGGCAATTTGAGCGAGAGGGTGGGCGTGTAGGGCGTGAGGGTGTACACCGTGCGGCCCTCGGCATCCACGATGTGGACGTAGGTCAGCGGATAGGCGGCGTTGGTGGTGATGTTCACCTTCTGTCCGTTCACGATGACCAGCGGCTTCACGTCCGTCAGTTCCTCCTCAGCCTCCGGCGTGGCCGAAGTGAGCAGGAAGTAGCGGTTGGCCACATTCGCCTGCATATCCACCGTGGCAGCCAGTTCGTTCACGCCCGGCAACGGTTTCGCGTTCAGCGTCAGCGGTGTCACCACGCCCGTCAGGTCGTCGAGGAGCGAGAGCGACTCGCCGAAGGTTTCCAGTCCGCTGAACACCACCTGCACCGGTCCGTCCGTGCCGCCCGTGATGCCCACGGGTACCCGCTGCATCGTGCGGCGCGTGTTCACCGTGAGAGCCTGGTGGTCGGCCAAGGAGTACACCGTCGGCACATCCTTCAGGTTGTCGTCCAGCAGCGTCAGCATATCCTCCGCTGCGGCGTAGTCGTTCGATGCTTCCGCCAGTTTCACGATTACCGCCTCGCTGCTGCCCGCTTCCGTTTCGGTGCGCATACGCAGGGTAGGGCAGGAGGCCGCCGTGCTGCGGCGTGCCGGGGCGCGGAGTACAGCGTTGTAGCCACGTGCCGAAGCCATCATCGCAGCCGTGAAATTCAGTTCCAGCGTGCCTGTGTCTGAAGTGCCGGTGGCCTTCACGAAGAAGCCCTGTCCCGGTGCCAGTACATCCGGAGTGCCCGAAGTGTTGATGGCAATCCATCCCGCATCCGTCTTCATGGCAGAAGCTTGTCTGTCGGCTGTCAGCAGCCAGTACTTTTGTTCGATGAGCGTGCTGTTGCCGTTGAAGAACTGCGTCATGTCCAGTCCGCAGGGGAAGGGATTGCCCACCAGGAAATACTGGTTGCCCGTCACGTTGTTCGTGATGGTCTGCGTGAATTTAGTGTCCGAGCTGAGTTTGTCTGTCAGCAGCTTGTAAGTGATGTTGCGTTTAACGCTATCGATATCTTGTTTGTTGCCGCCTTCGCCCGGTGTTACGTTATCCTTATAGTATTTATAGGAAGTGTCCTCCTTGGGCAAGCGGAACAGCAGGTTTGAGTAAGGTGTGCCGCTCTTGCTTGCCGCGAGAGTCTTGAGCGAGAAACCACCGTTGCCGTAAGTTTCCCACACATCGTTGTACACCGAGCTCCACATCGCCTTCACCGCCACATTCTGGCTGGCTGCGGATGCTTCGTTGGACAGGTCAGACAGGTAGTACAGCGTGGCCGTTCCCTTGTCCCATCCGCGTTGGTACACGGCGGGTGAGAAGCGGTTGTAGTCCGTGGTGTTGAACGTGATGCCCTCGAAGTACGGCGTGAGCTGTCGTCCGCCTTGGGTAGGTGCAAACCAGTCGCCGGCATACATTTGCTGCATGGGCGATCCCAGCGTGTACCAGCGTCCTGCCGCCAGTTCATATTCCATCCATGCCTTGTTGTACTTCAGGTGTTGCGCGTTGATCAGCTCGCCGCCCGTTTGCAGCAGCACGTCCTCGCAGGTATTGAGGTAGAATGCTTCGCACTTCAGGCAATTATCCACAGGCGTGGCCTTCATCACCATGTCGTACTGGATGTCCTTCGTGGCCGTCGCATCGTTCAGTGCTCCGCTCAGCTGCGGCTGGAAGTCAGCCGGGGCAATCACCACGTGGCATCCCTCGATAGGTACGAAACCATTGTCCGTTTGCAGCAGCTGCGGGTCGGCGGCCACGGCGTTGTTTGCGGGGTACGTATCGCTGGCACTCTTGTTCAGCTCGTCCTTGTCGGCCCGTTTCCAGTTGCCGTCGTTGTTCCAATCCGCGTTGTCGGCGTAAGCCTTCCACATCAGGTATTGCGGCACTATCTTCAGGTCGAAGCATACCGCGCCGTTACAGATAGGTTTGCCCGATTCAGCCGGTTCGGCAGGGTCCTCCTTGTATTCAAAGCGCAGCTGGTACGTATATCCCTCGCGTGGCGTGAAGTCCTTCAGGAAATAGAAGTCGGCATAAGGTTGGTAAGAACCCGTTTGGTTCAGCCGGGCTTCCAGATTGACCACGCGGCCCACTTCGCGCATCAGCATATCGCCCTCCGCGTTGGTGGTGTACACTTGGCAAGCGGGGTCGTTCGTTCCGGCAAGGTACACCGGCGTGTAGGCAGGGTCGCCGGGGGTGGTAGCCTCCAGCTCGAAGGGAACCAACTGGGTGGCCGATGAGCCTGCCCCCTTGATGTCATGCAAGGGAAGGCGGAACAAGGTGGCCGGTTGCGTGCCCGCTGTCGGTTCGGTGACCTGGTCCGTGCGGTCCAAGGCGGTGCGTACCGGTGCGTTGAAGTTCTCGTACGGATAGGTTGTGCCAGCCGCCAGTCCGCTGAGCATACACGGGGCATTGCCGCTGATGCTCATCACGATGTGCTGCGGGTCGAAGCAGTAAATGATGTTCTCGTTGGTGAACTCGATGGGCACTACGGTAACGATGCGGCTCTTCTCCCCTTCGGTGTACGAGGAAGGAATCTGCACGTTGAGCGAGATGCGGTAGAGGAAGAGGCGTGGCACGCCGTCGCTTTCGGGCGTGAGTGCCGCCTTCAGTCCGTTGAGCATCTGCTGCGTCAGTTCCACGGGTTGGTCTGCGTCGTGGCGTGGGGTGAGCCCCTCAATGCTGATGGCGTTGGGGTAGTAGTGGCGCATATTGATGAGAGCCTCGTTCAGGCTGATTTGCGAAGCGTCAGTTGGTTCGGGCTTCGCGTTTTTCGTCAGCGTGCCGTCAGCGTTGATGTACATGTTCTCAAACGCGCCGCCCTTGAAGTCGAGCCACCAGTCGTAGTACGTTTGGATGTTCGTCAGGTCGCCGGTGTTCTTGTCCGTACCCTTGATTTGTACTGTGAGGTTCACGTTCTGTCCGGCGCACACTTCCAGTTCGTTGCCGCCGTCGGCAGCATGTTCCGTGTCGCCCAGGATTTGCACCGCAGCAGAAGTGGTGAAGCTGTTCCTGATGCAGCAGTTGGAGCTGATCTGGAACTCTTCGGCCGAGTTGGCCGCCGTGATGGGGTCATTGCCGTAGCGCGGCACGAACACGATGTAGTAATCATGGCGCGGCAAGAGCCTTTCGCTGTTCACCTTGTCGGAGATGACGATGTAGCGGTTGCCGCCGGCATCCTTTTCGCGCTGTATGATGGCCTTGTCGGTGGCGAGGGCTTTGGCATAGTTGAAGTCCTCAATCTGGTCGTAGTATGTTGACACTTCCACCCATCTGAACGCCTTGTCCTCCTCTTTGCTGCTGTTCGGGTCGCCCACAATGCAGGCGTTGAACAGCTCCTGCCATTCGCTTGACGAGATGCCTTCGATGGCGTTGCGCATGGTGAGCGAATCCACCTTATGGTCGAACAGTTCCTTGTCGAGCAGGCAGAACCACAGTTTGGGATTGCCCGAAGTCGGTTTCTTGTTTTCTTCCAGACCGAGGGACAGCATCAGGTCGTCGAAACTCGTGGACATTTTGGTCAGCGTCACTTCCTTGCCGCAGACGGGCGATGTCTTTTCCACCGTCACCGTGGGCTTGCTGACGAATACCTCCACATCGTCAATCAGGATGTCGCCGCCGGCAGTCGAGGTACAGGCGTTCTCAATGTCGAGCGTGTAGTGGTCGAAGGATTGCGTGGCATTGTTCACAAACGAGAAGAACACCTGTTGCCATACACCCACTTTCGAATTGTCATCGTACCTCTTGGTCGTGGTGGTGTCCAGTACGGCTTTATTGCCTTTATCATCCGTATAGCAGGCTTTCGAGGCAATGGGTCCGGGGCAGTAGGTATGCAGCAGCACGGGTTGGTCGGTGGCTGCATTGTCAGAGGTATGGCCTACCACTTTGAACTGCACGGTGGCGGGTACCGAACCATTGGCCCATCCGTTGGGAGAGGACATCCATGCGGAAGCATAGATGCGCGAGCCGCTGCAAAGGTTGGAGTTGAAATGCAGGGAGGCAATCTGGCCGGGAAGGTCGGAGGCATCAAGGTAGAGGAAGGCGTGGCTGTCGATGTTGTTGAGCGGAGCAAGGTCAATGCCCCAAGCTTGCCGCTGCGCCTCGGTGTACTCGTTGTACAACAGCTTGTACACGTGCGATACCGGCTTGAAGTTACCGAAGCCCCATAGAACTTGTAAGCGCCGGGTGATGGCGTACGACCCGAAGCTGTTTTCGGTGAGGTTACCTGTGGAAGGATAGGTGTTTCCGCCCACGGGATAGAAGTTGTAGCCGCTGTTCTCGTAGAGCATGGGATAACGGTAGGTGTTGGCCAGTTCCTGATAGGCAGAGAAGCCAGTTGATGTACTTCCTACAGGAGGCGTGCGGAAGGTGCGGAAGTCGACGGCATTGTAGTCGATGGATGCCACGGGTTCACCCGTCAATTTGCGCAGGTATTCAGGGGCTCGTCCTGTTTTGAATTTGCCATCGGCGGTGCGTCCTATCACTTCAGTGTAGGGCAGCGGTTCGCAGTTGTCCTCAAAGCGCAGGGTAATCTTGGCCAGTTGGTAGAGCGTGCCGCCGTCGCGGGCGTAGCACAGGATGGTGGCACTGCTTCCGTTGGGTACTTCGCCATAGCCTAAGCTGTCAATGCTTTCGCCGGGATCGTCGGGATCGCCGGGCTTGCCGGGATAGTAGAAGCGGACAAAGCGGAGTTTGCTCAGGTCGGCTGAGGACGTTGTCGCGCCCTCAACGGGCCAGTCCGTCACATCAAAACCCCTGATGTGAGCCGTATTATTCTCGCATCTGAAGTAGATGTTGTTATAGGAGGTGATGTTCTGCAGGTTCTCTTCGGAAGGGGTGCCATTCAGATAGAACCAGTAGTTCTGAAGCTCGTTGCCTAAGGGAACGGTGCTGACGCTGAAGCCGCGCTTTTTGCTGGGGTAGGTGATTACATACTCCTCTAACCACTTGTCAGAACCCTCGGTGCAGGCCGTGAGCTGTTTGGCCATTTGGTGGGCGTTGCGGACATCGTAGACATAACGCTCGCTCAGCGTAGGTTCAATGAGGTCCTGATGTTCGGGCACGTTCACCTCCGTACAGATGATATCGTTGTACTTCTCGTTGCCGTTGTCACCAAAGTAGTCGATGAAGTCGGTGTATTGTGACACGTCGACCGCCAGGATGTAGTTGTAATCCTCAGGGGCATCCTTGGGCATATTGAAAGTGATGGTGCTGGTTTTGGCATAGCCGGTCGTTTCGTTGTTCAACAGCAGCAGCGATCCCATCACCGTACCGTTGGCATAGTCGCGGCGACCCGGTTCGGTGAGGTTGATACGGTCGGGGTCGACACGTCCGCCCGTTTGGTAGTTGTAATACCGTTGGTACGCTTTTACTTTTGAATCGCCAGCGCTATTGCTGCGCATATAAGTAGGCGTGTCAAAGGCGCGGGTTGTGCCCTGCTTCAAGTATCGGATAACCTTATATTCGTTGGTCTTTTGCTGCTTGATGGAGGGTTGGTAGGGATTATTCTCAAAGCCGTAGGTGCCTAATGGGTCTTCTTTGATGAAGCCGGCAAAGGTTTCCACTTTGTCGTCGTTCAGCTCCTTGATGAACCAGGAGCGTTTGGGGCGGATGTAATATTGGGTATAATCCTCTGCCTTGGTTTCCATCACTTGCTCCACGATGGTTTGGCCGGCATCAGGAGCTATGCCGTCGGTGGTCAGCGTGAGGTGGTACAGCGTGCCCTCCTTCGTGATGGTCATGTATTGGTTGAGGCGGCTTTCGCTCACCCCTTCGCCTCCGGTGAGGAGGAAGTGGCCGTAAGAGGTGCCGGTGGCTGTGCGGCCGGCCAGTTTCATGTTGAACACGGCGGCCATTGTCGAGTCGGCAGTAACGCCGAAGGTAACAGACTTTTCGTCCCAGCAGATGTAGTAGTCATTGCGGTTCTTCAGCCGCACCTCGTCCTTGTCGCCCACAAACATCCACTGCATGTTGTGGAGCTCCTGTTTCTTCTCGGCGTAGGCATCCGAGGTCAGGTCGACACCGTCGCTCATGTATAGGTTACCCTTGACGGTGTCGTCGTCGGGGTCGTTGTAGCTGTTGAAGTTGATGTAGTAGTAGGTCTCGGAGGTAGCATCGGAGAATTTCGGCGTGGTGCTGTTGCCGAAGCGCAGGGCGAAGTAGCGGGATTCTGCCTCCGTTTCGGGCCATGCGGCCGTGACGAACTTGTTCTCCGTGGCGTCGTACTTCAGGTAGAGGGTGGGAGAGGTGCCTTTCACCTCGATGATCCAGTCGAGCGTGGACTTGTCGATGGCATAGTAGTTGAAGTGGAGGGCGAGCTGCGTGGCCTCTTCTTTTTTAGAGGTCAGGGTCACGTTGCCGGCTTCGTCCACCTTCAGATAGGTGTCGGTGCCGCTCTTCAGCACAAAGTCCTGGGCATCGCCAATCACCTTCCACACCGACTTGCGGGGGTCGGCTGGAGTTGCGGAAGATGCCGTGACGTTGCTGCCATTGGCAGCTTCGCCGTCTGCGGCAGCTTCCATGCGGGGCGATTCGTCCAGCTGGTCTAGGTGGATGAACTGCCAGGAGCCTGTCGTCTCGCTGCTGAAGTCGGGGTATAGGTTCAGCTCTTCGAAGTATACGTAGTTGCCGGCATCGCCCTGATTGGCCAGTACGAACGAATAGGTGGTTGTCTCGCCGCTTGTCGTGCTGAGCAGTTTCAGCATCTTGCTGTCCTGTTCGGGGAGTTCAAGCTGCCAGCAGTCGCGCCGCGTGTCGTTTTCGACCAGGCGGAACTTGGTGGCATCGGCGGGAATGTCGCTTACCGTGGACCCTGCAACGGAGGTAAAGCTGGACAAGGCAGCATCGTACTTCAGGAAGAGCCCCTTCCCGTTGCTCAGGTACACGTCGCCGCTGTAGGTCTCGTCGCTGTTTTGACAGCGGTACAGCGCCCAGGCGTTGCTCATGTTCTGCATGTTGTCGTCGTGCGGGATGGGCGTGACTGTGCCTTCAATGGGACTCGAAATGATGTAGCCGTTGGAGCGGAAGCGGATGTGGTAGAGCGTAAAGCCCGTGAGGGAGCTGGAGGTTTTGGGTAAATCCGTACACCAAATGTGGGGACTGCTGAGCCACAATACGGAATAGCGTGTGTTGGGCACGCCCCAATACAGATGGTGGTCGTTGTAGTTGGCGCACAGTGCCTGGTTCTCATTAGCCGGATTGAGCAGTTGGTTGCGCACGCTGCCGTTGTTCTCGTAGGTGTTTGTGCCAAGTTTGAATACAAAGGCTTTGGAGGCATCGGTACTGGTTTTGAAACCTTCGGAAATGCTGTAGGTAAGGTAGTTCCCCAGCTGGCTCTTCAGGATTACGCCGCTGCCGTCCTCCTTGGGCAGCACGGTCCACAGGTAACCGTTGGTCACATCGGTAGTGTAGTCGGGTTTCTTGCCGGTGGGAATGGAATCGTTGCCTTTGTCGTAGGCGCCAATCTGTCCCAATGCAGAGAAATGCAGGTAGGCAATGGGATAGGTCTTTTCGGGCAGCACATTCAGTTCCGTAAACAATACTTTGTTCACAACGTCATTAGCATTCCAATGTCCCAGGTACGTGGCGTTAGCACCACCCGACGGATTAAGATATTGCTGGCTTGCTTCATCTAGGTTGCGCAACTGCCAGTATATGCGGTTTTCCCCTTCGTTGTATTCCACTATGCGCAATGCGGCAGCTTCCGACTTGTTGGTGGTGGAATAGTATCTGCCGTTCTTGTCGCACAGGTACATGCCGTTCATGGTCATGAAGTAGTAGCGTCCGTTGCCCGACCCGTCATCTACCAATTTCCAGGTGTTGCTGCTGTTGGGAGTGAAGTCGGTGGAGAATTGTGTGGGAGCGTCGATACCTTTCATTTCGAGCACCTTGTTCAGATAGACCCATTTGAAGCTGTACCAGTGTTCTTCCGTGGCATTGGAGATGAGCGGGAAGTTGTCAGGGCCGGTGACGGTGGTGCATCGGTGGATGACGGAGAAGCGTGTGTTGCTCGTGCCCATTGACAGACTGGTGCCGTCAAAACACAACGCCGTGCCGTCGGCCCGAGTGAGGTTATAGCGTGGAGTCACGCTGCCGTTGTAGTCATTAGCAGAGAAGCTGATTGGCGTGGCGTTGTTGATGTCGATAGCGGCCTGAAGGTTGGTGAGGTCAAGGTAACGGCCTTCCTTGCTGATGTAGATGTACTTCGCGTCATTGTTGTGCGAGGCTTTCCACAGCAAGCCATCGCCGGTAGGCTGCGTTTCGTTTGTGGCTGTAACGGTCAGTGCGCTGCCGGCTCCTGCGTCGGTAAGCAACTGCTTGCCGAATGCGGAGAATTGCAGGTAGGTGTAGGAGTTGGCGCTGCTGATGCCTGCGGCGGTAATGTCCCCCTCTGCTACCTCAGTGAAGGCAAAGTTGGTGTTACCACCATCGCCGTTAAGTGAATAGTGGCGTATTCTTTTGTCTCCGTCTCGTGGCTGGCTATAGCTCACAAAGATATAGTTATTGTGATTGGATGTCGGGTCTCTCAGTTTCCAATACTGCGTGTTGTAGTCTTCCCGATATTCTATGTAGAAAGCCGTAGCCAGATTGGCATTGTCGGTCAGGTACATACGGCCACCATTTTCCATGGCAGTGCCAGCAGGGTCGGTGGTGCGGTTGAACAGATAGAAGCCGTTTTTATTTTGCAACTTGATGCGGCCTACTTCGTCTTCAATAACTTTCCACACGTTGGCCGAATTGGCAGCAGTGGTGTTGGCTACTTGCAGTTCGCAATTGTCCAAACCGCCATTACTAACATCATCGCTCAATATTCTGCTGCGTTGCGTGAGCTGAACCGTGTACCAATGACCATGCAGCGGGCCGTTTACAGGCCCGGTCACGGTGTCTGTGAGGTTTAAGGTAGAGTAGCGCGTGTTGCTTTGGTCTTGCACCAAGGCTGTACCGTCGTAGCACAGGGCTTTGCCATTGGCTGTGGCGAGGTTGCAACGCGTAGTGCTGCTGGCATAGGTACTTTCGCTTTGTGTCAGTACGGTTGCCTCGGTATCAACGGTAGTGACCGTCCAGCCCGTAGTGCCGTCCTGCTTCAAGTAATAGCCATTGTCGCTTTGGTAGATAAAACCTCCAGCAACGGGGACTGTACCCCACTTGTAGCCTCCACCGTTCGCTTCGCTACCTGTAACGGCGGCTACTTCCAACGTGGATGAGTTGGTGGCGTGCAGTCCGAATCGGCCGTAGCCGGCAAAGAGTACGTACTTGAAGTCGGAGGCGGGTAGTGTGGGTAGGAATACCAGCTCGCGGTTGACGTCGCGGCGGTCGGTAATCTCTATGCCGGCGGTGGTGATGCTGCCGCCTGAAGCGTCGAGCGTCCAGTTGTTGGTAACGGCATCGGTGTTGTTGCGTTGCAGCGTGTAGCCGTTTGTGCCGGCTGTCAGTTTAAATTCCACAACTTCGGAGCTGCTACTCTTTACAGCGCGGTAGCGCGTTGCATTGTAACCCAGATACAGGCCGCTGGCGCGGTTTACCAGCTTGTAGTAGGTGGTTCCGTCTACGACTTCTGCTACAATAATCTTCCATTGATTGGCCTGAGACACTTCGGCTGCCACCGTTGTCAGGTTGCCGGCAGTACCTGCATTGCCCAACAACTTGTCATTGATGGTGCCATCGTTGTAAAAGCTGATGTAGTACCAATGTTCATCTGTAGCGTCTTCCGTCGAGAGGGTGGGCATGACGGGGGCGGCCGCCAGGCGGAAGGCGGCGAACAGGAGGGTGAACAGGGCGCAGAGGCGCGGGAGGATATGGGGATGGCGTTTCATGGGAGATTCGTTTGAAACAAAAGAATATGCTGAAAGGAGAAGTGGCGGAGCCGAGGAGTGGCGGAGCCGGGAAAGCGGATGGCACGCAGCAGCGGGTCATGGGGCCGGCGGTGCGGGCATCAAGGTGTCGTGGCACTGGCGATGATGTAGATGGTGCGCTTGTAGGTAAGCGTTTCACTTTCGGAGACCTTGATGCGTACGGTCAGCTCCACGGAGGCGGTGCCGTAATGGCCGGAATTGAGGGTGGCGAGGAGCTCGCCCGTGGTGTCATCGAAGTGGGGCGCACCGTCGTTGGTGAAGATGTGGGAGGGGTCTTCCACGGTGATGGCGTAGCTCTCGATGTGGGTCTTGTCGTTCAGCTCAAACCAAAGCTCGGGGTTGTTGGCGTTGGCGGACTCGAAAACGTAGGGATGGATGGAGAGGTCGCCGCCGCCGCCGAAAATTAGGGTGTAATAGCCTTCCTCGCTGTGGTCTTCCTGACTGAAAGAGGGGTAGCCGCCAATGGGGGGATAGAAGAAGGTTTTGAGGATGACGCTGTACTCCGTGAGGCGGATGGGCACGAGCACGGCGTGGTTGCGGGCGATGTCTTGGAGCTTCATGAGGGAGAAGCGGGTGATGATTTTCTCTGCCGGGACGACACCTTCGCTGGTCTCGTCGGATTTGAAATGGTATTTCAGCGTGAGGGGAAATTGGCCGGTGGGGTGGGTGGAGACACTCTCGTTGAGGTAGCCGGTGAAGACTTGGTTACTGCCGTTTGCCAGGGTGGTGCCCGTGGAGGTGCTTCTGTCGAAGATGTCTACGTTGGCAGTGGTGTGGCCGTCGGTGGCGTTGAAGGAGTTGATGACACCGTTGTTGGCATCCTTGGGCGGCAGGAATTGGATGGGGGTGGCGTTCTCGTTGGCCGTGACGCTGCCCATGGTGATTTTGTCCATCACGATGTCCTTGCCCGTCTGGTTGGTGATGGTGAACTGTATCTTGGAGAGCAGGCGGTAGAGGGAGAGGCGGACGGTGACGTTGCTGTTCACTTCAAACTGCTCCTTGTTGGTCATGGGGATGCCGTTAAAGGTGGTTCCTCCGGGTATGTTGTTGGCGGGATGTACCTTGAAGTTGTTGAAATGGGGGGTGTAGTTTAAGGCCTCAACGGCAGTGCCGAAGTTGCTGTCCTGAGTGATTTCAATGCCGTTGGCGGAGGTGGCGGTGGCATTGAGGTGGCCGTTACCTTTGAGCGTGATTTTCTTTTTGCCGGAGCCGTTGTCAGCCGTGTAGTCGAAGCAGTCGGGCAGGTTGGCAAAGGAATAGAAGGTGTATGTGCCGGTTTCGGAGGTGATGCTGGCCACGTTGCGCCGCTCGTCCTCCTGAGCCGAGATGTGGTCCAGGTTGAATATGTCTTTTACATTGCCGGCTGCATCTACCATGACGACGTAGGCGGAGAAGATCATCTCTCCGCCGTCGGGATTGGCCATGACATCGGTCCATGCTCTGGAACCGGTGGTGAGTTCGGCGGTGCCCAGCTCAATGTTGATGCGCACTTTTTCCCGGCCTTCGCCCTCGGAACTGACATCGTCGGAGGCGCAGGCTGCCGCAAGCACCATGGCGGTGAGTGCCGTCAGGATGCGGAAGAGGGGGCGGGAGAACAAATGATTATGCTGAGGGGTGTACATATTCAGGAAGTTTGATAAACTTTTGCCGATGCCCCCTCCCGCCGGGCTTTGGTGAGCGGAGAGGGGAGGGGGCGTGGGGTGTTCTACATTTGTATTTCAGGAAGTGTGATGGAAATCCAGTCCTTCACTTCTATCAGTATCAGACCGAGGGAGGTCACGCTGTTGACGTAGACGCGGTAGACATTGTTGCGCACAATGCCGTACTTCATGGGTACGGCTTCGGCGTTGGTATCGTGCGGGTCGGCGTGGCGTATGTAATGGTAGTAGCTTTTGGCGGTCCAGCTGTAGGTTGACTCGCCTGTCTTCTTGCCATAGTAGCCGTCGATGCGGATGCCCGTGGCATAGCTTTCTTTCGGGCTGCCGGTGAAGATGGTGTTTTCCCGGGCGTAGGTCAGCACGTAGTATTTCAGGTTGGAGTCGCTTGGGTCAATCTGGTTGGTGTAATCGCTTCCCGCTGACAACTCGCGCACGTTCCAATGGGTGCTGGGGTTGTACAATTTAGGTTTTAGGGCAGCGTCGGTGAAGTTGGCGGAGGTTTTGTCAAAGGTCTTGTAGCCCACCACGTAGTTGGTGGCTTCGTTCAGTTCGTTTTTGGTTTCCAGTCCCAGATAACTCAGGTGGGTGTAGTCCTGCCATTTGGTGTCGCAGACTCGCTTGATAAGGTAAGTGTCGCTGTTCCAGAGATTGAAGGGAGTGACTTCGGTCAGGAGGAAGATGTCGCCGGTTTCGGACTCGTCGTCTCTGATGACTTTGTAAAGGTAGCCGTTTTTCTTGTAATTCATGCCACCCATCTCAAAGTTATAGTTCGCCATGTATTCGCCGCCGTAGTATGTGCCGCCGGTTGTGCCCGGCTTCACACCGGGGGAGAAGTCGATGCGTGCGGCGAGCCGCTCTACGGTGAGGGTGATTTGTTTGACGTGGTCAATGCCACCTTCGCCCGTGATGGTGACGGTGGCATCGGCTTCGTTGGTCATCACGAAGCGGTTGGCGGTGGAGGGGTTGAGCGTGTCGGTTTGGGCATAGGGTTGGGTGATGGCGTAGTCGCGCACTTCGCCCAATGTTTTCTCAGCCAGCTGTGTGAGGTCGCCGAGGTTAGTTACCACCAGCACATGATAAAGGCCCGGGGTGATGGGCGTGAAGGAGTGGAGTACATCGGTGCTGTATTCCGTGTCGGACACTTTATGGATGCTGGGGGCGTAGAAGGCGTAGCTGATGGGGGTGGAGGCGGGGGCGTTGATGCCGTCGTTGGCTTGGTAGAGGAAGATGGTGGCATTGACCGTGTTGTTCTCGTTGTCCAAAGCTCCCAATCGTCCGTCGCCCTCCTCACCGCCTTGGGGACCACGGCTCAGGGGAGCGCCGCAGCGAAGGGTGAGCTGAAAATAAGTTCCGTTCTTGTTGAAGAGTTCTTCATCGTCCGATACGCTGTCTCCATGACCACTACACCCTGTCAGGACTGCCATGAGCAGCCCAAACAGACAGATGGCAATATGTGCGGTGGGTAGTTTCATGAAGTTTAGCGGAAGGGGAAGTAAGTGTTTGTTTAATGTTAGGGTGAGTACGGGCAGTGCTATCTTTTATTTGACGGGGCTGTTCCCCGGCAGATGCTGCCTATTTGTTTCCAAGGTCCACGCGCTGGTAGCGTTTAGCCCAGTCCATGATGGAGATGCGCAGGGTGATTTCCACCCATTTGCCCCCCGTGAGGATGAAGTCGAGGCTGTATTGGTACTCGCGGTCAAGGAACTCTTGCGGGGAATAGTTTGCCAGCTCGAAGCATCTGCGTCCGTCGGAGAGGATGTTCGCCAGGTCAATGTCGGCGGCCAGCTCGCCCGTTTCGCGGTTGGTGATGGTGAGTCGGGCGTTGTCGTCGGAGCTGGCGTGGTAAATGATGCGGTTGAGGAAGAACTCGTAGTGGGCCGTGTTGGCCAGCACCGCTTCGGCGCGTGCGGCAGACAGTGCCGGCTGTTGCAGGTTGGAAGTCCACTGCGCATAGGGCGTGTAGCAGAGCGGCGTGTCCGTGGGGTCGGTGGCGTTGTCGTAGAGCAAGCGTCCGTTTTTATCCGTAATCCTTACGTCGTAGTCCTCGGCGCGGAGCAGTTCCGGCGATTCCGTCTGGCGCAGGGTAATGTTCAGTTGTTTGGTGTCGCGAACGAGAGAGAGCGTGTCGCGTGTGGGGCATCCGCGTTTCAGCGTGATGTGGTGCGCTTCCGGGTTGCGTGTGGCCCAGAGCGTGTCCAATGGTTGGTTGTCGTTGGGGACGGGTGCGAAGCCGTCTGAGCCTGTTGCTTCGCGGTCGAGCGTCACGGTGAGCAGGCTGATGTCGTCGCCGGGTTGGAGTTCCGTGCGGCGGAATTTGGCACCGGGTGAAGCCAGTGTGGCTTCGTATCCTTTTTGTTGTGCCCATGCCAGGAGGCGGTAGTTGTCTGCCGGCAGTTCGTTTTCGGTAAAGTGCATGGTGTAGCCGTATTCTTTGAGCGGTCCGGAGCCGGCCACGTTCTCCGCGTCCTTTTTGGTCACAAAGCGGTTGTTCTCGTCGAACACATACACGCTCACGCCTCCCACATGGTCTTTGAACATGTCGGCGCGTTGTACGTTGTAGTCGTACTTAAAGCTGACATACAGTCCGGTGGGGCAGTCGCTCAGGTCAGTTTCCATCATGGAGCATGAGCTGAGAGTTGCCGTGAGGGCGTATGTAGCCATCAGCAGGATGTGTCGTAGAAGCGAAAATTTCATTGCTTTGTGTTTGTAGGTGATTTTTTGGTTAGGTAAGTCAGGCAATCACTGCCTGACTTACCATGAAATATAAGGAATTAACCTTGTGTTCTTGAACTGCTATTAGAGGTTTACACTCTGCTTGCGAACAGCCCAGTTCATAATTTTGATATTGGCCTGGATGTAGTACTTCTGTTCATCGTCTGCGTCAGTGCCAAGAGCAGGGATGGTTGGGGAACCAGGAGCAGAAACAGTACCTAACTCCAATTCATACCAGTTGTTACGAACAATACCATAGCGGCCAAGATAGTAGTTGTCTTCGCCGGTAACATTATTTTTAATATAGTCGTAGTATTTGTTGCCATCAAAAGCAAATGCACTTGGTTCATTACCCCAAGGTGTGTACGACTGTCCAAAATGTTGAATCTTTATAGCATAGAAACATTCACCATTCTTGAATACAGTAATAGTACCACCTAAATACTTCTTGAGAGCATCAAGTTGACTTTTTGCTTTTGTATCATCTGCATCCAAATTATCGAAATACAATCTCATAGTAGCGAGATCTCCATCCTCAGTTGAAATAGTAATCACGCCAGCAATGATTTTAGTTTCATTAATCTCTACATCATTATTAGGTTGATCGTATGTAGTCAATGCCGTAGCAATCAATTCTTTCAGACCATCGGCTTCAGACGGATCAGACGGATCACTCTTTTTTGCTTTAAGGGCAGTAATAGAGTTGCCAATGCGATACCATGTGGCACCTGGAGTAAAGTCTTTAGGTGTATATGTCCCTTTAACAAGGGCTCGCGTAGTTTGGTTTGCTATCATGTGATTCACATTAAAGGTATTTTCCAAACAGTAAGAGGATACATTCATACCCAAGCTGGTTGTTGTAAATTCAGCAGCATCATAGGTTTTGAAATTGTCATCTAATGCAGTGCCTGAAAGGTCGGTGTCATAGTTGGGATCTTCGGCCCAATATGTGCGGTATTCATTAACCTCACTGTTACCTGTATATGTGTTGGTCCCACCACGGAATCTCTGTTTGTTGTATGGGGCTTCAGTGCTTGCCTTCACATTTTCCCATGCGGGATTATAATGGCGAATAAAATAGGTCTTTTTGTTTGTGTTATCCAAAATCCATTTTGTGAATTGAATTTTGTCACCATCATAGCCAGTTTTATCTAGTGTGTAAGTCCAATTATCATAGGTTCCATCCCATGGTGATTCTGTTTTATGACTCATAGAAACTTTACCAACAGCACGTTCAACGTTGACTGTCTTAACATGAGCCATAGCTTCTGCCTCAGTGTTGTAAACATCAACGTCAACTAAAAGGGTTGTATTTGTTGCATCACCTTTTGAAAGAGGAGAGTTGGTCATGAAGAAACTGGTGCCGCTACCTGTCAAATCCGTGGTGCTGTTTAGCACTGTTTCGTATACTTTTGTGCCAGTACCAGAATTCCACATAGTACCATTTCCAATTGTGAGCGCACCAGGTTTGTTGATCAGCACGAGAATTTTTTTTGTTGTACCATCCACCTGTGTGACAGGTAAAAGCTTTTCTGTCGTGATGCCGTTATCTGTACTTGCATTCCATCCCAAACTTGCAGATTCAATTGGAATTGTTTCAATAACCTTTCCATCATTGTCAAGGCAAACGATGTCAATCTTATCGACTTTGTATTCCTGTGTTGTGCCTCCTTCTGTTTGTTCGTTGTCTTGATTTTCGGCATTATTACCACTGTCAGCACGACTACCACCGCTTGTTGAAGGCAAAGAAATGTTTAATGCTAAATAGCCACTTTTACCTTGGGCCACTGTTCCGTCGTCCACGGTCAGTTTGTCGTCGGAGGAACATCCGGCGAACAATGCAGCTGCGAGGCCGCATGTGAGAAGAGTTCTTTTCTTCATAGTTGTAAGTTTTCAAAAAGTGAATGAAATTAGTTGGCAGTTTGTAGTAAGGATAGAGCTTATTGCTCCAGCTTTTGCAGGATTTCCAAGTTGGTGGCGGCTTCGGCGATACCGGCCTGCTGCGCCTGTTCCAACAGGGTGCGAGCTTCGGCATATCTGCCTTGCAGCAGGGCTAATACGCCCAGTGCATGAATGGTTTGCGCTACGTTGGGGTCAGCCTTTTTCAAGAACTGTGTGGCTCCTTCCAAGTCGTGCTTCTTCAGCGCAATGTTCGCGGCGTTGAGGTTGGCCACCGGGTCGGAAGGGTAGAGGCGCACGGCGATGGCAAAGACTTCGTTGTAAGCGTTGCTTCCCGGTTCGTAGAGGTTGGCGATGCGGAACATCTTGTTGAGCGAGAGGAGTTGCGGCTGCGTGTGGAGCAGTTCGGCAGCCTCGCGGTCCGTCATGGGACGGATGCGGTACTGCACGGCGTAGTCCGAGTGGCGCAGTGCGGGATACCAGGTGTTGAGGATGAACTGGTACTCCTCGGGGTAGGACGTTTTGATGCGTTCGTTGCGCGGGTCAGGGTCTATCGAGTTATCGCGCACGATTTGCAGTATCTCGTCTTTGTGAGAGAGGGCAGAGCCGGAGAGAAGACTGTCGAGTCCCGCCCAGTCTTCGGGGGTGTTGCTGACGGTGAAGATGTGTTCATCGAGCTGGTAGAGCTGCTTCACATAGTCCTTCAGCGTGGCAGCACGCCCTTTGGACAGGCGTTCGTTGTTGCTCCACGAGCCTTCAGGCGATGCGTAGCCGTGGATGTCGATGCCCGTAATCTCCACTTTGGGATTGTTGCGCACGGTGTCGATGGTAGCTACAATTTTCTGGAGTTCGCGCGGGTTGTTGCGATAATCGGGGTGGAGCTCCGTGCGGTTGACGGGATAATCGAGGTAAGCTTTTCCCGAGAGCGACACGACGGGGTCGGGAGCTGCAACGGGGGCCAGGAAGGCCAGGCAGATGTTGCGTTCAGGGTGGAAATCGAGTTGCAAAGGTTCACCGGGGGCATTGCCCAGCAGGTTACCGCAGCCGCAGGTGTCGGTGCTGATGCGCAGGGTGGCGCCGTCCATCCATTCTTCGTAAGGTACAGATGAGAGATAGTCCACTTGCTGCGCGGTATGGTTGCGGCGTTCCACTTCGATGGCGTCGGGGTAATGCTTGTTGCCGTTACGCATATAATACAGGTGTTGGCGGCGACCGTTCACCATGAGGCTTTTGAAGAGCACGGTCTGTCCGTCCTTTCCTTCGAGGATGGGCGTGTAGACCGTCTGTTGGTTACTTCGTTGCCGGAGTTCGTCGAGCACGAATACCGTTTTAAGAACCAGACGGTCGCCCACGGGCTTGATGCTGGTTTGCTGCTGTTTAACCTGAGCCTGCATTCCGCTGACTATCAACGAAAACAAGCAGATTATGTAGTGTAATCGTTTCATTTAGAAGCAGTACATTAGGCTCAGTGCGAGCTTGGTGGGACCAAAGTAGTTTTTGTTGTTCTCTTGGATGAGTGCGCCGCACTCGGTGCACGGAAATTCCTTGTAGTGGAAACGGATGTAACCCACTCCGACAGAGGCTTCGAGGTTCCAATGGCGGGAGAGCAACCACTGATAACCATAAGTCAGTCCGCCGCCTGCATACCATCCTTCGTAGCGTTTTTCATCCAAATCCTTAAAAACGGGGTTGGGCAGGTCGATGCCTCCTACGTTGTACTGGCCACCAAGTGCATGGATGCCGAAGAAATGACCGTTGAACTTTTGGCAAGTCCAGTAACGGTATTCCGGCATGAGTAGCCAATGGCGTAGCTGTTTGGTACGGTCGGAGGCGAATTTCCATGGATTGAGTCCATAGAAGAGTTGGAGGGTTGACTTTTTTCCCATGGCGAGTTCGGCTCCCAGGTTGGGAGTAGTGGTGGCATCATACAGAAGGTTCGTCTTCAATGCCACTTTTTGCGCATTTGCCGTGAGCAAACTCGCGAGGGTCAATATCAATGACAATCCATATTTGCGTATCTCAATCATGAGTAGGCGTTTTGTGGGTTGATTACAGGAAGAAGTAGGGGAGTTTGGGTGTTCTCGCTCTCTGATTATATGTTGTCTGTTCTTTCCGGTCCGGATTAGATTAGTTTATCTATTATTTGTTAAAACAGCATAGGCCATTTCTTTAGTTTGTAAAGAGAATAATACAATATCGGTTGTTAAGTACGGCAAAATTATAAAAGTGTTTTTCTTTTGCCTACTTTCTTGGGGAACTTTTTTGTTAGAATATCTTCACCGTGGGTATAAATTGGGGAAATTTTAGATTTATACAGGCTAAATCAGTAGGTATTTGCCAATATTTGAAGTATGATTTTCTCGTATAGTGTCGTTGTGGCGACTATAAATTGGTATTCCGTTAACATTTACTGCATGCATATTGTGGATGAATGCGGTGTAATGATAGACGTAGAACGTATGGTTTCCAACAGACAAGCTACTTAGACTTACACATTCAGTGGAGGTTTGTTTTGTGATATCGGAGTTGCGTAGTGTTTCGTTTTGCGAATGAGTTTTTTTATCGATAATGAGTGGAGAATGTTCGGTAAATGATAAAAATTTGTATACAAACTGGCTTGAAGAGATTTTTCGGTGGAAAATGATGGAAATTGGGGATTTTGATGTTTATATACCTATATATTAGTAGCCATCGGAGGGGTGGCTGGTTAACCGTTCTTCCGATGGCTACATGGAAATATTAAGTTCTGTGTTCTGTGTTATCTGAAGATAAGGATGGCGATGCTGGTCAGTACGGAGGTAACAGAGAGCCATGTCTGGATGGCGCGCACCGAGTTGTCGTTGTTGGTGGACTGTCCCATCTTCACCTTGTTGGGCTCAACATAGATGATGTCGTTTTGCTGAAGGTTGTAAACGGGTGAGTTGAAGAGGTCTTTGGAACGTAAATCCACATAGTATGTTTTGCTAACATCTCCTTCTTGGCGGATTACCTTGACTGCATCTCTTCGACCCGTGATGTTTAGGTCGCCTGCCATGCCTAATGCTTCGAGAATGTTGATGTTGTCGCGTTTAATTTCTTGTCTGCCGGGGCGAGCTACATCACCCAAGATGGTAATGTATTGGTTGTAGGCGGACACGGTAACGACGGCATCGTTTACTATGCCGTTGCGGAAAGCTTCCTGGATTTTTGCCGCGGCTTCTGAACGTGTCATCCCACCTACGTGAACACGACCGATGCCTTGCATGTCGATATTGCCGTTTTCATCTACTGTGTAACGGTAGTTGTCATAGTTGGCCTGTCCGGTGCTTGAGTTTGATCCGGTGGTGAGATTGTATCTTGCAGCCAGTTCTGGAGTAGCAGCACTTGTTACGGAAATGCCAATCTTGTCGCCGGGTTCAAGTTTTAATACGTTGGCTTTCTGAGTCGGGATGGTTTCATTGGGTACAGTGTCCTGTAAGTACACAATTTTCTCTCTGGTTTTGCAGGATGCAAGTGCCAGTACAATGACAAGCATTAAGAGGATGTTTTTCTTCATTGGAATTTTGTTCTGATTGTAATGTAGTGCAAAGGTAGTGTAAAGCAAATGTATGGCAAAAGAAAAACAAAAAAGTTTTGCTTTTGTTGTAATGATGTGCCGCTAATCTGATGTGTTTGAGAGGTAATCCGAGAATTTCCTATGATTATGCCCAGCCGGTTGAATGTGTGCTCGGATGCTTGGCTGTCATTTTGTGAAGTATATTTTTACTGTAAGTTTCGTCTTTCAAGAAAGTGAAAGAGTAGGCTGTGTCAGCCATGACACAGCCTACTTCCCATATTGTTATAATACTTGCAGTTGATTATAATTCGCTTATTTCTTCTTCACTGAGTCCTGTCGCTTTGCGGATGTCCACGGTACTTAACCCCATCGATTTAAGTTTCCGAGCCGTTTCTTTGATACCTTCAGCCCGTCCTTGCTCCAGTCCTTGCTCCAGTCCTTGTTCCAGTCCTTGTTCCAGTCCTTGCTCCAGTCCTTCTGCCCGTCCTTGTTCCAGTCCTTCTGCCCGTCCTTGCGCAAGTCCACGTTTGAGTGCGCTGCCGTAGTATGTCTTTTCCGTGCTTATGATATCCCAAAACTTTTCGTAGCCCAGCAGCTGTTCCGGGGTATATGCCGACTGTTCAACCACTGACAAAGCCTTGCTTATCTCAGGGTTGTTCAGCAGGTCCGCCGGAGCCTCGTAGGTGGAACTCTTGATTTCAGTCAGATAACGGAGCCACAGAACGTGCATCTTCTTTTCACTGATGGTCTGGGGCGTGAATTTGGGCAATTCCACGAAAACCAAATGCAAGCCGTCGATGACACGCTCTGAATACATTTCGTGCACCATGCGGTAGTAATGATAGTATTCGGGAATATCCTTTTCAAACACATCATTCACAATATTCAACGAGTACACCGGTTCCAGAAGCGCATAGTTTTCCCCTTTGCCAAGCTGTCTTACGTATGCCTTTGCAGAATTGAACATCACACGCTGCTGGAATTCAGGCGACCACACCATCTGCATTTCCACGATAAACTGTCTGCCGCGATTATCCCGGCACCTGACGTCCACAATGCTGTACTTACGCAGCGGATTTTCAGGCACCATATCCGGTTGCAGATATACGACAGACTGTATCATCTCCTCCTCATGCTTGAAGGGCAGGAGTGCATTGAGAAAGCTGATTACCAAATCAGGATGTTCACCGAAAACCTTCTTAAAGGTAAGGTCCGCTTTGGGATCGAGATAACGTGTTGCCATGTCCTTTAGGGGTGTTCTATAAATTAGTTTTAGGGGTTTTGCTTTTCTATAATATGCTTGGCTGCTTCTGTGTCTCTCGCATTGTATCTTGCTGATTTTCATAAAGTCACGTAGCCCGCTACGCTCCTTAATGAAAATCAGCCATCTACGGCGCGATAGTCGCAGAATCATCTCAAGCTAATTTATAGAACACCCCTTTATTCGTTTTGTGCAAAAGTAGACATATTTTTCTACATCGCCGAATGTCTACTGGGTGGCTGGAAAAAAGATTTTAATTTTTTAAGGACTGCTCTATAAAGTATTCCACTTTCGTACGTATCGAAAGTGGAAGGCAATGGGGGTATCCTATCAAATAAAACAGAAGAGAAGAAAGGTTGAAAGACGAAAAAATCAACACTATAAATAAGATGTGTTGTGATATTGGTCATTTTTTTCGACTCTCAACCCTTCGACTCTTTCTGCAAATGGTCTGTGAATTTATTTTTTATGCTAATTTATCTGTAACGACGTGGCCCATCTGCATGACGTAAGTCAATTCCAAATCATCGTTGAACATGATAATGTCTGCATCTTTGCCAGCTTCGAGTGAACCTTTTCTGTCGTATACGCCCATGATTTTTGCCGGAGTTTCGGAGGCCATGCGGCAAGCATCTTCCAAAGGAATGCCAGCTTGCTGCACACACGTGCGAATGAGGCGGTCCATGGTTGCTATGGAACCGGCAAGGGCAGATCTGTCAGCCAGTTTGCACACACCGTCTTCCAAAATTACGCGGGGATCGAAGGCTGCGTCGCCTTCAGTGGCAGCACAAGCCAAAGAATCGGTAATAAGAGCCGTTTTTTCTACACCTTTAATTTGGTAAATCATGCGGAGCATTACGGGGGGCACATGTATGCCGTCGGCAATCATTTCAACCGTCATGTTTTCCTCTGCAAAGATGCTCTCAACGGTACCAGGCACTTTGAATTCCCGGTTTTTGTAGACTACGGGCATAGCGTTGTAAAAATGCGTGGCATGCGTCATGCCGGCTTCGTTGGCCGCATGGACATCCTCGTAAGTGGCGCGTGTATGTCCGATGGAAGGCAGTACACCGTGTTTGCGGCAGCATTTGATAAAGTCGATGGAGCCGGGTAGTTCGGGAGCTTCATCCCAACGTTTTAGACACTTGGACTTTTCAAGTAATGGCTCGTATTCCTCAGCTACAGGCGCTTTAATCCATTCCGGTATTTGCGCACCGGCCTGTTTGGGATTGAAATACGGACCTTCTAAGTGTAAGCCTAAAATGGGGCTATCGGGTTCCTGCATTAGCTTGTCGCAGGTCTCCACAGCTTTTTCAATCATGGGAATGGTAGAAGAGGAAAGTGTGGGGAATATGGACGTGGTGCCATATTTCATGTGGGCATCAACAGCCACCCGAAAGGCTTCTTCTGTACCTTCCATGAAATCGCGACCCCCACCGCCGTGAACGTGCATTTCAATGCCACCAGGTACAACAACGCACCCCTTGGCATCAATCAATTCGGCCCCTTCTTCAGGGCAGTTACAATCTTTTACTGTTTTGATTTTGTTGTCTTCTACAACAACAGAACCGCCTTCTAACCATCCCTGAGGGGTGAGGATGCGGCC
>OBLI01001457.1_pt1 | contig 23038 bp, 14 predicted proteins | sample 1519701 | NCBI WGS metagenome assembly OBLI01 (sample SAMEA3663005, study PRJEB22513) | pig gut metagenome | biome: pig gut; feature: pig-associated habitat; material: faeces | place: France | collected 2012
ATTGGGATTATGCGAGGCAGGAATAGTTTGATGCGCGAACGTCGCGAGGCATTTCGTGACGCTCGCCTTATAGTCATAGCCTCCGAGGGCAAAGACACGGAGCGGATATATTTCAAGGCATTAGCCAAAGAATATACCAATCCCCGTGTGCACGTACATATCCTGGAACGAAGTGAAGCAGAGCAGAACAACTCCAGTCCAGACCATGTGTTAAAACAACTCAATGACTACAAAAGCCAATATGAGTTAGAGGCGGATGACGAACTCTGGTTAGTAGTAGATAAAGACCGCTGGACTGAGGCCATGCTTTCTCGTGTTGCTACGGAATGTTCGCAGGAAGTTGCTATGCACATGGCTTTAAGCAATCCCTGTTTCGAACTTTGGCTATTATTGCATATAGAAGATTCAGCATTGCTGACACCCGAAGAACAGAAACAATGGATAGAGAATCGCCGAAAGTCTAAAAATGGCGACCCATATTTGAAGGTTCGGTTGCGTCAGAAGATGGGTTCTTATCATGAGTCATCCTACGATGCACTAGCTTTGATAGCTCATGTAGAAGATGCTATAGAGCGGGCAAGGGCATTGGACAAGAATCCGAATGACCGTTGGCCGCAAACTCTCGGTACGCGAGTGTACCTATTGGCTGAAAGCGTGATGAATAGGAACTAATTTCTTACTATCTTCAGACTATAGCCAATGCCAGTCGGTCTATGGAAGAGAAACTTATGAGTGACAGAGATTATACCTACTCCTTATACCTACTTATACAAGCAACTATTACACCTCTTATATATATAATATACCCTATCCAAAGAGCATAATTTTTATATATGGGCAAAGGGATAGGTACATTAGTTCGCTCTTTCACGCTGATGTATTTGTCTCTACGACTTATGCTAATTGACTCCAAGGGGATTGTAATTGTCTCCCCTTGGAATCCGTAGATATTCTTACTCCACCGCAATCTTCACACTCTCCTTACCAATCTTCGCAACGACAATAGTGCCGCTCTTGGCAGAGAATGTGGCAGTGCCGTCTGTTGCTGTGGCAGAGCCGAGGGCAACGCCATCAATAGCGTAGAAATCAACTCGTTCGTTTGTATTAAGACCAGAGAGGGTGATGAAACCACCTGCTGACTGGATAACAATGCCACGAGTCTTTGCCGTGTTGATGTTTGTACTTATATCAGACGTTGGAAGCCAATAAAGCTTTGCGGTAGCTACGTCAGAGTTATCATATCCTGCTTTTGTTGCAGTAACTGAAATGTCGTAACATGCTGAGAGATAAACTTTTGAAGTGTTGAACTTGTTAACGTCATCACACTTTATCTCGCTTGCAAATTCTACTCCTTCAGTTGAGCAAGTAAAATCAAGTTCACCATTTGCATATGATATAACAGGCTTTTCGCATTTCTTTGTTTCTGCTTCTGTACCTTCTAGTGCCTTGATTGTTCCGAATCCGCTCCATGGAGCTGTTGTCTTATATGAAGATAATGAAGAACCTAGAACGTGGAGAGTTGAATATTCAATGCCTGATCCTTCGAAGGCTGTTCCATCCGTTGAAGGTACTTTCTCGGCATAGCAATAAACATCTTCTAATTTACTACAATATCTGAAAGCATAACCTCCAATACTTGTCACAGAATTCCCGATGGTTACTGATGTCAAGCCGCTACAATATTCGAAAGTACGATATCCAATACTTGTCACGGAATTCGGGATGGTTACTGATGTCAAGCCGCTGCAACCATAGAAAGCAACTCTTCCAATACTTGTCACAGAATTCGGGATGGTGACTGATGTCAAGCCGCTGCAACCAGAGAAAGCACCCTCTCCAATACTTGTCACAGAATTAGGAATCGTGACTGATGTCAAGCCGCTGCAACCAGAAAAAGCACCATCTCCAATACTTGTCACAGAATTCGGAATGGTGATTGATGTCAAGCCTCTGCAACCATAGAAAGCACTATATCCAATACGTGTCACAGAATTCGGGATTGTGACTGATGTCAAGCCGCTGCAATCCCTGAAAGCATAATCTCCAATACTTGTCACAGAGTTTGGGATTGTGATTGATGTCAAGCCGCTGCACCAAGCGAAAGTACCATCTCCAATACTTGTTACAGAATTCGGGATTGTGACTGATGTCAAGCTGCAATGAGCGAAAGCACTACTTCCAATACTTGTCACAGAATTCGGGATGGTGATTGATGTCAAGCTGCTGCAAAAATAGAAAGCAGACTCTCCAATACTTGTCACAGAGTTCGGGATGATGACTGATGTCAAGCCTTTGCATTGATAGAAAGCTTCATTCCCAATACTTGTCACCGTATACTCTTTTCCCTCTGATGTGATAGAACTCGGAATAACCACATCTCCAGCATACTTATCTTCCCCAGAAGTCACTTCTGCGGTTTTACTCTTTGAAATTAAGTTATAATATATTCCATCAACCTTTACATCGTATGCTGACGCTGAGGTTGAGAATACTACACTTAGAATAAGTGAAAATAAAAACACAATTAATTTTTTCATAGATTCTTCCCGACACATATTTCAGCCACCACAAGGTCGGGCGTTGGCATATTGTTAACATTAAATTTTATTCCTTTATTTTTGAGCACAACTGAATCGCAGCGCCATGCTGTCAGAAACGGATGTTTTTCATAGATAACACATTTTATTCTGCAAAAATAAGAAAAAATACTTGAAACTCCGAAAAGATTCACTTGACTTCTCTCCTCATTACAGTTTTGCTATGTCATCTTCAGACAATCCTGTAGCTTTGATTATATCGGCAACACTAAGGCCCATCGTCTTTAAGTTCTTAGCTATTAACATAATACCTTCGTTAATTCCCTCAGCACGCCCCTGGGCAAGACCCTCTGTATGTCCCTGGGCATGACCCTTTTCCTCCGCTGTATACAAGCTGTTCCTCAGGTCACGGTAATGCTTAAGGATATCCTCGTATTCTTGAAGTTCCTTTTCTTCCATCCTATTAGAATGCCCGAATATATTACTGCTTGTAGAATGCTTATAATTATAATTCATTTCACACGCGTCATCTATTAGATTTTCGGGCAGACCAGTGTGCTTGGCGATTTTTTCCGTGGTAACGTTCAATGAAAATATTTATATATATATTCCCTTGGCCTCATGTCTGTCGCCAAGCCATCATGCGGTCTCCCCGTACACCGGCGTTCTTGTCAGTGTGCCTCAAGCCAGTTGTCGCCCCAGCCGTGGTCCGCCACGAGTGGGACGGAGAGAGGGTAGGCGTGTTCCATCTCGTGGATGACGATGTCCTCGACACGCTCACGCTCGTCAGGATAGACCATGAAGTTCAACTCGTCGTGCACCTGAAGTATCATCTTCGACCTCAGCTGCTCTTCCTCGAATCGCTTGTGGATTCTCACCATGGCTATCTTTATTATGTCAGCTGCCGTGCCCTGTATCGGCGCGTTGATGGCATTGCGCTCAGCGAAACCGCGCACGGTGGCGTTGGCTGAGTTTATATCGGGCAGATAGCGGCGGCGGTGGAGTAGGGTAGAGGCGTATCCTGTCTCACGGACACGCTCTTTCGACGCCTCCATATACTCTTTCACCTTAGGGAATGTCTTGAAGAATCCATCCATCAGCGCCTTTGCCTCCTTACGGTCTATGCCGAGGTTCTGGCTCAGTCCCCATGCCGATATGCCGTATATGAGTCCGAAATTGGCACGTTTGGCCTTTGTCCTCTCGTCGCGTGTGACAGCGTCGCGCTCCTTGCCGTATACCGTCGCGGCTGTCGCGGCGTGGACATCATATCCGTTGCGGAAAGCCTCGACCATCTTCTCGTCCTGACTGAGATGGGCCATGACACGCAGTTCTATCTGACTGTAGTCAGCTGAAAAAAATAGACATTTCTCCCCCTCGTGGTCGTGGGCGCCGCTTGTCTCATGGCCAGCGGCTGTGGATGGCTCATCGCCTTCCTCACCGAAGAGGTTGTCGAAGAGGCTCCCGACATATCCCTCCTCGGCTTTCGCCTGCCTCGCCGCCTCTTTCCTCTCAGCCACAGGAGAGGCACCGTCCGCGACCGAGGCCACGAAACAGCGGCGTATCTCCTTGCCGTCCTCGCCCCGGACAGGGATATTCTGGAGGTTAGGGTCGGACGATGAAAGGCGCCCTGTTGCCGTAACACACTGATTGAAAGAGGTATGTATGCGCCCCGTCTCGTGGTTGACAAGTTTCGGGAGAGCATCGACGTATGTCCCGATGAGCTTCTTCAGTCCACGGTAGTCGAGTATCTCAGCCACTATCTCATGCTCTCCGCGCAGTGATGTCAGCACCTCCTCCGATGTCACATACTGTCCAGTCTTCGTCTTCTTCGGCTTGTCGATGATATGCATCTCTCCGAACAGAATCTCCCCGACCTGTCTTGGCGAGTTGATATTGAACTCCCGTCCGGCTATCGAGTATATCTTCCGCTCATGTTCATTCATGCGCTCAGTGAAAAGTTTTGACACCTCGGCCAGCGCATTCGTGTCTATTGCGACGCCCGTCAGCTCCATATCAGCGAGCACATCGACGAGAGGCATCTCTATGTCGGTGAAGAGTTGCCATAGTCCCTCTCGCTCCTTCAGTCTCGGTTCGAGCGTTTTCCATAATCTCAGTGTTATGTCCGCGTCCTCACAAGCATAGTCCCTCACATGTTGTGCGGGGATGTCGGCCATCGTCTTTCCCTTCGGCACGATATCGTCATAGTGTATGGTGCGGTAGTGGAGTAGGGTCTCTGCGATGTAGTCCATATTGTGCCGCAGCTCTGGCTGGAGCAGGTAGTGGGCCACCATGGTGTCGAGTTTCGTTCCATTTACCTTGACTCCGTATTTTGACAAGACTTCAATATCGAATTTCATGTTCTGACCGACCTTCTTGATTCTCTCGTCGGCGAGGACAGTCGACATTATCTCTGCCACTCGTCCCATCTGTCCTGGTACAGAGACATACCACGCCTTTCCCTCCTCGACAGCGAAGCTCATCCCGACCAATTCTCCCTCGATGGCGTTCTTTGATGTCGTCTCGGTATCAAAACACAAAAGTCCCGTTGTCAAAAAATAATCACATAATTCTCTTGCACCCTCCAGATTATCAACCAGTTGGTAATCATGGGCAATGTCGTTAAGGCTCGAAATTTCGGCTTTTTCGTCCGTTCCTGCCCCGTTGTCGGCAAATTCAACGAGGAAATCGGCTTTGTTGTTATCTTTTGTTTTCGTTCTTTCACTTCCGTTAACAATGCCGTTCTCACCCTCATTTCCGCCACCGATAATCTTCTTCGAGAGCGATTTGAACTCCAGTTCGTCAAAGATGGCGCCGAGGACTGTCATGTCAGGAGCCGTCAGTCGCATGGAGTGGAGTAGGGTAGGGGCGTCGTCGGTCAGTCCCGGAATATCGGTCACGATGACCGACAGGAATTTTGACATCTTTATATTATCAATGTTCTCAGCTACCTTCTTGCCCAGAGCTCCCTTTATCTCCGCGGCATGTTCGATGATACCCTCTGCCGTGCCGTACTCCCTGAGGAGAGTCGCCGCAGTCTTGTCGCCCACACCGGGGCAGCCGGGGAAGTTATCGGCCGAGTCACCCTTCAGTGCGAGGAAGTCAGCAACCTGCTCCGGACGCTCCACCTGGAACTGCTGGCAGACCTCCTTCACCCCGATTACATCATAACCGCCACCGTGCTGGTGAGGCTTGTATATGAATACGTTCGGTTTTACCAGCTGCCCGTAGTCCTTATCCTGAGTCACCATGTAAGTCTCCACAGCCGATGAAACCGCATCTTTCTGCATTCCGTCAGTTCCGTCCTGTCTGTCCTCAGAGACCTTTTCTGTCTCATTTTGTCCCACATTCTTATCGTCACCGACGCTGTTTTCCGCCTTTTCATCGGCAGTTTGCTGTCCCGTTTCTGTCTCACAGGCAGCGATATCAGCCCCTGTCAGCTTCGACATTGCTGTCGCCACAGCCCCTATGACATCGTCAGCCTCATATCCATCAGCCTGGAGCACAGGGATATGCCATGCCTCAAGTATGCTTTTGATATACGGCACAGCCTTCTTTATATCCTCGGGAGTCTCCTGGCGTTGAGCCTTATAAGGAGGGTAGGCCTCGTGGCGGAATGTCTTGCCATGGTCGAAAGCGACAGCGAGATGTGTTGCTCCGCCTTTCGATATTATCTCGTGGAGCATATTGACGAAACCGAAGATGGCACCCGTGTTCATCCCTTTCGAGTTGATGCGCGGTGTGCGTGACAGACCGTAGTAGGCACGGTAAATAAGAGAGTAGGCGTCGAGGAGGAAAAGTTTGTTCATGTCTAAGTTACTATGATTCATTCTCCCTGCATATATCCGTCTGTAAGACAGCCATCAAGCGTATGTCACAGAGCCATAAGAGCATTGTGAGATGCGGGAAGATATGACAAAATATAATAGGTAGAGAAGAAAATGATTAATTATGTGTACAAATTTACCAAAATTATTTCACTAATCCCAATAAATTAAGTAAATTTGCAGAAAATTTTTCTACAATATGTCAGATACATTATCGCTCATCTCCAAGCCTATAGAGAAAGATATGAAACAGTTCCAGGGATTGTTCTCTGAGTTGCTGTCTCATAACGACGGTCTGCTGCATGATGTCTTGCAGCATATCATGAAACGTGGAGGAAAACGAATGCGTCCTATGCTCACACTGTTGATAGCCAGAGCGTTATACACACAGGAGCATGGCGAGATGTACCGTGACTTCAAGAAGCTGTGCAATGTCGTCGGGAGCGGAGACAAACAGCTGATACAGAAAGCATTATATGCAGCATGCAGTCTGGAGCTGCTCCATACCGCCTCGCTCGTCCATGATGATGTCGTAGACGAGGCTGACGAGCGCAGAGGACAGCAATCGGTCAACGCGTCATACACTAACCGTATAGCCATCCTTGTGGGCGACTATATCCTCTCGGCATCACTCAAGGCCATATCAGAATGTGCCGACCAGCGGATGACAAACGGCATCGCGAGACTCGGACTGACACTCTCTGAGGGCGAGGTGAGACAGATACAGAACATATCAGACCAGGCATTCTCCATCGATGCTTATTATGATGTGATAGGGAAGAAGACCGCCGCGCTCTTCGAGGCATGCTGCTACCTCGGCGCACTCTCTGTCGGGGCATCGGAAGAGAACACGGCAAAGGCGTGCCACTTCGGTCATGACCTCGGCATTGTCTTCCAAATCAGGGACGATATATTCGACTATTCAGACTCGAAAGAGGTGGGGAAACCCACTGGCAAAGACATGAAAGAAGGCAAGCTGACACTGCCCGCTCTCTTCGTCTTGAACGACGCTGACTGTCCTGAGAACATCACAGCTATCGCTCTGAAAATCAAGAATCTGACAGCCACAAAGGAAGAGATTGACTGTCTCGTGGATTACACTAAGCAGCACGGCGGAATCAACTATGCGCAGCAAGCTATGGAGGAGTACAGCCAGCGTGCGATGACATTCATCGAGGGCATACAGGACGAGCGTCTGAAAGCCTCGCTGAAGGCATATCTTGACTATGTCGCTGGGCGCAGTTTCTGAGCCGTAGACTGTCCGTTGAGACTCTCATCAACATAAATCATTCTGCCGGAAATCAAGCATAACGATACTTCTCGGCCGACTCACGGCGCCGAATTTATATTAGGATAAACAAGAGAACAGGGGCATCCATATCAGGTCTGCTGGTATGTGATGCCCCTGTTCGTTTTGTGTCTGCTCATATATCAGACGGTCCCGACGGCATGATGCAGCGGTGTCATTCCAATCATTGAATACGCCACCCGCTATCCTCTGTCAGTCACTCAGATACGTCTCTGTTCCAACAGCAGAATAATATGCCAACCATCATGTCATGTTTATTCGCCCTCTGACGGGTTTTCCTTGATTTGCGGGATAGTTCCTCACAAAAACAGAGAAACGCCCGCAGAGGCCAAATAAACGCGTATTCTGACTATGTTGGCAGTCTGTGCTATCAGAAGAACTTAACGTCCTTGCCCTCGATATCGCTCAGCAGCAGGTTAGCGAGGCGCGATGTGCCCAGGCGCAGCCACTTGTTTGTCAGCCATTCCTCGCCCAGGACCTCCTTCACGATGGTGTAATAGGTCACAGCGTCGGCAACAGTGTTTATTCCGCCGGCAGGCTTGAAGCCAATCTGTATGCCCGTCTCGTCGTAGTATTCCTTTATCGCCTTGCACATGACGTAGGCAGCCTCAGGAGTCGCAGAGACCTTCTCCTTGCCTGTGCTCGTCTTGATATAGTCAGCGCCGGCGTACATGGCGAGGATTGAGGCAGTCTTGACATCGGCAGCTCCGCCGAGGCATCCCGTCTCGAGGATGACCTTCATGGCATGTTCGCCACAGACGCTCTTCAGCTCCTGGATATCCTCCACGACACCCTCATAGTCACCGTCGAGGAATTTCCCGACAGGCATCACGATATCAATCTCTGTGGCGCCGTCGGCGATAGCCAGTGCAGTCTCTGCCACCTTCACCTCGCTGCGTGCCTGTGACGATGGGAACGACCCGGAGACACATGCTATCTCGACACCCTCAACACGCAGCGTGTCCTTGACAGCCTCGGCGAAACACGGGAACACACATATCGTGGCGACGTGGGGTAGGGAAGGGTACTCCTCGTCGAAACGGTTGACACGCTCGGTGAACTCCATCACAGAGCGGTCACAGTCGGTGCATTTCAGGGTTGTGAGCTCTATGCTTCCCATAAGGAATTTCTTCACCTCAGGAGTCATGTTCTCCTCAAGATGAGCGTCGAGGAGAGCCTTCACCTCAGCAGCCACCTGCTTGTCGTCGAGGTTGAGGTCATACTTCTCCAGCGCCTGTTGAATCTTTGTCTTTTCCATAGCTTCTTTTCTTTTTATTGTTATGATGTTATCATTAGTTTATAACGGGGTGTTGGCGGATGTAGGGATGCTGTTATTACCATTCCGCAGACCGCTTTGTGGGGCGTAGGGAATGGCGTTCACTCCTTGTTCTTGCTGTCCATGATGATTGTCACGGGGCCGTCGTTGACGAGGCTTATCTTCATGTCTGCCCCGAAGACACCGCGCTTGACATCTTTGCCCAGTGCCTCCTCCATCAAGCGGCAGAAATCGTCGTAGAGCGGTTTTGAGACAGTGGGGTGGGCTGCTCTGTACCATGAGGGGCGATTGCCCTTCTTGGTCGAAGCAAACAGTGTAAACTGGCTGATGCACATGCACTCTCCGCCGATATCGAGGAGGGAGCGGTTCATGACACCATACTCATCGTCGAAAATGCGCATCATGGATGCCTTCTGCACCAGCCAGCGGGCATCGTCGATGGTGTCGCTGTCTTCCACGCCGACGAGAATCATCAGTCCTGCGCCTATGGCAGAACGGAACGTGATGTGGTCGGGGCTGTATTCGTGGCCAGTCTCGTAGACTGTGCATTCAGAGGAGTGTACGCGTTGGATGACTATTCGCATTGTTATATCTTGGTTTGTTATAGTTCTCTCATGTTTTCTTGTGTGACTCGCCGGCCTTGTGGTATGCCTCGCTTGTCTTGAGTTTTATGCCCTGCAGTCCTTGTGGTATGCCATGCTTGCCTTGAGTATTATACCTCGTAGGCATTGATAAGCCGTTTCCCAGGCAGCGTAGGATATATGAACTGTCTGTTCGCTATGAAAATTATTCACGCTATACGGTGTATATCATTGGTACAGAATGGGATAGGGTAGGGGAGTGGCGGCTTGTCATGGTCTTTCTTCCATGTATCCCACCCCTGTCATCCTGCTCACGGATAGGGCTGGAGCGTACTGTTCATTTCCCCTCACGCCAGCTGTCTATTATCCTCGCCTTTGCCGGACCTATCACCTTGGCGATATCCTCCACCGTGGCCTCCTTGACCCTCTTGACCGATTTGAAGGCTCTCAGCAGGTCGTCGACGGTCTTCGCTCCAATGCCCTTGATATCAGCGAGTTCGCTATGTAAGGCATTCTTTGAGCGTTTCTCTCGATGGAATGTTATGGCATACCGGTGTACCTCGTCCTGCAGCTGTGCCAGGACACGGAACAGCTCGCTCTCAGGCTTTATCTGCACAGCGGCGGGAGGGAATCCGTAGAGCAGCTCGTTGGTGCGGTGGCGGTCATCCTTCGCCAGTCCGGCGATAGGGATTGAGAGCCCCAGCCTGTCCTCTACAATCTCCCTCACGGCGTTCATCTGGCCTATACCGCCATCACACACAATGAGGTCGGGCAGCGGCTGACCCTCGTCGCGCATACGGCTGTAGCGCCGCTCTACAACCTCCTGCATCGAGGCATAGTCATCAGGACCCTCGACTGTCTTGATGTTATACCGCCGGTAGTCCTTCTTCGATGGCTTCATCTTGCGGAAGACGACGCATCCAGCGACAGCGTCAGAGCCCTGGATATTCGAGTTGTCGAACGCCTCGATATGCATGGGCAGGGAGGGTAGGTTGAGGAGTTGCCTCAGCTCTGTCATGAGACGTGTGGCGCGCTGCTCGGGATTGAGCTTCTCAGACTGTTTCAGGCGGTCGACACGATACTGCTTGCAGTTCATCAGCGAGAGCTCAAGCAGATGGGCCTTGTCGCCCCTCTGAGGCACGAAGAACTGTGCCGAGGGAATCTGCCAGTCGAGCGGCCGGGCTACGATAACCTCTTTCGCCACCGACCCGAACCGGCTCCTTATCTCAGGGATGGCATCGACAAGAATCTCCTCCTCTGTCTCCTCAAGATGGCGCTTGTACTCGAATGTGAACGACTGGTTAATCTGTCCGTTCATGACATGCATATAGTTGACGTAGGCATTGCTGTTCGTCTCGTCGGCGAGGCATGTGAAGACGTCGACATCGGTTATTGTATGGCTGACGACCTCGCTCTTGGCACAGAACTGCTCGACCAGCTGATACTTCTCTTTAAGCGCTTGAGCGTCCTCAAAACGCATCTCCCCGGCGGCCTTCTGCATCTCGTCCCAGATATGTCGCAGGAGGCCTCTTGTGTTGCCTTTGAGTATCTCCCGCGCGGCGGCGATATTAGCCAGATAATCCTCCCGCGACTGCCTCCCTATGCAGCATCCTCCGCAGTTCTTGATATGGTATTCGAGGCAGGGTTTGTGGCGGCCGCTGCTGATGCTCTCAGGCGTTATCATCATGCGGCAGGGGCGTGGGTGGTAGATGCGCTTTATGAAGTCGAGGATGGTATACATCGACCCGATATGAGAGAACGGGCCGAAGTACTGGCCTGTCTTCCGGTTTATCTGGCGTGTCTGGAAAATGCGTGGGAACGGCTCGTTCGTAATCACTATCGAGGGGTATGTCTTCCCGTCCTTCAGCAGGACATTATAGCGTGGGTTGTATTTCTTTATCAGGGCGTTCTCGAGGAGTAGCGCGTCGTCCTCTGTGTTCACCACGGTATACGTGATATCCATAATCTTCGAGACGAGGACTTTCGTCTTGAACCTGTCCACCTCCTTATGGAAATACGAGGCGACGCGGCGCTTCAGGTTCTTCGCCTTGCCTACATATATTATGACACCGTCAGCATCGAAATACTGGTAGCTGCCCGGTTTCTCCGGCATGTTTGCCACGATATTCTTCAGTCTGGCGAGTCGTGCCTCGTTCTCTTCTTTTGTCATATCACGCTGGTGTTTTTTCTTTTCTTTTCTTTTTCCCCTCCGCACCTGTCTTTTCTTTCAGACTCCGGTTTTTTTCTTTTCTTTTTTCCTTTCAGATAATGTCTGTGCGGGGCAGTGTCTTTTCTTTCAGGCTATGGTTTTTCCTTTTTCCTTTCTTTCAGATTCTGTCCGCGTGGGGCGGTGCTTTCGTGGACAGCCCTGAGGCATCGTCTACGCTGCTGTTCCTTACTGGCTATCTCTTGGCCTGCCATGCAGTATTCATGAGCCTTTCATCCAGTATCTCTAAGCCCGCCATCCAATACCTGTGGATGTGGCCCGGAGGCTCCGGATACTCTGGATGATCCGGAAGTCCCGGAAGCCCCGGAAGCCCCGGAAGCCCCGGAAACTCCGGATGCTCCAGATCCTCCGGGATATCCGGATAATCCGGAACATCCGGTCTCCCCGGTCCCTCCGGTCCCCCGGTCCCCCCGTATACACTAATCATGAAACCCTTATAAATAAACGCTCCACGCGATGTTGTTCAATGAAAATGTTTCACGTGGAACGTTCTTTTTTCTCCATCTTATTCTATGCGCATGAGGGTTGATATCTCCGTGTCCTTGTCGAACACCTTGCGGCCCTCAAGTCCTTCGATACACAGCTCGATGATGAAATTGATGTACACCTTCTTCGGGTGGAACTTCTGCACGAGGTCGTAGGCTGCCCTCATGCTGCCCCCTGTGGCGAGGAGGTCGTCATGGATGAGCACCACGTCGTCCTCGGTGATGGAGTCCTTATGAATCTCTATCGTGTCCTCGCCATACTCTTTCATATAGCTCTCCTTTATTGTCTCGCCGGGAAGCTTGCCAGGTTTGCGGCACATCACGACACCCGCGCCAAGCTCTGCCGCCACGACACCGGCAAGCATGAATCCGCGCGACTCTATGCCCACGATTTTCGTTATACCCTTGTCACGGTACATGTCGACAATCTCGTCGCGCATGATGCGCAGACACTCGGCGTTCTTGAAGAGGGTGGTGACATCCTGAAACTGAATGCCCGGCTTCGGGAAATCAGGAATACATCTGAGGTTTTTTAATAGGGTAGGATTGTTCATCGTATTATATGTGTTATGGTTAATGGTTTCATGATATTCCCAGGCGGTTCGGCTTCTCCGTTCTTGCGGTTCGGTTTTTCCGCTGTTACGGACGATATTGACGACATGGACGATAATAACGAATAAACGCGGCATTGACGACATGAACGATAATAACGAATAAACGCGGCGACAACATCGGAATCGGAACACAACACCACTGGGCGATAAGATCCCGCTATCCCTCTCCATTTTCGTTCATTTCATCGGCTGTCACACATCCCCATCCCTTTATTTACAAGGAGTTAGGGATAATGATGTTTCACGTGGAACACTACATGTAAAACATCTTATTCCGTCGGTTTTATCGGCCTTTCACTCCGATGGCAGGGGCGGAAAGTCCCGTTCCATCGGCAGGGAGGGAGGAGCCGGTTATCGCCCCAGAAGCACGAGCAGGACGTTGATATCAGACGGCGAGATGCCAGGGATGCGCGAGGCGTGGGCGAGAGTCTCCGGGCGGCGTGCCGTCAGCTTCTGGCGTGCCTCGGTAGACAGGCTCTGGATGCTGTTGTAGTCGAAGTGACCGTCAATCTTGATGTCCTCAAGGCGGTGCATCTTGTCGGCATACTCACGCTCGCGGCGTATATATCCGTCATACTTTATGAGAATCTCTGTTGCCTCAGTCACCTCGTCGTCGGCAGTCAGTTCTGGGCGCAGCTGCTGCAGTCCGGCGAGAGTGACGCCAGGACGTGTGAGGAGCTCGTCGAGATGTACTGACCTATTGACACGTGTCGAGCCGATTTCATCGAGATAAGGATTAATCTCATCCTGCTTCATCGTCGTCGAGCGGAGCAGCGCGTGGAGGTCGTCGATGGCCTTCTCCTTACGCTTCCAGATATCGAGGCGGGATGTCGTCGCCAGTCCGATGGAATGGCCGATAGGTGTCAGACGCCTGTCAGCATCGTCCTGACGCAGCAGGATGCGGTACTCGGCCCTCGATGTGAACATACGGTACGGCTCGTCGACACCTTTCATGACAAGGTCATCGATGAGAACGCCGATATATGCCTCGTCGCGTCCAAGAACGAGAGGGCGTGCCGCAGCCGCTGTCGAGAGGTCTGTCCCTGTGGCATGGTGGCCGGCAGAGATGGCGGCGTTGACACCAGCCACGAGGCCCTGGCCTGCCGCCTCCTCATAGCCCGTGGTGCCGTTCACCTGTCCCGCGAAGAACAGTCCGGAGCATAGTCTCGACTCGAGCGAGTGGTGAAGCTGGGTAGGGTCGAAGAAATCGTACTCTATGGCATAGCCGGGACGGTAGACACGCAGTTCCTTGAACGCCGGAATCTTCCGCAGCGCCTCTATCTGTATCTCCATCGGCATCGACGAGGAGAAGCCGTTAAGGTACATCTCATTGGTGTCCGTCCCCTCCGGTTCGAGGAAGAGCGGATGGGAGTCCTTGTCGGCGAATGTCACCAGCTTTGTCTCCACCGACGGGCAGTAACGCGGGCCGATAGACTGTATCTGTCCGTTGAAAAGGGGCGAATCCTTCAGTCCGGAGCGCAGCACATCATGACACTCTCTGTTTGTCTGTGTCGTCCAGCAAGGCAGGAAATCCTCCGTGCGTGGCCGGCGTGGCGAGGCGTAGCAGTCACGTGAGAAGAGCTCAGGGTCGGCGAGATACTGTGAGTCGATGCTCTCTGTGCCGTGCATGTATGAGAAGAGATGAGTGACGGGGTCGCCCTGCTGCAGCTCCATCTTGCCGAAGTCAACGCTGCGCGCGTCGATACGTACAGGGGTGCCCGTCTTCATGCGGTCAGAGCGTATGCCGAGCGCGTTGACAGATTCTGTCAGCCGCAGCGCTGCCGGCTCTGCTATGCGTCCTCCGGGCAGCATCTTCCGCCCGATGTGGAGCATGCCGTTGAGGAATGTTCCCGCGGTGATGATGACAGCGGGAGCCATGATATCTACTCCCCAGAGTGTCCTCACGCCCGTCACGCGGCGCTTCGGCCCGTCGGTCAGGGTGGTGTTCTCCTGCGCCTCTGTCAGCAGTTCCATCACCTGGTCCTGCCAGATGTCGAGGCCCGGTGTCGTGTCGAGCTGGTGTCTCCACTCCCATATGAAGCGCTCACGGTCACACTGTGCGCGTGGCGACCACATAGCCGGTCCCTTGGAGAGGTTCAGCATGCGGAACTGTATCGCTGTTCGGTCAGTGACGATGCCCATCCTTCCGCCCAGGGCGTCAATCTCACGTACTATCTGCCCCTTCGCTATGCCGCCGACGGCAGGGTTGCACGACATCTGTGCAATCTTGTTCATATCCATCGTGACGAGGCATGTGTGTGCGCCGAGACGTGCTGCAGCTGCCGCCGCCTCACATCCCGCGTGTCCCGCTCCTATCACTATGACATCATACTTCAGAATCATCTTTATGCTCTCTTGTTGTGTGTCGTTACCCTCCCCGTGTCCTGGAGAGTCAATATTGAAAAATGACATGGATACTGTCACTCCACCTCCAGCCCCATGTGCAGCCGTCGGTCTGTGTCCCGTAGTCCGCATTGCGGTACCTCCCACGCCAACAACATCAGCCATTGTCATGGCCACTTGTCGCCTGCGGAGTATCGTGCGGCACCTCCTGCTCCCCATGCCATGCGCCATTGTCATGGCCACTTGTCCCGTGCGGAGTATCGTGCGGCACCTTCTGCTCCCCATGCCATGCGCCATTGTCATGGCCACATGTCGCCTGCAGAGTATTGTGCGGCACCTCCTGCTCCCATGATATGAGCCGGGAAGGATAAGAAAATACATGTGACAGGCATTTTTTTAGCCTTGTCTGTCTGATTTTGCCACAAAAGTAAGAATTATTTTTCAATTCTTGAAGAATTATTTTGATTAATCGCTATATTTTCGTAATTTTGCAGAAAATCAAACAGTGTATATAATTCACCGCGTCCGTATGTGTGCGTCCGTGTCATATTGAGTCTGGCTGCCCCGTATCATCAGTCTGGCCTCTGCTCATGCCGTGGACAAGCAATCTGTAGCCCAGGGGGGCAAGTGAGGGAAGCGCCATGCTTGGCTCCCATCGTGATGCAGCTGGCATAAACGTCTGTGAGCGGATGTCCTATGGATTAGTACAAGAAGCGTAACAGCCTTATAATCAGCGTATAACGCATTATTATGGCGGTCTGTTTGATTATTATTGGCTGTCATGTCGGCGGCCAGAGACATAGAAGGCGCCGGGCTGCGGCAAGAGGTTGGGAGATAATCATTAATAATCAATTATAAACCAAAACATCAATCAAAACATTTATGTGGTTAATTAATTCTTCTATCGGCAGGAAGGTAGTGATGTCAGTGACAGGCATCGCTCTGATACTCTTCCTCACATTCCACATGAGCATGAACGTGGCGGCTCTGTTCTCGGCAGAGGGCTACAACATGATCTGTGAGTTCCTTGGTGCAAACTGGTATGCTGTAGTGGCTACCTGTGGTCTCGCCGGCCTTGCCGTTCTCCACATCTTCTATGCCTTCTGGCTGACGATGCAGAACCGCCGTGCGCGTGGTAACAACTCTTACGAGGTCACCGACAAGCCTGCCAAGGTAGAGTGGGCAAGCCAGAACATGCTTGTTCTCGGCATCATCATCGCCATCGGCCTTGTCCTCCACCTCTATCATTTCTGGTACAACATGATGTTCCAGGAGCTTGTCGACCCATCAGCAATCTACAGCAATCCAAGTCCGGCAGACGGCTACGCATGGATAGAGCAGACATTCGCCAATCCGGTGAACACAATACTCTATCTCATATGGTTCGCAGCCATATGGTTCCATCTGACACACGGTTTCTGGTCAGCACTCCAGACACTCGGCTGGAGCGGCAAGACATGGTTCTGCCGCTGGAAGGTCATCGGCATAGCATACACCACAGTGCTTATGGTCGGTTTCGCTATTGTGGCAATAATCTTCACCCTAAAGTAAACGAAAAATCATGGCAAAGACATTAAATTCAAGAATACCAGAGGGGCCAGTAGCTGAGAAATGGACCAACTACAAGGCACACCAGCGCCTCGTGAACCCAAAGAACAAGCTTAAGCTCGACGTCATCGTCGTAGGTACAGGCCTTGCAGGAGCATCAGCAGCATCATCACTCGGAGAGATGGGCTTCAATGTCATAAACCTCTGCATACAGGACTCACCACGCCGCGCACACTCAATAGCAGCACAGGGCGGTATAAACGCCGCCAAGAACTACCAGAACGACGGCGACTCCGTTTACCGCCTCTTCTACGACACCGTGAAGGGTGGTGACTACCGCGCACGTGAGGCAAACGTATACCGTCTCGCAGAGGTGTCAAACGATATCATCGACCAGTGTGTGGCACAGGGCGTGCCTTTCGCACGTGAGTACGGCGGCATGCTCGACAACCGCTCATTCGGTGGAGCACAGGTGTCACGTACATTCTACGCCAAGGGACAGACAGGACAGCAGCTCCTCCTCGGAGCATACTCCTCGCTCTCACGCATGGTGAACGCCGGTAAGGTGAAGCTTTACACACGCTATGAGATGGAAGACATCGTCATCGTCAACGGACGCGCACGCGGCATCATCGCCAAGAACCTTGTGACAGGCAAGCTCGAGCGCTTCACAGCCAACGCTGTCGTCATAGCCACAGGCGGTTACGGCAACACATACTTCCTCTCCACAAACGCCATGGGATGTAACTGTACAGCAGCGATACAGTGCTACCGCAAGGGAGCCATGTTCGCCAACCCATCATACGTGCAGATACACCCGACATGTATCCCTGTTCACGGTGACAACCAGTCAAAGCTGACCCTCATGTCAGAGTCTCTCCGTAACGACGGACGTATCTGGGTGCCAAAGAATCTTGAGGACGCAAAGGCCCTTCAGGCAGGTACAAAGAACGGATGGGACATACCAGAGGAGGAGCGCGACTACTATCTCGAGCGCCGCTACCCAGCTTTCGGTAACCTCGTGCCACGCGATGTCGCCAGCCGCGCAGCCAAGGAGCGCTGTGACAAAGGCTATGGTGTCAACAACACAGGCCTCGCCGTGTTCCTCGACTTCTCTGAGTCAATCCAGCGCCTCGGCATCGATGTCATCCGCCAGCGCTATGGCAACCTCTTCGACATGTACGAGGAGATAACCGACGTCAACCCAGGCGAGTTCGTACGCTCAGAGGGAGGCTTCGACTACTACAAGCCAATGATGATTTTCCCTGCCATCCACTATACAATGGGCGGCATATGGGTAGACTACGAGCTTCAGACAACAATACCAGGACTCTTCGCCATCGGTGAGTGTAACTTCTCTGACCACGGCGCCAACCGCCTCGGAGCGTCAGCCCTCATGCAGGGTCTCGCCGACGGTTACTTCGTCCTCCCATACACCATACAGAACTATCTCGCCGACCAGGAGATATGGCCACGCCTCTCTACCGACCTCCCAGAGTTTGATGAGGCAGAGAAGGCAGTCAACGCAGAGCAGGACCGCATCCTCAACATCAAGGGTAAGCGCTCTGTCGACTCCATACACAAGGAGCTCGGACACATCATGTGGGAGCACGTCGGCATGGGACGTACAAAGGAAGGACTCGAGGAAGGCCTCAAGCTCCTGAAGAACATACGCAAGGAGTTCGACACCAACCTCTTCGTGCCAGGCACAAAGGAGGGACTCAACATCGAGCTCGACAAGGCTATACATCTCCGCGACTTCATCCTTATGGGTGAGCTCATCGCATACGACGCACTGCACCGTGAGGAGTCATGCGGCGGACACTTCCGCGAGGAGCACCAGACAGAAGAGGGCGAGGCAAAGCGCGACGACCAGAACTTCTTCTACGTAGGAGCATGGGAGTACCAGCAGAACGATGATACAGCCCCTCTTCTCACAAAGGAGCCTCTGGAGTACGAGATAATAAAGGTTCAGACAAGAAATTACAAGAACTAATCAACTCGCGTTTACTTGTAAACTATAATATTATTATGGCAAAGAATATTTCATTCACAATAAAGTATTGGAAGCAGAACGGCCCACAGGACAAAGGCCACTTCGAGGAGAAGCAGATGCATAACATCCCTGATGATACCAGCTTCCTTGAGATGCTCGACATGCTCAATGAGCAGCTCATCAACGAGGGCAAAGAGCCTTTCGTCTTCGACCACGACTGCCGCGAGGGTATATGCGGTATGTGCTCGCTCTATATCAATGGTACACCACACGGCAAGACAGCCTCTGGAGCCACAACATGCCAGCTCTACATGCGCCGCTTCAATGACGGAGACGTCATCACTGTCGAGCCATGGCGCTCAGCAGGATTCCCTGTCATAAAGGACTGCATGGTCGACCGTAACGCATTCGACAAGATTATCCAGGCCGGAGGATACACATCAATACGCGCCGGACAGGCACAGGACGCCAACGCCATCCTCATCTCAAAGGAGGCTGCCGACGAGGCAATGGACTGCGCCACATGTATCGGATGCGGAGCATGCGTCGCAGCTTGTAAGAACGGCTCGGCTATGCTCTTCGTGTCATCAAAGGTGAGCCAGCTCGCCCTCCTGCCACAGGGCAAGGTAGAGGCAGCCAAGCGTGCCAAGGCCATGGTGATGAAGATGGAGGAGCTCGGTTTCGGCAACTGTACCAACACACGCGCTTGTGAGGCCGTATGCCCTAAGAACGAGTCAATCGCCAACATCGCACGCCTCAACCGTGAGTTCATAAAGGCAAAGCTCGCTGACTGATATCCATAACCTCTCACCCCCAGCCAGACAAGGCTGAGGGTGAATACAACGATGCCAGGCACTCTGTAAGGAGCGTCTGGCATCGTCTGTATATATATATATATTCATGAATTACGGTCCGGGAAATATACCTAACACTATGGGCAGTGACAGCTCTACCAGCAGACAAGCCCCTCTCCTCTTACCGTTTTTTTCATTATTACTGTCCGGTAAACATTTCAATGGACCTTGGCATAGTGGTCTAAAATAATGAACAAGCCTCCTCTCTGACAAAGAATCATGGCAGTCCGATTGACTTTTATCCACAGAATAATGCAGATGACCCCAAAAATATCTCTTTCTTTTTTCCCTATTTCAAAAAAAACATATAACTTTGCATCCGCATTTGGTTCTCCCCCTTGTGGATAATACCATGAGGACACGGAGCTAAGATGGGAACGCAGTGAGAATCTGCGACATTACCCGATGCTGTAAATCCTTTTTTTAGGCCGACCAATAGTGTCACTGGATATCAAAACCCAACGAGGTTTGTATATCGGTTTTGATGATGTCTGGGAAGACCGTGTCGGCGAGGATAAGTCAGAAGACCTGCCATTTGTCATTAGTAATATGTGTCTGCGGGACTACGGACACGGAAATACAATATTCATTTATGTTATTGCGTGGCAATAGTGCTGCCCTTCCTTGTGTTGTGGCAATGCTTTTGTTCTTGTGCGGTATTACTGTGCAAGCCCAGACTGTGCGCCTTGACTCCGTGTATCAGATTAACGAGATAGTCGTCGACGGACATAGGGAGGTGAGTGCGAATCAGGTTATTGGCTATGAGCAGATACAGGCATTGCCATCGTCATCGGTTGCCGACGCCTTGAAGTATATGGCGGGCGTACAGATAAAAGATTACGGCGGACTTGGTGGTCAGAAGACCATCAATGTCCGCTCGCTTGGTTCCCAACATGTCGGGGTCTATCTTGACGGTGTGCGCATCACCAATGCACAGAATGGCACCGTCGACCTCGGCAAATACTCGCTGACCACGCTTGAGTCTGTCAGCCTCTTCAATGCCAACAAGACCGAGATGCTCATGACCGCCTCTGAGTATGCCTCCGCAGCCACTGTTTACCTGAAGACACACCGTCCCGACTCCACTTCGCTCTCTGCCTCTTATAGTTATGCCTCCTTTGATACGCATAAGGCAGCGGCTACCTTCTGCTATAAGGACTGGCTTCTTCTCGACGCTGCCTACACGTCATCGTCGGGTAAATACCCTTTTGAATACCATACCGAATATGAGGACACGACGGGAACGCGGCGGAACTCCGACATCAGGATGTTCCGCATAGAGGGGTGTGCATTCTGGAAGGGATTCCAATGGCACACGTATTACTTCGACTCTCAGAGAGGACTGCCTGGAGGTATTGTCCGCCGCCTCTCCGACACCTATACCGATGTGGGGCGTGAGTGGGACCGCAACTTCTTCTCCCAGCTGACATGGCGTGAGCAATATGGCGACCTGAGTCTCCGTGCCATCGGCAAATATACCAATGACTATCTGCACTACCGCTCCGACTATCCGGAGAATATTTCAGTCCACTCAAACAACAAGTACCACCAGCAGGACATCTACGGCGCTGCCACGGGTGCCTACCGGTTCGGAGACTTTGGTGTCTCCGTGTCATCTGACCTCCGATGGTCGGATTTGACGTGCGATGTGAAGAACTTCCACTATGTCTATCGCCTTGACAGCAAGACTTCCGTCTCCGCCTTCTACAACCATCGCGTACTGAACCTCACGGCAAGCGGACTATATACCCGCGTGAGCGACCACACGAAGGGCAGTGCCAAGCCGCTCTCCCGGTGTACATGGAACATGCTTGCCTCATACGCCATAGGCCGATGGCAAGCGCGCGCATTCTACAAGAGTGTCTTCCGTGTGCCTACTCTCAACGACCTCTACTATACGCTCGTGGGCAACCGCAATCTCAAGCCTGAATACACGAAGCAGCTGGATATGGGGATAACCTACCAGGACAACATCTTCAACATCCAGCTCGACGGCTATTACAACCGTATAGAGGACCGCATCGTGTGCCTTCCCCTTAAAGGCTCCTACCAATGGACGATGCTCAACTACGGCTACACCCGATGCCTCGGCGTGGACCTCTCGGTGAATGCGCATTACAAGAACCACTCCCTCCTGCTGACCGGCACATTCCAGGACGACCGCAACCGCACCGACCCAACAGAGGATGCGTATAACGACTTCATAGCCTATTCGCCCCGGTGGTCATTCACGGCTGTCTATACCTTTACGTACAAGGGGCTGACAGCCTCGCTTTCCCACATGTTTGTCGACAAGCGTTACTGGACAGCAGAGAATGCCATCGACGATCCGCTCACGGCATATAACTGCACCGATGTCAAGGTAGGCTATCGCTTTGCCCCAAAAGCATGGCATGGGCATAGTTTGACAGCCGAGGCAGAATGTCAGGACCTCTTCGATGTGAGATACGAGATGATTCAGCGATGGCCTATGCCAGGCAGACGTTTCGGCATAACGATAAAATATACACTATAAATATATATAAAGATGAAGAAGTTTTTACTGTTTATGCTGCCTTTGATGCTCCTTGCGTCCTGCAGTTCAGACGATGCTCCAGACAATGAGACACCTGTCATCGACCCAGTGCTGACGGGTGAAGACCTGATTGTCTGTAACGAGGGCAACTGGCAGTCGGACAACGGACAGCTGTCCTACTACAACTCTGCAACGGGAGAACTGACCAACCAGTGGTTCCGCTCCACCAACGGCACGAAACTGGGCGACACTCCCAACGACATCCTCCAGGTGAACGACACGCTGATAGCCATTGCCGTCAACTGGTCGAACATCATCCAGTACATCCACCCCGACGGCACAGCATGCGGTGCCACAGAGAACGTGCCCAACAACCGCCGCATGTGTTCAGACGGAACGTTTCTCTACATCACAAGCTATGCCCACAAGTGTGGCGACAAGACATTCGAGAAAGGCTATGTGGCAAAGATAGACATCAGTACAAAGGAGGTGGTGGCCACGTGTGAGGTGGGATGGGAACCCGAAGCCGTCAAACTCTATGACGGGCGGCTCTATGTCTGCAACACGGGAGGGTATGCCTTCTCGGAGAATCATGAATATGAGACAACGATAGAGGTGGTAGATGCCAAGACGATGCAGTCGCTCAGGAAGATTGACACGGGCTGTATCAACCTCTATGGTGAAGCTTCACAGGCAGGGCAGTATCTCTGCATCAACTCCTGCGGTGACTACTACAGCGTGAAGCCCCACACCGTCGTGCTTGACTGCAAGACGGAGACATTCCAGACATATGACTTTCCCTGCACCTACAATACCACCGATGGGGAGAAATTCTACACCGTAGGGTCGGAATTCTCTTATGAGACTGGCGAATACATCTATTATCTGAAGACCATCAACCCAACGGACGGCACCGTGACCGACGGAAT